>OCTA010005458.1_pt1 | contig 10995 bp, 9 predicted proteins | sample 1538991 | NCBI WGS metagenome assembly OCTA01 (sample SAMEA3539302, study PRJEB22396) | soil metagenome | biome: tundra; feature: field; material: soil | place: USA | collected 2010-05 | depth 0.15 m | reverse complement strand
CCCGGCGGGAAACCGTCTCGATGAATCGGGGGTTCTCGGCGGAGTCTCCGAAGGCAACCCGCAGTTTGCGGATGGCGGTGTTCAGGCCTTCATCGAAACCAACATAAGTGTCAGCCGGCCACAACTTCGACTGCAACTGCTCTCGAGTGACAACTTCGCCAGGACGCTCCAGCAGGATCGCCAGAACCCGAAAAGGCTGCTCCTGCACAGGCACTTTTCGCCCTTCCTTATGGACTTCGCCAGAGCCGAAGTCAATTTCGAAGAGTCCAGTGCGAAAACGGCGGCGGGAACTGGCAAGCACGTCCATCAATCTCCACCAGGGGAACTTGATTTTACCCCAGACCTCAGTACAGAGAACGCAATAACTCCTTCGGCAACCTTCGCTTAGCAAGTCAGGGAGGGTTTAGTGCGGGTCAATTGACCGGACTTTGGCTCTGAACTAAGAGTACACCCACTTCGGCAGTTGCTCCGCAGCGAAATGGGGCGGGCTGAGGAAAACCAAATCAATGAGGAGAGTTTATGCACAAGAAGGTATTTGTGAATGTGGGTATGTTGGGTCTGCTCATGCTCGGGACTTTGGTGTCAGGGTATGCGCAAAGCGAGTCTCCTGCCTGCAACAACAAACTCATCGCGGGCAACTATGGATTCACCCTTCAAGGCAGCAAATTAGGAGGCGCGGGGTACACCGGCCCGCAGGTGGGTGTGGCGATGACTGAGTTCGATGGCATCGGTGCACTGACCCAGATCGACACCGTCACGGTGAGTGGACAGGTCGTCGCCGACTTTACCCATACTCCGGCCACCGGGACTTACACGGTGAATTCGGATTGTACCGGCACCTTCACTATCAACTTCACTGACGGACGTCCGCCGGTGGTGGTGAACTTCGTTGTAGTGGAGAACGGCAACGAAATCGACACCGTGGTCACCAGTGCGGGCGGAAGCCAGGGGATCATCGCCTCCGGCAGCATCGGAAAAAAGCGATTCTCCAAACACTGAGTCCGGCTGACTGATGGGAAGCGACGGGCAGCGCCGAATCTCCTCACATCCGCTGGTGTGGCCGCGACGGTCCCTGCGGCCACACTGGTGGATCACACGGAAATCTTCATCGGCTCTCTTCCAATGACAACGGCCATCTTTTCAGGAGCTTACGAGGTCATCAAAAAAACAGCGAATCGTCAGGCGGGCTCCATTGCCTATCAGGCAGGCTTCCGGCAGTCTGGCCCTCGAACGGGACGACTGAGGCCTTCCAGGCCCAGACAAAATGACCTTCGAGGAGAAAAACGATGAAAAGCTTGTTCTGCAAACAAACCCTAGCGGCCGCCGTAGCCTTCCTGGCACTCGGCGCTGCAACCGTAGCGCACGCGGGTTCGTGCTCCAACGCTACGCTGAAAGGCCAGTACGGCCAAACCATCTCGGGCGAGATTCTGCCCGCCCCCGGGGTAGTGTTGCCTCAAAACGGAGTCGCCATGACCACTTTCGACGGAAAAGGAACCTTTACACAGAAGGATTTCGTGGTGATCAACGGCGCTGCCACATCAACTGGATTTGCAACCGGCGAAACGGGCACATATACGGTCCTTTCCGACTGCACCGGAAACGCCACCATTAATTATCCTGATGGATCCTGGATCAATCTGGAACTCGTGGTTGTAAAGCAGGGGCGGGAATTCCACACCGTCGTTTCGTCCCTAAGCATGGCGGGGGTGCTGCAGCCGACGAACATCGGCAGTACCGGAGTGCGCGTGGAGAACGCGGAGGGACACTAACCAACCTCTTCCCTTCACTTGACCTGTGACCGATTCGAGCCACGCCTCATTGCAACCGGGAAGTTGGCCGCGCCCGTGTGGCACGGGGAACCACACGGAGCGCGGTCGCTGGACTGGAGTTCTGTCGTTTCAAGAAAAAGTGATCTCTGCATGATAGGCCTGTGCCCCAGTTTGCGCCTATCTGAGTGAGACGTTCCCAAACCTACAACGCCGTGACGAAAGCAAACGAACACACACTTGGAGGAGATTATGAAAAACCTGGCCACTCAGTCCCAGCGAAGAACCTTGAAGAAAATCACGATGTATCTGGTGTTGTCTTCCTCTCTGCTAATCGCGCCCGCGGCGTGGGCTTCATGGGGAAGCTTCGTCTCGACCGGCAACGCCACCGGGATCGGCAACCCATCTTGCGCCCCTGTCATGACCGGACAAGTCGCGTGCGCGGTGCGGAGTAGCAAGTCCGCCATCATGGTCAATACGTTCAACGGCGCTTCATGGGGAACGTGGAAGATCCTGACTGGGACCGTCGTCTCCGATCCAAGTTGCACCAACGATGGAAAGGGCAACGTGTTCTGCGCCGCTGCTGCGAGTAACGGCGACCTGGAAGTGTCGATTCTCAAGGCCGGTGTATGGAGCACCCCGACGAATGTGACAGCCGCGCTGTATTCGGCGCCCAGTTGCACGGAGTACATCGCGGGAGAAGTGCTGTGCGCCGCCCGAAGCTCTTCTGGAGGTTTAACGTGGTCGCTTTATAACGGAACTGCCTGGAGCGCATTCGTCAACCTGACGACCTCGACCGTTACCGCGCCGAGTTGCACGAGCGACGACAACGACGGAGTGATCTGCGCCGTATACACAACCGGGTACGCCACACTCGTGAATCGATACAGCGCGAGTAAGTGGGAGGGCTTCCTCAACCTCAGCGGTATTGGGAGCGGCAACGCGCTCGATTGCATATCCTGGCAAGCTCCTGGGGATGTGGCATGCTTCGGAAAAGGATATGGGTCGTCCATCTTTGTAACCACTTTCAATGGGCTCTCGTGGATCGTCGGCGACTGGTCCGACTTTCTTGACCTGGACGGTTCCGCAAATGACAACGTCGGTTGCACCTCGCAGTCTGCGGGTCAGTTGGTCTGCGGAGGCATTGGAATCGGTGTAGGTAACGCCGCATTTTTCGCCGACGTTTACAACGGCTCCGTTTGGACGGGCTGGGCTCAGATCGGCGGAACCGGAGTGGGCACTCCTGCCTGTTCGCCGCTGGGCACAGGGCAGGCCGTGTGCCTCGTTATGGGCGTCAACAACAAGCTGAGCAGCGTCGTCGGCCCGTGAGCGTAAGGGCAATTCCGCCTAATTCTCCTGAAGCACTCTCTCGACGAGGAACGCATTATCGCGCGGCGGGAGACTGATTCTAGTCGAAGAAGCACAGGTCAAACAGGGTCGATTCTGTGGGAGGGGACGAAATGAAAGGCCTAAAGAGAAGGATCAGATTGGGTCTGATTGTCGCAATCGGCAGTCTTGCGCTTGCGGCGGTGGCCCAGACTTCAAACATGGCGTCGACTGCACCGTCGAGCACAAACAGCGCCGTGGTACCACAATTGGTGAATTACAGCGGCGTTCTCACGGATGTCAACGGAAAGCCGCTGACTGGGGTGGTTGGCGTCACGTTTGCGCTGTACCAGGATTCAGAAGGCGGCATGCCGCTCTGGATGGAAATCCAAAACGTTCAGCCCACAAAGAACGGCCACTATACCGTCATGCTGGGTTCCACCCGTAGTACGGGCTTGCCGCAGGATGTATTCGTCAGCGGCGAAGCGCGATGGCTGGGAATCCAGGCGGAAGGGCAGGCCGAAGCGCCTCGAGTACTTCTGGTGGCTGTGCCTTACGCCTTGAAAGCAGGCGATGCCGAGACCATTGGCGGACTGCCTGCTTCGGCCTTCATGCTGGCGAATGGGACTTCGGCACCCGCAGGAAGTACGAAAACTGCGGCCACCACAGCCTCCGGTGCGTCGAAGAATTCGGCACCTTCGGCGAATGCGGGCGTCACTGGCAAAGGCACGGTCAATTACATTCCGATGTGGGATACGACGAGCGACATCGTCGACTCAGTCATCTTCCAGAAAACTTCGGCAATCGGCATCAGTACGACCGCCCCGGCGGCAACGCTTGACGTGAACGGGAAAACAGATGTTCGCGACACGCTCACTCTGTTTCCCAAAAGTACGGACAACACGCTAGCGGTGAGTGGAACCACTTTCAATATCTCCAGCCTTGGCAAAGTCACATTCGTCACCGGGCAGACCTTTCCGGGTGCAGGAACCATCACAGGCATCACCACGGCAACCGGCAGCGGACTATCCGGTGGAGGAACCACGGGGACGCTTTCGCTGAAAGTGCCGGCGGCAGGGATCACCAACGCGATGCTGGCGGATTCGAAGATCACACTCAATGCCAGCACAGCCGGCGGGCTTACCGTGCCCGGAGCGATGACGCTGGGAAGCACTTCCACCATCGGGCTCAAGACTTGCACGGCGAATCAGGTGCTGCAATACAACGGTACAGCCTGGGCGTGCGCCGGCGTAGGCACGGGAACTGTGACCAGTGTCGGCAGCGGCGCTGGGTTGACCGGGGGGCCCATCACCGGATCGGGTTCGTTGAGCATCGCCACGGGTGGAGTCAGCAATGCCATGCTGGCGCATTCGTCAGTGACAATATCGCCGGGCACGGCCCTGACCGGCGGCGGTTCAGTAGCGTTGGGCGGCAGCACTACGCTGAGTCTAGACACGAGCAAAGTACCGCTGCTGGCGGGCGCCAACACCTTCGCTGCGAATCAGACGATCAACGGCACGCTTACGGCCAACTCTACTGGTCTCACCATCAACGCCACCAGCAGCAGTACTTCCGCTTCTGCGGTGGGCGGGACCGGGACTACTTATGGTGTGACCGGACTCGGCGAATCGACTTCCGGCATCGGCGTCGCGGGATATGAGTTAGCCAGTACGGGCACTACGTACGGCGTTACCGGTGCGAGTTCGTCCTCAGCTGGTTTTGGCGTATATGGTTCGAGCCCGTACATCGGCGTCGGAGGAAATGGCAGTAGCTATGGTGTCTACGGCTCGAGCGCGGGTTTCCTTAGCCTTGGTGTATATGGTACGAGCCCGTATATCGGCGTTCAGGGATATTCGTCAGCTACAACGGGCGGAGGATCCGGACTTTACGGGTCGAGCGCTTCTAGCGTTGGTGTCGGTGTAAACGGTGTAAGCGAGGGGATTGGGGTTGAGGGCTACAGTAGCGGCAATGTCGGTATTTACGGTTCTGCAAGTGGCAGCAGTTTGGAAGGTTCAAACCTTGGCAGTGCGGGCGTATGGGGCGACACGGGCAACCCTCTTTATGTGGGAGTGCTTGGCACCGCCGACGATAGCCTTGCAGGTTATTTCGCCAACAATAGCTCAACCGCTCCGACCATACTCGCTGAGAACTCCAACGGGAGCTTCGGAGCCGTGGCTTTCCAAGCGTACCTGGACGATGTTGGTACCTACGCGATCATTGGCGATCCAGGATGCAACACCGGCTTCATCGCTCTCGCACTCGGACAAGCAGAGATGACGGGATGCAGCAACTACACGTTGGCCGGCGGCACCAACGGTAATACCTACATCAACGCCCCGAGCGGCGGGGCGGTGCACCTCCGCATCAACAGCGTCGAGCAGTTGGCGGCTACCAGCGGCAATGTCAGCGTCTATGGCACTTTCAGCGCTACCGGAACCAAGAACTTCCGTATCGACCATCCTCTCGACCCCGCGAACAAGTATCTCTTTCACGCGTCCGTCGAGTCCTCCGAGGTCCTGAATCTTTACAGCGGAAACGCCGTGCTCGACGCCTCGGGCGAAGCCGTGGTTCAGCTTCCCGATTGGTTCGAGGTCATCAACAAGGACTTCCGCTATCAACTCACCTCCATTGGCGCGCCGGGGAGAGACCTTTACGTTGCCGAGGAAGTTTCCGGAGGGCACTTCAAGATTGCTGGAGGCCGACCCGGCGGCAAGGTGTCCTGGCAAGTGTCGGGAGTGCGAAACGACGCTTGGGAAAAGGCGCATCCGATGCAGGTTGAAGCTGATAAGGGTGCCGAACGCGGCCACTACTTGACTCCCGAACTCTACGGAGCAGCTGAGACGGCGCGCATCGGCTATATGGCGCCGGCACCGGGAAGCGAGCAGGTCGTCCGCACTCGACCGTCGATGCTGAAACGTGGCAACGTTTCGCCGTCGCGGCACCCGACGATGCCCAGCATTCCCGTTCCGCCACCTATGCCGGTTGCACCGAAAGCAATTCCGCTTTCCCATCCGCCTGCGCCAGTCGGGAAACCGGCGGTCAACCAAAAATAGCCGCCGCTCGCGCGAAGACAAATCTCAAGCCACGTGGGCAATTTGACGGAATCAAAGGAGGTCACGAGTGAAGACACTACGGTTAATCGCATGCTTTACCGGTCTGGCAGTGTTCGTCGCACTTGGAAGTCCTCGCGCGCAAGCGTAGGCTGAGATCGATCCCGATCACTACGAGACCGGGGGCTGCGGAGCTTCTGCCGCAACCCAAGATGATCGACCCTGGCCAAGTCGGCAAAATACGCTGTGAGGGTAATTTCCTGTTGCCCTCCAGCGTACGTACAACGGGAGCAGCCTGCCGCCCGGTAAATACTCAATTTCAGTCGATTCCGAAGGAAGAACTGTCCGGATCACTCTGAATCGAAGAGAGGCTCGCGTGAGAGATGAGGGAATCGCGCAAGGACAAAATCGGAATCGCAGGCGGAATGAAACGGTATTCGACGCAGAAAGGAAGACACCATGAGGAGCGTAGCGTTCATTTGGAAAACTCTCCTGGAGGGTCTGACGATTATCCTCGCTTTGCCTTTGACCTTGTGGGCGCAGACGAACGACGAAACCGATCGACAGGCAATCGCGGCGGTGATCGACCGGTTCGTGGACGCCGGGAACCGGCATGACGCCAAGGCGTTCGCCGCGGTGTTTACCGAGGACGCCGACTTTACCAATTGGAGAGGCGAAGGCGCGAGTGGAAGAGCGAAAATCGAAGAGTTCCACGCACCGATGTTCTCGACGATTTTTAAGAATAGCCACCAGCGCTATATGGACATCAAGACCCGGTTCATCCGTCCGGATGTGGCGGCAGTGGATGTGCATTGGGAGATGACGGGGGCTACGGATGCCCAAGGAAATCCGAGGCCCGATCGCCGCGGATTACTGAGTTTCGTGATGGCAAAGGAATGCCGGCGACTGGCAGATCGTGGTGATGCACAACCTGGACCTGTCCGCACTCCCGCCCTCGGCAAATTCAGCAACCAAGAATCCGTGAGCATAAAGACCCTCAATCGCCATTGAGTCGGAGCAAGGTCTGTGCGTTCGGACTTCGCGGACTGACCACGCTCCAACAATTTTCGCCGCTAGACAATCCCTTCAAAAAAACAATTCCTAGGTGATAGTTCTGTCCCGCCGATTGCGCCTACCTAGACGAGAGCGAAATGAGCTCAAAGATCAACCGCAGACAACGCGGACAAAACTTAGGAGGCCACATGAAATCCCAATCTCTGCTGTTCCTTTCGGCGCCGATACTCGCGGCGCTGGCGGTTCCAATGAACGCTGGCGCGCAGGACGCCCAGCAACGTCCACTCCCAACCGCCCATTACACCGTGAGCGATCTCGGCACATTGTCCGGCGGCAATTTCAGCCAGCCGTTCTTCATCACGAAGAACGGCCGCGTCGCCGGATCCTCAAACCTCGCTGACGGCTCATCTCATGCCGTTGTCTGGGGCAGCAAACAAGCGGCCGACCTCGGTACGCTCGGCGGATCGAACAGCATCGCCTTCGGCGTAAACATTTATGGCCAAGCCGTCGGCGAGGCCGAAACCTCCGCCTCCGATCCCAATGGAGAGGATTTCTGCGGCTTCGGCACCCATCTCATCTGTCTTCCTTTCGAATCGGCCAACGGCGTCATGAATCCTCTCCCCACGCTCGGGGGCAACAACGGCGTGGCTATGGCGATCAGCAATCGGGGAGAAGTGGCCGGATTTGCGGAGAACTCGACACCGGACCCAGGATGCCCAGCTCCCCAAGTTCTCCACTTTAAGCCTGTCGTCTGGGAAAAAGGAGTGATTCACAAACTGCCTACCTTTGGGGGCGATCCAGATGGCGTCGCCCAGCAGATCAACGACTACGGACAGGCCGTTGGCGGGTCGGGAACCTGTGCAGCTTTCAACGTGAATTTCCTCTACAACCTCGTGCCGGTTCATGCCTTGCTCTGGGAAAACGGCAAAGCGACTGACCTCGGGAATCTGGGCGGGCAAACGGGACTGGCTGGTGGAAATGTTGCCTATGACATTAATAACGTGGGTCAAGTGGTCGGTAACTCGGACCTGCCGGGCGACACAACTTTTCACGCTTTTCTCTGGACCAGGAAAATCGGGATGAAGGATTTGGGCACAGTCTCCGGCGACGTAGCCAGCGTCAGCATCAGCATTAACGATGCCGGCTTGATCGTGGGTGCATCCCTGGACGCGAACTTCAACCCGCGGGCGTTTCTGTGGGAGGACGGCGTCATGACCGACCTCAACACTCTGGTTGCGGGTAATTCTCCCCTGTATCTAATGACGGGTTGCTCCATCAATTCCCGTGGGGAGATCACTGGCTTGGGTCTCACCAGCACCGGCGAAATTCACACCTATCTCGCGACCCCGACACGAGGTGTTGCGAGCGGTGAGAGTAATTCACAGGACGCGATCAGCCGGAGGATTCAAAGTGACGATGCCCACAAGCAGCTTCAGCAACAACTGAGCTCCGCCCGATCCGGAGCGCGGTTTATGGGGCTGCAATAGGGGATGTCGGCTTTAAGCGCCAATGTCCGATGGCTGAGCAATGATGGAAGGGGGCCGCGAGAGAGCAGGAGAATCTGCTGCTCTCTCCTCTCTCTCGCGGTACCGAGATCGCAACTCGATCGCAGGACGCGACAACTGGGCTTCGGGCGGAATGTCGGAACACAGGGAACTAGGTTCTTGGTCGCAAAATCACCTCACGCCGATGCCGAGGTCGCTTGAGTCTACGAATGCCGGACGACCCACTCAGCGGGAGTAAGGTCTGGGAGGCACCTGATCGGGAGATCGGCAAGCCCGGGGAGAATCGTGGAAAAGTAATCGCGCACCGGGGCTTGCAACCGACGGCAGCTTTCTACGACCGAGAGAATCGCCGCAACTTTCGGTCCCGCTTGTGGACTGCCGATGTGCAACCAATTCTTACGACCAAGAGCTACCGGAGGCATGGAGTTCTCCGCCAGGTTAGTGCTCAGCTCTAATTCCGGATACTCCCAGAAGCGCGTGAGCTTATTCCACAGCGTGAGCGCGTACTGGCAGGCCTTGCAAAGTGCGCTGGAAGGCAAAGCAGCGGACTGCGCTGCCTCGATCTCGCTACGGATATCATCGAGAAGAGGTCTCCCTGTTTCCTGACGCCGGATATGGCGCGCCGCAATAGTCACCGTCTTGCGGCGAGCTTCTGCATCGACGGCAAACAGTTCGTCTATCTGGGCCACAATCGGCGTTGCAATCGGACCCTCGGATTTAGCTGTACTGCTTCGAAAAACTGTCTTCTTGCATGAGACCAACAAGCGGCATGTACCATTCTCGGCCCACCGATCTGGTCATACGCTCATAGCCGTCAGTTTGGCAGCCGACGAAAACATTCAACTGATGCGACGCTGGTTTCAGGAAGTATGGAATGAGGGCCGAATCGAGACGGTGTATGAGTTGCTTTCTGCAGACGGGGTAGCCAGGGGACAGAGGGGCGCGGAAGCGGGAATTCGCGGGCCGGAGGAGTTCGCGAAATTCGTGCGGGAAATTCGCCGCGCGTTCCCCGATATCAAGGTCACGGTCGAGGACGTCTTTGGTGCGGATGACAAAGTTGTCCTGCGATGGTCCGGCGTCATGACGCACACGGGAGATGGACTGGGGCTCCCCGCGAGCGGCCGGGCCGTGCTCAGTCGAGGGATCACGATCGCTCGCATTGTGGATGGAAAGATCGTTGAGGGCTGGGACAACTGGGATCAGCTCGGCATGCTCGAACAAATCGGCGTATACCAGCAGCCTCTCGCGGCGTAAGTGGTCCAGCGGAAGCACGGGGTTGATCTGGCGCACCCGCACACGACTTGAAAACGGCGAGGCCGGAGCAGGAAATTGGTCAATGGCCAAAAGACATCGCCGATTTCACGAGAGATTCCTCAAATAGGGCGTATGATCGAAGAGATGCCATATATCTCGGAACATCTCTCCAGCCTTCGCCAAGAAATCGCCGATTTACGCAACCTGAACGCCCGGATCTCGGAAAAAGGCTCGCACAGCGCGGTTGATCAGACCGCTCTCGAACTGCGCACGACCCGCCTGCGCGAGATCAAGCAGGAATTGTCGAAGATCCTCAACCGTCCCGACGATCCCAAGGTCTGGTGGGAGCGATCGCGCAGGCCGCAACAGGCCTAAGGCGCGAGCCAATTCAGGGTGTCCCGCGTTTCGGAGGTTGCGAAGCGCGGGCCACCTAGTTTCAAGACCAGCTTCCTGCCTTCCCTTCTTCGCTCTTCTCTTCTTTTTTTTCGCGTCGCAACTCTACTTCGGAATTCCCCACCGTTACGCTGCGAGCGTCGCGGCAATCGCGTTCAGCGTGGCATCGATTCCCTCAGCATTGGGGATGCCGCCCTGCGCCAGGTCTTTGCTGCCGCCTCCGCGTCCGCCCAACTTTGTCATGGTGTCTTTCATGAGCGCGCCCATATCGAAGGGTTGGCCTGCGGACTGCGCGAAAACCAACGACGGCTGCGGCGAGGTCGTTGCCAGAAGCGCGACGGCGTTGGTGGAAAGGCGCGTCAACTTCTGGGCGAGCAGTTTGACGAAGTTCAGATCCCGATCAGCCAGCGTGCGGACTACGAGTTTGCGGCCACTTGCCACCGGCGTTTCAGCAAGCATCGCGGCGGCCTGGGCTGCGGCGAGTTCCTCCTGCGACTGCTCGCGTTGTTTGCGCGGCGAGCGGAGCTCGTCGAGCGACTTGCGGGCCTGCTGCGGCACGTCGTAAATGTGCGCAGAAAAGAGCGCGGCAGTTTCGGTGAGCGTGGTGAAGTCGCGGCGCGCGGTCGCGACGGCGCGCTGTCCAGCGACGAATTCCACGCGCCATCCCTGGCGGACTTTTTCCACCTT
>OCTA010005453.1_pt1 | contig 10999 bp, 9 predicted proteins | sample 1538991 | NCBI WGS metagenome assembly OCTA01 (sample SAMEA3539302, study PRJEB22396) | soil metagenome | biome: tundra; feature: field; material: soil | place: USA | collected 2010-05 | depth 0.15 m | reverse complement strand
TCACTGACCCTGAGCCATTACCCAAAAGCCATCCGCTCTGGAAATTCCCCAACGTGCTTATCACCCCGCATATTGCCGGGCGGTCGGACGGAGAAAATGCCCGCTATGAGGCGTTGTACATCGAAAACCTCAAGCGCTTCGCCGCCGGCGAGCCGTTGCTGAACCTGGTGGACAAGGAAAAGGGCTACTGACGCGCGTGGCGAGCCCCGCCGTATTCCGCCATCCCCGAAATCTATCCGGCGCGCACGCGCTGAAAGCCGTCGCCTGAAGGCAAGGATCATGCCTTGAAAAGGGGCTTCTTTCCATTGGGCCGGCGTGGCGGACTCGCAGGTCCACTCTACGACAAGGCGGTTTCTCGCCCCCGATCTTGCGGGCACGCCATCCCGCACATCTGTATTTCAACGCTGCACGAGTGTCCGGAGCCAGCGCGGGCTGGCGCGCAGCGGTTCGTCGATGACACCCTGCAGAGCGTAAGTGGCTTGGGGATGTCGTTGCTCGCACTTTGCGCCAGGGCGCGGACCAACGGTATGGCTTCGTGCGCGGGCCGCATGCCGATGACCGTCTGGGCCAACAGGCAGTCGGCGTAGAAAGCGTGGGCCAGAGCGTATTGCGGGGCAGGCGATCGCTCTCGACCGGGTAGAATTTTGCACTTGCTCCGAGACCTCCTGGAAAATAGGTTATTGGCCCCCGCCCTCCGCTCTGTCTGGACGAAGATCCTCCTGCTCGCCTGCTGCTACCAGGAGGTCTCACGCTCACCGGGGGGCTTGGCGATGGGCCGAAAGCCATTAGCCGGATAGGAGTGATGTCACCCAGACTGTCGCGCCATCGACTACCATGGCGACTAGCATGGAGACAAAGCGGCTACCGGTAGTCGTGGGCATTGACGTGGGAACCAGTGGGATACGGCTATCCGCTGTAGATATCTCGGGCCAAGTGGTCTGGAGCGGCAACGAACCCCTCGCAGCCGGCCATCCAACCGCCGAAGGGATTCACGAACAGCATCCGTCGGATTGGTGGAGCGGCGTCTGCCGACTCGGCCGAGAACTCATGAGGGCGCTCCCGTTAGAGGATCACGAGATCCTCGGAGTTGCCGTCACGTCCACCTCCGGAACGCTGGTCGCGGTCGACGGATGCGGTAATCCGGTCCGCCCAGCGATCCTATATGACGATCAACGTGCCAGTTTCGCCGCTCGAGAACTGAACCTCCAGGATGCCGGAGGTGCAACCTGCTGGGCAGCTTCGCATAGCCTCACCAAGGCTCTCTGGCTGCGAAACGCCGAGCCCCGGTCGTGGGAGCGAGTGGTGCGCCTGCTGCATCCGACCGACTGGATCACTGGCAAACTTACCGGCCAATTCGATATCGCCGACCACTCCAACGCGCTGAAGATGGGATTCGAGGTTGAAACCGGCGAGTGGAATGGCATTGTGGAGCGTTCCGGTATCCGCAAAGCGACGTTGCCCAGGATTGTCCGATCAGGAGAACTGGTCGGCCGAGTGTGCGTGGAGGGTAGCGCGCAGACAGGCCTGCCGGAAGTGCCTGTGATTGCCGGCGCTACGGACGGGATCGCCGGGCTGATCGCTTCCGGCGCCGCGTCCTGCGGAGATGCGAATACGACACTCGGCACAACGCTGGTGTGGAAGGTGCTGAGTGACCGGAAGCCGGCCAGCATTACGAGGAATATCTATTGCCATCTCCACCCGTCAGGGCTTTGGGCCCCGGGAGCCGCCAGCAATACCGGGCCCGGCAGCATTTCCCTTCCCGGGGGCGTACGGCCTTCCGAGGAATTGGATGTGGCGGCGCTGAATTATCTGCCCTCGCGCATCTTCTGCTATCCCATCTCCGGAATGGGAGAACGCTTTCCGTTCCTCAATAGCGAGACCCGTGGCTTTATGACCTCCGAGCCCGCCAACATGTCCGAAGGGTACGCGGCGCAATTGCAGGCGATCGCTTTTGTGGAGCGGTGGGGCTATGAGGTTCTGCAACAGAGCGGTGTTTGGGTAGGCGCCACGGTGTACTCCACGGGCGGCGCGGCCTCGAGCAAGACATTGTCCCGCTTGCGAGCGTCGGCGCTGAATCGCCGCGTGGTCCGGTGCTCCGATTCCAACGCCGCCTTTGGCGCCGCGATTCTGGCCGCATCCGCCGTCTACTATGGTGGTCAATTGTCCGAAGCGATCCGCAGTATGACGCACCTGGCTCAGACAAACCTGCCCGAATCGGATCTGGGGTCCCGCCTGAACGACGCATACGGGCGATTTCAGGAAGAATGCCGGCGGCGGGGGTATTACGCATGAGCGCCTGGAAAGCGTGCGACCTTCGCGGCATCTTCCCGGCCGAGGTTAACGCGGAGATGTTCATGGAGATCGGCCGGTCGGCGCCGGTTCTGTTGCCGCCGAGCGCCCGAGTGGTTGTCGCGGGCGACTTTCGCCTGAGCACGCCGGAGCTGAAGTCCGCGCTGATCTCGGGCTTGGTGGATGCGGGAGCGTCCGTAATCGACGCCGGTCAGGCGCCCACTCCTGTTGCCTATTTCGCCCACCGCCACTGGGGCGCCGACGCCATCCTGATCGTCACCGCATCGCACAGTCCGGCGCAGCACAACGGTCTCAAGGCGATGCTCGGTTATCTGCCTCCCACGGAGGAAGACCTGCGTCAGTTGCGTGCCAGCGTGGAGAAAGGCGGCGCGCCGTTGCCTGGAGCAGTTGGCAGCCTGGAGCGCCGGGACCCATTGCCCCTGTATTTGGAATGGATCGAGGAGCGCTGGCGACACCTGAAGCGCCGCCGGACGCTTCGGCTGGTGCTGGATGCCGGCAATGGAGCCTGGGCCGAACTGGCGGCGCCGATTTTCGAGAAACTCGGGTTTGCGGTCGATCGTTTGTTTTGCGAGATCGACGGGAGTTTTCCCAATCGCCCTCCCGACTGCTCGCGCCCCGCGAATCTAGCCAGCCTCAGGTCCGCCGTACGCGCCAACGGGGCTGACGTGGGAATCGCCTGGGATGGCGACGGCGATCGCGTCGCATTCATCGACAACCTGGCCAATTTCGTGAGCGCCGACGAGATCGCGATGCTGCTAGCGCGCAAACTCCTGGCCGGACGGCCAGGCGAAAAGGTCGCGTACGACCTGAAGCTCTCGGAGGTATTTCGAAAGATCGTTTTCGAAATGGGCGGCACTCCACTCATGGAGCGCAGCGGCCACACGTTCCTGAAACGGCGCGTCATTAGCGACCACTGCCTACTAGGCTGCGAGATCAGCGGGCACTACTTTTTCCGCGAATTGCAAGGCGGCGATGACGGGGTATTTGCCGCCCTGTGTCTGCTGGAATTGTTACAGGACGGGCGCTCACTCGCCGAATTGCGACGGGAACTCCCGAGGATATACATCACGCCGGATTTGCGGCTGCCCGTCGGCGCCGGTGTGGATGACTCGATCATCCATCGTCTCCGCGCTGCTGTCCGCCCGCGTGAAGAAACCGCAATCGATGGGATCCGCATGGAAACCAACGATGGCTTTATCCTGGTGCGCCGGTCGGTAACGGAGCCGGCAGTCACCATTCGAATCGAAGGACTGACGGAGCATTCGCTCGAAAGCCTGGTGAAGCTGTGCTCGGCGGCGCTGCCGGAGTTCAGCCAAGCCATTTCGGAACAGGTGTCTCAGGAGGGAATGCGGTGAACGATCATTGCTCCCAGGAGGTCTCGGGGCTAGGCCCGCTTGGGGTCGTCCAGGCGGACGGTGTAGTAGGACGCCCGCCAGGATGAGGGCAGAGCCAAGAGGGCGGCGAAGAGAGTGCGCGGATGTGTTCGTGATATGGTGACGGAGGAAAAATGGCCACGAATGTCGCAATCGCGCGCCGCAGGGCCCGGCTCACCGGCCGATTTGTGCCGCAGGTTGCCGCCGCAGTGCCGCGGAGTGAAGATCATGCCATCGCGGAGGTTCGTTGGTTTCCGGTCCGCGAACCGGTATCGGGGAATCGATACGCGATGGTGCGGGTGAAGACGCGTTCCGGGTTGACCGGATGGGGCGAGTGCGCGCAGGCTTCGGAGCAGGATGCGGCCGCGCTGGAGAAAACGTGGATCGGCAGACCGGCCACGCTGTACGCCGCGATCGACGGGTCCACTCCTTTGTCCGGCGCTCTCGATATGGCGATGCTCGACATACTCGGCAAGACGTGCCGCGCGCCGGTCTACCGGGTGCTTGGCGGGCCTACGCGCCACAAGATCCGCGCGTTCACGGATTCGCCCGCGGCGCCCGGCTTCCATGCCGTGGCGGTGCGCGTGCCGCCGCCGGCGGCGCGGAATCAGGGCAAGGCTTATCAGAACCAGGTGCAGGCGCTGGTGAAGGCCCTGGGGGGCGATCGGGACTTCGTGCTGGACGCGCACGGCCGGCTGACGCCGGGAGACGCGGCGAGTGTCGCAGCCGCGATCGAGAGCAGCCACCCGCTGTGGTTTGACGAACCCTGCTCCGTGTCCAATCTGGAAGTAGTGCGCAAGATCTCGTCGGAGACGGTGACGCCGCTGGGATTCGGGCGCGGGGTCGGCGACCCCGGGGTTTTTCAGGCGCTGCTGCGGGAAGGGTTGGTGGACGTGGTGCGGCCGGATATCTCGGTGCACGGGATCAGCGGCGCGCGGCGCATCGCGGTCCTGGCGGAGACCTATTACGTGGCGATCGCGCCGCACCACGACGGCGGTCCGGTAGCCACCGCGGCAGCGCTGCACCTGGCGGCCAGCGTACCGAATTTCTTCATCCAGCATGTGCCGCGTCCGGAGGCTGCGGCCGACCGCGAGATGCGTGCCGCGTTGGTTTCCGCCGGTCTGGAGACGGCACACGATGGCTTTCTGGAGCTTCCGCGAGGCCCCGGCCTGGGCATCGAGGTGAACCAGGCGGCGTTGGAGAAATATCATGCTGCGTAGGAACTTTCTGGCGTTCGGCGGGGCCGGCCTGGCGATCGCCGGGGATGCCGCGAAGACCACAACGCGGCGCGGCGTCGTTGACGCTTGCGGCTGTTCCTTCGCGCCCCAGGGAGCAAGCGGCGGGGCCTTCGACAGCCTCCAATCGGGCCTGAAGGTCACGGGAATGAAGGTCTTCGGCGTATCGCTGACGCGCACGTCCGACCGGCCGTACGTATTCGTCAAACTGGAGACCAACCAGGGGCTGGTGGGTTGGGGCGAGGGCACGCTGGAGGGCAAAGCCGGCGCGGCCATGGCCTGCATCGAAGACTTTCGCGACTTCGTGGTAGGCAGCGATCCGATGCAGGTGGAACACACCTGGCAATCGATGTACGTGCACAGCTTCTATCGCGCCGGACCGGTGATGGGGTCGGCGATTTCGGCGATCGACCAGGCGCTGTGGGACATCCGCGGCAAGGCGCTGGGGATGCCGGTGTACCGGTTGCTGGGCGGCCCGCTGGATCCGCGCGGGGTGCGGGGATACTATCACGCCGACGGGGTGCGCACGCCGGAGGGCCTGGCGAGGCTGCGCGAGACCGCGATCCAGCAGGGCGTGTCGTGCTTCAAGACCGGCTTGCCCGGTTACTACGAGTGGATCGAGACGCGCAAGAAGATCGAGGCGGCGGTGAAATCGATGCAGGTGCTGCGCGAGGCGCTGGGACCGGAAATCGACATCGCGGTGGACTTCCACGCGAAGACCAGCCCGAGCGTGGCATCGCTCCTGGTGAAGGAAGTGGAACCCCTGAACCTGCTGTTCATCGAGGAGCCGTGTCCGCCGGAGAACGTGCGGGCGATGGCGAAGATCGCGCGCCGCTCTACGACGCCGATCGCCACGGGAGAGCGGCTGGTGGCCAGTTACGGGTGCCGCGAGCTGATCGAGATGGGAATCGTCGATATCTTGCAGCCCGACATTAACCACGTGGGCGGCGTCACGGGGCTTTGGAAGGTGGCGCAAATGGCGGCGGTATCGGGGATTTCGATGGCGCCGCATGCGTGCGAAGGGCCGATTGGGGGCCTCGCGACGCTGCACGTGAACGCGGCGATGCCCAACTTCGTGGTGCAGGAGATTTGCGGGCAAATCCAGCCGGGCGCGGCGGACAAGGTGTGGGAAGAGTGGCTCGGATTCCCCGCGATGCGCATGGTGGACGGGCGCTTCCCACTTTCGCAGAAGCCTGGCCTGGGTTTCGAACTGTCGGAAGCGAGTCTCGCCAAATACCCATTCGGCGGCACGCGTCCGATGGCCCGGGTGTTTCACGAGGACGGATCGGTGGCGGAATGGTGATGGCGATCAGGCCTGCTTCAACGGACCCAGCCACTGCAACTGCTGCTTGATCTGCGAGTGCAGCTTGTACGTCTTGCGGACCGCCGCGAGCGGCGCGTCGCCGCGCAGTTCGATTTTCGATAGGTCGTAGCAGCCGAGGCCGGCCTCGCCGCAGTAGTTCAGGTATCCGACCCACTCGGCGTTGACCCCCATGGCCTCGACGCCCACACGGTCGGCGGCGATGAAGTCGGTGGAGGCGACGGCGATCTTGTGATCGACCGGGGTGCCGTTCACCGGGCCATCATTTTCCATGCCTTCAAATCCATCGATGACCGCGGCGCCCCAGTTGGGATGCAGCGCTTTCGCGGTGAGCAGGAGATTGAGGTGCATCTGGCGGTACCCGGCGTGGTATTTGGTTTTATCGTGCCAGGCGGCGGTTTCCTTGCTGCCGCTGTGCAGCGGCGCGCCCATGGCCATGTTCTTGACGGAGAGGGTGGCGACGGCGTAGTTGTGCGCCTTCAGCATGGCCGAGCCGATTACGAAGGCGTCGGGATCGAAGAGGCGCGCGGCGAGGCGGACCGGCGTGAAATGCAGGTTGGGGTCCACGATCTGGAGCGGATGGAATTTCGCCTCCTCGTTGAGATCCACGAGCTGCACCTTCTGGGAGCGAAATTCGCTGGGCAGACGGTTGTAGAGGAACGTTTCGTAGCCCTGGGAGGTACTCTGGCGGGAGGCTTCGGCGATGACCACCGGTCCCTTGAAGCGCGGCGCGAGGTAGTCCAGGATGCCGCGGATGGCGTCCGCGTGGGTGGCCGCAAGCTGCCGCTCGACGGACACGAAATTTGGCTTGATCAGGACGTATTTCTTACGTCTCAGTTGCGGGCGGATTTGGTCGTCGATGGCGACCAGCGCGGCGGTGATGTTCGTGCGGCGTTCCTGACCCTGTGTCAGCGCCACGAAGGAGCGCGCGGACTGTTCCGCGGCGCGGCCGGACACAGCGGCAGCGGCGGTGAGGGCCAGCAGTTCACGGCGGGATAAAGCGACCATGATGTCAGATTATACAAACACGCAACTAAGGCACTTGTCAATGCCCGGCTTTACTCAGATCGCTTGTGGAAGATAGTGCGTCGAGTGTCCGAAGTCAGACACCCCCCGGCGGAGCGGGTGGCTCGATGAGGTGGGCCGCCTCAACGGCGGCCGGGTTGTGGGTCCGGGCGTCGCGCGGCCCGCCGGGTAGTCCGGTAGACACTGCGGCGTCTTACGGGGTCTGTCCGGTTGTTGGACGATAGGGCTGTTCTCGCCAGCATTCGACTTCGGCCAGTCGGCCGGCTTCCGGAATGCTGTGAGCAAGGCACTTTCCGGTAACGCGGGTCTTTCGGCCAGTAACGCAGCTTTCGAGAGACTCGCCGCATGTTATAGCGCTCGCGCGGCCCGCCCGTTGGTCCGGAAGTGATACGATGCCATGAAGCCCGGCGCTCATGACCCCGCCCTCAACCATCGACCACTATCGAATCACGTCCAAGCCCGGCGAGGACGGGATGGGTGCGGTGTATCGCGCCACGGACACCAAGCTGAATCGCGACGTCGCCATCAAGTTGCTCCCGCCTGCCTTTGCGGAAGACGCAGTGCGCATGCAGCGCTTCGAGCGCGAAGCGCAAGTCCTCGCCTCGCCAAATCACCCCAACATCGCCGCTACCTACGGCATCGAAGCCGGGGCTCTTGTGATGGAACTCGTCGAAGGCCCCGACCTGGCCGGCCCCGTCTCCATCGACACCGCCCGGCAAGAAACTGCGATTCGGACATCGACTCGACGGAAGTCGTCCAGCGCAATGAACGGAGAGAACATGATGAGTAATTCATCTTCCCCAGTGATGAACGGCCGCCAACGGGTCCTCGCCGCGCTCCGCCGTGAACCGGTCGACCGGGCGCCAGTCTGCAATCCGACCTCGGTCGCGACCGAGGAACTGATGGATATCTCAGGTGCTGCGTTTCCCGATGCCAACCGCATCCCGGAACTCATGGCCAACCTGGCCGAGACCGGCTACACCGAACTAGGCTTCGACTGCATTATGCCGGTGTTTTCCGTCATCCAGGAGTCCTCCGCTCTCGGATGCGAGATTGACTGGGGAGAGAAAGGCACCTGGCCAACGGTGAGGACGGCCGCGCCCATCTGGGAGTATCCTGAGGACATCGCAATCCCTTCCGGCTTTCTGAATCACTGTGACATCCGGTGCGTTATTGATGCCATCCGCATACTCAAGAAGCGCTTCGGCGATGAGGTGGCCATCCTTGGGAAGACCATGGGGCCATGGACGCTCTGCTACCATGTGTTCGGTCTGCAGCCATTCCTGATCATGACGGTAGAGGATCCCGATGGGGTAAAGCGTGCCCTCGACAAACTGAAAGAAGTTACCGTGGCGTTTGGACTGGCTCAGATCGAAGCCGGAGCCGATGCCTTGACCCTCCCTGACCATGCAACCGGGGATCTGGTCAGTGCCCAATATTACAAAAGATTCTTGCAGGACATTCACAAGGAATTTGCGGAAAGGCTACCGGCGCCGCTCATTCTCCATATTTGCGGCCGGACCCTCGACCGGATGGATTACATTGCACAGACAGGCATGGCCGCCTTCCACTACGATTCCAAGAACCCGCCGGCGAAGGCCAAGGAAATCATGGGGAACCGCATTTCTCTGGTGGGGAACATCAATAATCCCGTGACGCTGTTTGCAGGAGGGCCGGCGGAGGTACGCAAGGAGGTTAACCTCAACCTTGATGCCGGCGTGGAACTGATCGGGCCGGAGTGTGCCATCCCGCTGCGGACCTCGCTTGAGAACCTGACGGAAATACCGAGGGCTGTGCAGGACTGGTATCGGGAGCGTGGGACCGCGCTCTAGAGGCTACTTCGCGGTGCAAGATACCGGTCGGTGTCCAGGAGCGTGATCATGAGCTGGAATGAGCAGACGGCCTTGGTGACGGGCGCTTCCCGCGGTCTGGGAAGAGCCATCGCGCGCCGCCTGGCGCGCGATGGCGCGGCGGTGTGCGTGAACTATGTGGCGCGCTGCGCCGAGGCGGAGGCACTCGTGAATGAGATCCGTGCCGGAGGAGGGCGTGCCATCGCTGTAGGCACAGATGTCGGGGACCCCGCCCAGGTCGAGAAGATGATGGCGGTGATTCAGGCCGAACTGGGACCGGTTTCCATACTGGTGAACAACGCCGGCGCCATCTACCGTGCCACGCTTGAGACTTTCGATCCCGCCGGCATGGAAAGAATGCGCCGTACGAACGTCGATGGACTGATCCATGTCACGCGCGCGGCGATGCCCGGCATGAAGGAGCGCCACTATGGGCGCATCGTGAACCTTGGGTCGATTGCCGGCCACGGCACTTCGTTGCCGGGTAGCGCGTTCTACGCCGCCACCAAGGCGGCGGTTGCGGTTCTGACGCGGAGATTCGCCATGGAGCTTGGTCCGTACGGCATCACGGTCAACGCCGTGGCCCCGGGCTTCATCCAGACCGACATGGTTAAGGAGGGCCGGACGCATGAAGAACACGCCAGGCTGATCCAGACCATCAAGGAGCACTCCATGCTTGGCCGGGTGGGAAATCCCGAGGATATCGCTCACGTTGTGGCGTTCCTGGCGGCGCCGGAATCAGGCTTCATCACCGCCCAGGTGATAACGGTCGATGGCGGACGTATGGACTACATCGGGCATCCATAATCAGGTTGTGGGATCAAATCGGATTTTGCCTTCACGTCGTGGACCCAAGGCTTGGCCGAGGGAGAGCCGGGCGGGCAGGTTTCTGCCGCCAACGATACCGAGGCCGCCAGCAAGACAAAACGAGTTTTCATGGGACACCTCGAAAGGTAGATTTCCGGGAGCCAGTATACAACGAACAACAGGTTCGGGCGTGTCAGGCGTTGGGCCTGAATCCGCTGCGGTGAGTTATTCAAACTGGCTCTCACGGCAGACCCCTCTCCGCCACACAATGCGATCCTGATCGATCGGCTGTTTGCTTTCAGCGAGCGCACGGTCGGGACGCCCAGAAACGCCCGCGATGTTAACCACGGGGTCGTATTAACCAGAGAATGTGAGAGTTCGAAGGCAGAAAACGCGGGGTGCGATCGCAACCCTGACGGTTGCACCCGGCGCCCAAAGCACCAGTTTCCGAAACGGAGAATGGCGGAACGGCGGCAGAAGCTGCCAAACCCTTACAAAACTGTATGTTGTGGGAAGTCGATTTGAATCGTCTTTGCGCAGGAAACCCGTTAACCGCCGGGGCGGTAGAATTCACGCGTTTGGAATTTGGCTCCCCGAGTGCAACCCTGAAACGAAATTGCGAATGGAGAAAACGGGCAGAGAGGTTTTCTCCAGGACTGTTAACCAGTGGGGGAATTTCGGATAAGCGTGGCAGGTGGGTTGCTTTGCCTCGGGACTCCTGCGGTCCGCATAATTCTCCAGCAAATACCCAGTGGTGGCCAACCTCTGCCCGGAAACGTACGACAATACGATGTATACGTTCGGAATGAATCTGGAGCGGCGGTGATTGAGCGCCAGTGAGAGGTTTGCTATTACGGCTAACTGGAAGTTGGGACGCCACGCTCGACCGTATGCTCGCGTGCGCCGATTCAGAGTCGGAACTGAACGCGCAAGAAGCGCTTTTGGGCATTGAGAGGAAACGGCTTCCTCAGCAGAATCTGTGGGGTGATTCTGGTTCCGGGAGGCGTCCCAAGTTGTGATCGAGGGCAATTTCCATAGCTTTATAGGTACGAAAGCCGTAGGATCGTCTGGTAACCA
>OCTA010005451.1_pt1 | contig 11002 bp, 6 predicted proteins | sample 1538991 | NCBI WGS metagenome assembly OCTA01 (sample SAMEA3539302, study PRJEB22396) | soil metagenome | biome: tundra; feature: field; material: soil | place: USA | collected 2010-05 | depth 0.15 m | reverse complement strand
AGTCGGTTGGTCGCGCTTTCGCGCTGTCCTGATGCTACGTACATTCTAACTGCACTAGCGTCTGGTGACAATGGCACGAAAGTTTGGCGGGTAACCAACCGAAGGGTATATTCGGCAGTGCAGCCCAAAACCGGCCAACTAAAGGACGCCCGGTAGGAACCTCAATGTTCTAGCCTGCCGGCTGTTGTTCAAGTAAGTCTAAATGTTAGAGACTAGACTTAACATTGCACGCCCAGCCGTCAGATTTGATCCAGGTGTGTCAGAGGTGCTAATCCAGGTTCACAACTTCCGTTGCCGTGCCTCTGCGCAGTCCGAGGTAGTGTCTACCTAGACGAGGCCAGACGTCGTTACCCATAACGCCGTTTTTCGGACTCCAAGGTTAAAGTCCGGGAGGTAAACCATCCAATACTTGTAACCAAACGCCATATGAACTGCTCACGGTTCGCGGTCGAACGTATCATGATCCAGCTCTCGACGCAGTGACGTCCTTCTAGGAGCTTCGTGATCGCATCCACCGACTGCTCGCCCACCGAACATTCGATCGCCCAAACACCAATCACCGCGGAAATTATTCAGCAAAGAGCTAATGTACGGAATATAAGAAAGGTGGACTTGGCAAACATTTGGTGGGTGAAGTAGGCTGCTGCAGCCTCTGGCGCTGCAAGTTCCTGTGGGTGCGTGATACCCCCAATGTAAGCGTTTGACCAACACACCGGTCCCACTAGCTTCTAGGCCTCGGGCATTTTCAGAGGTCCCAATGCGTCCAACGGAGGCGATTCTTCGTACTTACCTCGATAGCAGGGAAAGTTAATCGGTGTGTCACGAAATGACTTTAGGATTTGACCGAGTCTGAGGGTGCCCGACCGTCTCACCTCTCGAACTCGATTGAGATCTATCGTGAAAGGAACGTGTTCCCCCACTTCACCTGACTGATGGATGATTTCACCTTCCGGGCCGACGATTATGGATCGTCCATTGCCCAGTTGACCCGCATTGTTTACATCAACGAAATAGCACTGGTTCGTGATGGCACTGGCTTGGGCAATGATCAGTTCTTGTGCCCGATCAATGGTTCCTGTCATGGTCGGATGGATAATGATCTCAGCGCCCTTCCACACCAGCGCGCGAGTCGTCTCTGGAACCCACCCGTCATAGCAGATTGAAACTCCAAAACGACCAACCTCCGGAACGTCGAACACGACAAACTCAGTTCCCGATTTCACTCCTTTTTCATAGGGCAGGAAGGGATACATCTTGCGGTATCGCGCGACGACTTCACCTTCGGGATTGATTACCGGCGTGGTGTTGAATATATTTCCTCCAACCAGTTCATAAAGTGATCCCGGAATCAGCCACACATTATTTCTCTTGGCCAAAGCTTGATACCGGATCTCGGTCGGTCCGGGCATGGCTTCGGCAAAACTCAACCCAGGCCCAAATGAGCAAAGCTCGGGGAAAACAATCATCCTTACCCACGGAAATCTCGCCAGCACACGTGCAGTTTCTTTTTCCAGACGCTCGCGGTTATCGGCAAAAGGCAAATCAACCTGTAAGGCTGCAATCGAAAATAATGACATGTTCAACTCCAAGACGAAAACGAATAAAAACGACTCGAACGCGTCGCGCGGACTAAGAAACAGCTCGAGCACTCTGCGCGTCAGACAGATCGTTGACCGCACCGTGATCCAGTACCCATGCTGGGATCACCGACGCAAAAGTTGCAAAAGCTAGCAGCACGAGCGCCGTCGCGATCAGCGCCGAGTAATTACCCGCTCCGACAATGAATGAAAACAGCAACGGGCCTGATGCCAGGCCCATTTTGGAAGCAAAGCCGCCCCATACCGCAGTCTGGCCCGTTCGATCAAATCTGGCGCACATGCCGAGCAGGTGAGAAATCACGAAGTTCCACGTGATGCCTGTACCAATGTTCGCCGCTATCCAGATCCACTTCACCTCGCAGTAGTTGAATACATAGGTGCCAGCCAGCGTCAACAGCATGCCGCCGAGGATCGGCTTGAATATCCCAAAGCGAGTGGAAATCACGATCACCAGTACCGCGCCGAGCGTCGCGAACCAGTTCGCAATGCCCAGGGTTTCGCTGACAAACGCGACCTCCAGGCCGCGGTGCTCTCCAAGCCCGATGATGAAGGCGAATAGCCCCATGTTGCCGGCCTGAAAGAAAAATACCGAAAACAGCGCGAGCAACAGCGGTTTCAATTGCAATTTATCGGGCGCGGCACCCGGAGTGCGTGGCACTGGTGCCTTGACTGGATAATCTGGCAGGAACTGCAGCATCACTAATGTCGTCATGCTGAACAAAATCAGCGTCGCGAACAAGACATTCGTGCCAAACCTCGGTACCAGCAGCGGCAAGCTCATTACGCCGAGACCGCCCGCGAAAACTTGCACTAGAAGCAAAACGCCAAAGGTGCGGTCGGGTGCCGTGGTGCGGGCAAAGATCGCAAAGCTTATGCCCACCAGCATCCCGCCGATAAAACCGTGCAAGAATCGAGCACTCATGAGTGCGAAAGGGCTCTTGACCAGCATGGACAGCAAATCCATGCCAATCAACCCCAGCAGCAGCAAGTGGGCCGCCGATTTCCAATTGATGCGTCGCACTAGAAATACAATCAGAAATGAGCCGCAGGCCGCGCCGTAGACATTGCATGAGCCGACCAAGCCGGCCTGTTTGTTGGTAAAGCCGAGTCCTACCTTCAGCCCATCCACCAGGGCCGGCATGATATTGACATAGAAAAATCCGGCGGTGGCAAGAAATGCCAGCAAGACACGCGCCAGCATGCTGTTGGGAGAAACTTTCGGCAGGCGGTTGAAAGGTTCCGTGGTTATTCTCCCGTATCAAATGCGCATAGCGACCTGGAGTATAGCAGTACTCTTCAGAGTGCGGATTCGACACCTCGCTTTTTTCTTGAACTCCAGTGCCCTGCTCAATATTCTATCCCCTCACCAGCGAGGGATCCTTTCCTGACCGGGAAAATGAAGATGACGCGTTGGACTCTTCTCCATTTGCTATTTCTATGGCCAGCGGTGGCTGCATGGTCCGCACCAACCGTGGCCACAACCCCCGTACCCGGGGATCCCCTAAGCGGGAATGGCGATGTGCATCGCTCCGTTCTCACTTACAGCCAACTTTTCTCGAACACTGGCGCCACCGCTCCAGTCGATGACCGTGACGGCTTTGCCTTACCTGCCAATGCGGCTGCGCCTTCCCAGACCTTCGAGGGCACATTAACGCTCTCCGACCCGGCATCGAGCGGGAGCGCTCAGATCCTGCGAGACGACTTCGGAGACGACAGCGCAAGCAATTCCCCGTGGCGGCATCTGCCCAGCTTTAGTCTCCAGTTCGTGCAGAACGGGAGCTATCTCATTCCCGTTCAGCAAGGTCTTGTCATCACGGGGAACGCGGCATGGAATTACATCGTTGGGCCCGGACGGGTGTGGCGGGAAAGGACCGACCACGGTTACATGCGCGCTTCGCTTCCCTTCGCCTTGGTCGAGAGAAATCAGAACTGCGTGCACAACGGGGAAATGACGTTCCTGTTCAACCGCACCAAGAGCCCCAACATTTCGAAGGTTCGTTACCAGGTGACGCAGGAAACCTGCTTGTATTTCAAGCTGAACATGTGGGGACAACTTGCGGCCACTTATACTCCGGGCAGCGTAGCAAGCGACGAGGCGCTGGAAAATGCGGAAGCCGCCGAAGTGGCAAACCGCATACCCACCAAGCCTTTCAGCGCTCTGGCGAAAGACTACCCGAATTCCGGGATCGATATAGCCAACTTCACTCGTGGGTTCCATTCGCCCGCTGACATTACCACTTATGGGCTGTTGATCAATGGCGTGAACTACGTCAGCAGTTGCCAGACGCGCTACGGTGCCTACGCTTTCTGTGACAACATGCGCTTACCCTCCTATTCGTTAGCCAAGTCGTCATTTGCCGGACTGGCGATGATGTGGTTGGGACAGCAGTATGGAAGCGCGGTTTATGGCCGGCTGATTCGAGATTACGTCCCGCAGTACGTGGACGGTGGCGACTGGACGAATGTGACCTTCGACAACACGGCGGACATGGCTACCGGCAATTACATTAGCGCAAGCAATGAAGCAGATGAAGGCAGTCCCCAGGAGCGTGCGTTCCTTATAGCCGAGCCTTACAGTACGAAGATCGCAGACGCATTCACACCATTCCCGCACAAGGCTGTTCCGGGGACCACGTGGGTGTACCAAACCCACGCCACCTTTATCCTGACGCAGGCCATGAACAACTACTTGCAGCAACAGCAGGGCAGCGGGTCGGACATCTTCAATTCGATCCGCGACGCCGTCTTTAAGCCGTTGAACATGAGTCAAGGCAGTTTGTCCACGCTACACACGGACAACAGCGCGTCCGGTAAACCCTTTGGCGGTTACGGGCTGTTTTTCATTCAGGATGACATCGCCAAGATCGGCCGCTTCCTAAACAATAGCGGCGGAGTGATTAATGGTCTGATCAAGAACGCGCAGGTGCTCGAGCCCATTCGACTGCAGGAGTCTCTATTCCGCACTGCAAATCCGGCCACTCTCGGTGTACCCGTACCCGATACGGGGACACCCGTTGTACCGAACACATTCCGGTATCACAATCAGTTCTGGGCGAAGCACATGACGACTGCCGAATTCCCACAATACCGTTGTAATTTCTGGGTGCCTTTCATGAGCGGCTACGGCGGGATCAGTGTGCTGCTGCTGCCGAATGGAGCTACCTACTACATCTTCAGCGACGGCAACGAGTTCATCTGGTACGCGGCAGTGCATGAGATCAACAAAATCGCACCGCTCTGTCATTGAGTATTTCCGGGAATGTTTCCGGCGGAGAGCCGCTCGTACACGCTGCGGCCGCTCACAAACGTCTGGAGTACTCTTACATCTTTGAGTTCATCTGCGGGTACGGTGAGCACATCGCGGTCGACCACAATAAAGTCAGCGAGTTTTCCGGGTTCGAGGGCTCCCTTGCGGTCTTCTTCAAAACCGGCGTAGGCTCCGTTACGTGTGTACAGTGCGAGCGCCTGTTCGACAGAGATGCGTTCCTCCGGCGCTAAGATCTGGCCACTCTCCATGTCTCTGCGAACAACCGCGGCCCAGATTCCCCACCAGGGGCTGAGCGGTGTCACCGGAACATCGGATCCAGCGGCCTCGATAATTCCGTTTTCGATGTAGGATCTCGCCGGATACGACCAGCGCACACGCTCTGGCCCGTACTTGAGGAACCAGCTTCCAATCCAGTACACAAACGGAGGATTGCCGTCGACCAGCACATTGAGTTCGCGCAGGCGTTTCTGCACTGCCGGAGTAGAGATGCCGGCATGCACGATACGAAAGCGGTGGTCCTTCAAGCCAAGCTGCTGGATCACCGCAGCGTAGGAATCCAGCACCTCGTCGATAGCACGGTCGCCGATGGCATGTGTCTCCAACTGCCAGCCCGCACCGGCCGCAATTGAGTGGGCCTTCCGCATGTCGGCTGGCGTCCAGCGGAGCACGCCGAGGTTGTTCGGTTCGCCGATTACTCCCGGCGGGTAAATGGCAATGGTGCGCGCGCCCATGCCGCCGTCGGCAAACATTTTCGCGGCCCCGAATTTCAGCAGATCATCGCCAAAGCCGGTATGCACGCCCATCTGGGCCAGCTTTTCAGCGTCGGCGATGCTGCCTATCCTGGGCGACATTTGTACCCGCACCTTCAGCCAGCCGCGACGGTGTGCCTCTTGGTACCCGCGCATCTCGGCGGGCGAGATGAAGATGTCATGGATGGTAGTGAGGCCAACCTCTGCTGCTTTCTCGCAAATCAGCTGGGCAGCGCGCACGTCAATGTCCGGTGGATCTCCGGGAAGGATGGTAGCGACAAGTCCCATCGCTGTGTCCTTGAGGATTCCGGTGGGTTCTCCAGACACGTCGCGCTCAATCACTCCACCTTGCGGATCATGGGTAGCCTTGGTGATGTTAGCGAGCATGAGGGCAAAGCTGCTGGCTACGCTCAGGTGACCGCTCACGTGCTTCAGATAAACGGGATGGTCCGGTGAAGCTTTGTCAAGGTCTTGTCGAGTGATGTAGCGTCGCTCCGCGAGTTTGGCATCGTCCCAGCCGGACCCGACGATCCACTGTCCTCGGGAAAGCGTAGCGGCGCGGTGCGCTACGGCTTGCGAGATGTCCGAGATGGAATGGACGGCGGGGTATCCCAGATCAATCTCGCCGCGCAAAATGCCCTTCACCCACTCCATGGCATGAGTGTGGACATCAATAAGTCCGGGCAGAACTGTGTGCCGGCGCAAGTCAAGCAACTCAGTACGGGAACTGGCGCAACCTGCGAGCGCATCGTCATCGCCGAGGGCGAGAATTCTGCCGTCACGTACTGCCATGGCGCCTACAACCCTTTTCGCTCCGTCCATCGTAACGATGTGGCCATTGCGCAGGAGAAGGTCAGCATCCTTGCAGGTCTGGGCGATGGCGTGAGTGAACCAGATGTTCGCCAGCAGTATCAGTACTGTAACCCTGTATCGTCGTTTCATAGCTCTCCTTGGTGCATTGGGCTGCGAGTCTTAGAAAGTTGCCGGGGTGTTCACCCACAAGAGGGAGGTCTCCTTCTTGCTCAGGTTCTGCCAGCGGTGCGCCTGTGTGCTTTCAAAGTACAGGCTGTCACCGGGATCGAGGACATAACGTTCGACCTCATCCAACCACACCTCCAGCTTTCCCTGAAGCACGAAAATGAACTCTTCGCCTTCGTGGCTGTACGAACCCCCGCTGCCGGCGCCCGGAGCGATGCGAAACAAGTGAGGTTCCATCATCTTGTTGCCCGCGGCCAGCAAATCCATTTCAACCCCCGCATTCGGCTTCAACACCTTGCGCTCGCGGGCGCGTACCAGGCGGCGCTCATTGTCTTCATCCGCAAAGAACGACAAGACATTCGTCCGGTAAAGTCTGGCGAGCTTCTGCAGGGTGGCGATCGATGCGCTTGAATACCCGCGCTCGAGAGAACTGAGAAAGCTGACCGATACTCCTGTCTCACTGGCAACTCCGGCCAAGGTCAAGCCTAGTTTATGGCGTAGCTGCGCCAGCCTGGGCGCGATGTCCAGGCGTTTGGTTCTTCGTGCAGACAACCGCGCCGGTGCATCGGCCCCAACCTCGTTTTGCAGCATGGCGGCAATTCCTGCCGGGTTCACCCCCTTCACGGTCCGCAGATACTGGATCTTGCGCAGTTTGGTGAGAGCCTCGCGGGAATATAGCCGGTAACGTGCGTCGCTGCGAGCGGGGACCAGCAACCCCATGCGCTCCCAGTTTCGCAGTGAGGAGGCGCTCACTCCCAGCACTCGCGCCGCTTCGCCTATCCGGAAATAAACCGTAGTCTTTTTCAAAGCCGCCGTTCCGATGCGGGCGTATTTTGCTCAACTGGGAACGTCCCGTCAAGCAAAAGCTGCAGAAAACCTTACAAGCTCACTAAAAACAGGCACGCCAGGGATGGGCGATTCCGGGGCACCCAATCCGCCGCTGGGAGGCACACCAAGAATTTCTTTGCAAACTTTGCAGGAATCTTGATAGAGTATGCGTAAATTTCTCTGGACAACGACGAAGCAATGTAAAGATCTCGGTCAAATTCTGTGCCCATCAGTCGCTCGAGATTCATGCCGGGAGGGTACTATGAGGCATTCAGGCAAGATGGCGAAGTGGTCGGCGTTCGTTCTGCTTCTGTTTGCACTTTCAACCACGCTACAAGCGCAACTGACCGAAGGCAGCATTTCTGGGGCCGTGACCGATGTTAGCGGCGCAGCGGTATCGGGCGCCAGCGTCAAGATCACCAATCTTCAGACCGGCGCGGTTGACCAAACCAAGACTGACAATATCGGCTACTATCGCGTACTGCATCTTCAGATTGGAGCCTACCAGATCCGGGTCGAAGCCCAGGGTTTCAAGGCTAGCCTTCTCGAGAACATTCCGGTCAACGTCAACACCACGACGCGCGCTGACGCCAAATTGCAGGTAGGCGGAGCTCAGGAGACAGTCGAGGTTTCAGGTGGCGCCGCTCTGATTCAAACCGAAGAAGCGCGGCTCTCCAACACGATCACGCACCAGGAAGTCGACAACTTACCGCTGAACGGGAGGCAGATCTATCAATTAGTGACGCTCGAACCCGGCGTAACCCAGACCAACGCGCCAGTCATATCGAACGTGCCGTCGCCCACTTCGTCGGTAACTTTTCTATACGGCTACACCGCCAATGGTTCTACGCCGCGCGGCAACAACTTCATTCTGGATGGCAATTCGAACAATAATGAATGGCTGGGCGGTACTCCGCTCATCTTTCCGTCGCTGGAAGAAATTCAGGAGGTACAGGTTCAAACGCTGAACTTCTCAGCGGAATACGGCCGCAACAATGGTACGGTCGTTAATATCGTCACCAAGTCCGGCAGCAACCAGCTCCACGGGTCGGTGTTCTACTCAGGAAGAAACACAGCTTTGGATGCTCGGGACTTCTTTGACCAGATCGCGAAGACAGCGCTCCATCAGAATCAGTTCGGTGGTTCGGTGGGCGGCCCGATCGTCAAGGACAAGACGTTCTTTTTTATGGACTACGAAGGATCGCGTCTCACTGCGGGCCAGCCGGAGACGTTCGTCAGTGAAACGCCCGCGTTCCGGCAAGCAGTGATTGCCGGCCCCCCTACCTTAGCGGCGATGTTTTACCATGATTTTCCCGGGCCCCCGTGCGTTCAGAGCATCGATGCCGACTACTGCTACGCTAACGCGTCTCAGGTCGAGCCCAACCAGGCTGACCAATATCTTGTCCGCGTCGATCAACATCTAGGCACGCATGATCAGCTTTATGGGCGTTGGGTGAATACGCTGGCGTCCGGGGATGTGGCCGCCCAGGAACTGTTGGGTGCGGGTACACGGGGCTTTAGGGCGCCTTTTGACGGGTTCTTTGCCGACCTCAGTTTGGGAGAAACCCACGAGTTCACCTCCCACACCCTGAACGATCTTCGCTTCGCCTACTCAAGGAATAACAGCAACATCGCCTTCCAACTGCCGCCCAACACGCTGACCGGTGCCGCGCTGCAAAGCGCTGGCGCCCAGCCCGATGCGTTTGGAGACCTGGTTTTTGACGACGGCGTAGTCCCCATGGGCGGTGAGGTTTACGTTCCACGCAAGTTCATCTTTAATACCTTTGCGCTCACCGATACCCTCACTCACATCATCGGGCGGCATGCTCTGAAGTTTGGCTTTCAAGTGAGGCGCATCCAGGAAAACAGCGACTATCAACTTACCTCGAAGCCCTACTTCGAATTCTCCAGCATCTTTGCATTTGCTGCGGATTCACCCTACTTGGAGTCGGCCCTCGTTAACCGCTACAATTGCACGGGTTCGCCAATGCCAAGCTGTGGCCAATTCACGGACACACCGCGGCATTTCCGCTGGAACCAATTTGCCGGGTTCGCCCAGGATGACTGGAAAGTCAGTCCCCGGTTGACATTGAACCTTGGCCTCCGTTACGAGGTCTTCGAGTCGCCAACCGAAACTGCTGGGGTTCTCTCTAACATTACTCTTGGTCCCGGCAGTAACATATTTCAGCAGATTGCCAGCGCCAGCGTCGGCCGAGTAAGCAAGCTTTGGAACACCGACAAGAAAAACTTTGCGCCCCGAATCGGAGTGTCATGGGATCCGCAGGGAAAAGGCGAAATGGTCGTGCGGAGCGGCTTCAGCATCGCCTACAACGAGCCTTACTCCAACCTCTACACCAATGCGTCCCGGCTCGATCCTCCCGATGCCATCACAACCTACGTGGATCCAAGCGCATTCGTAGGACCTCCGGGCTCGGTTGTTTATGGACTTAATGATTTTCCGTTTGTGCCGAGTCCCGCCTTCGCTGGGCAGAACACCCCAAACGGAGGGATTGGACCTCCCGTGAATAACGTCTCCATCACTCCCAGCGGCGTTTATCCCAACCTCCGCACGAATTATTCGTTGCAATGGTTCTTTGGAATCCAGCGGGAGTTCCTGCACGACTATGCTCTCACGATCAATTATGTGGGCACCAGCGATGTGGGAGGTTACACACGCGAGGATTACAACCGCTTTGACGGAGATATATGTAACCAGACCTATTGCAACTATTTCGCGTCACAGCTCGCCCCGGGCTGGGGTCAGATCACCTATATCAGCAATGAGGGCCATGCGAGCTACAACGGTCTGAACGCCCAGCTTAAACGGAACTACAGCCACGGGTTCATGTTCGCAGCCAACTACACGTGGGGCAAGGTCCTTGACAACGTCACCGAGGGCGGACTGGGCGATTACCTCAATACTAACGGATACGGCGGACTTTACAGCGGGGTGCAAGACATACAAAACCAGGCCGGCGACCGCGGGCCTTCAGAGTTCGACGTCGCCCAACGCTTTGCCCTGAGCGCGGTGTGGGAATTGCCCTCTCCGAAGTCCAATGCCGCCCTCAAGAATGTTCTGGGCGGCTGGAAGTTGAATTCGGTCATCAGCCTGCAATCCGGACGTCCTTTTGATGTGTATTGCGGCCTGGCCTGGTACAGCGGCTGTGACTTCAACATGGACGGCTTGCCTTATGATCGTCCAAACCGTCCAGCGGGGATCAAGACAACCGGGTTCAGCAACCGGCAGTTCGTGAACGGCCTTTTTGGTGACCCAAGCTTCACCTACTCTCTATCGGGCGATAGCAGGACGTCACAGGCAAGCCAGGTTTTCTGTCCCAATGGTCTCAACTCGATTCTCGACTTCGGACCTGTCAACTCGGGGCCCGGCTCGCAGTGTATCCCCGTTGGTGAGAATGGCAACCTTTCGCGCAATGCTTTCCGCGGACCTGCATACAAGAGTGTGGACCTGTCCCTATTCAAGAGCATCAAGGCGGGTGATCGGTTGACTGTCCAGTTCGAGGCCGACGCCTTCAACCTCTTTAACCGCGTCAATCTGTACAACCCGATTGGCGACATGGGAA
>OCTA010005450.1_pt1 | contig 11002 bp, 9 predicted proteins | sample 1538991 | NCBI WGS metagenome assembly OCTA01 (sample SAMEA3539302, study PRJEB22396) | soil metagenome | biome: tundra; feature: field; material: soil | place: USA | collected 2010-05 | depth 0.15 m | reverse complement strand
AGTTCAGACGTGTGCTCTTCCGATCTGGAGGCCGCCCGCCAGGAGGGATGCGAACATGGCGTTCTTATCGCCCGGCGTGCGTGCGGCCAGTTGCCGGGTGGTTGCCAGCGCGGCTTCGAACCGCAGCTTCAACATAGGATCGGGCGTGAGCTTGTGGTCCGTGACGAAGTGCTGATCGTGGGTGAAGAATTCCGATTGCAGAATGTGGAGGCGGTCGAACTCGGAAAACAGGTACGCGGCTGCGTCCGACACGAAGCCCATGGGGTCGTCCGGATGCTGCCGCTGCCACTGCTCGAAGCTCTGGTGCGCTTCGGCGAACTGGAGGTTATACATCTGGCGGTAGCCGGCGTCGAGCAGCGTAGGCTGCGCGTGCCCGAGCGCGGCGGCGGCGCAGAGCAACGGAATGGAGAGCAATCCTGGGCGCGGCATGCGGCTAGATGTCGATGGCGCGCCGGGCCAGGCCCAGCGCCTCGCTCCAAAAACCGGCGGACGCGTGGGCCGTTTCCACCACCTCGCGAATGGCCGTCACGAATTCGTCCAGTTGCTCTTCGGTCGCCACCAGCGGCGGCGCCGCCTTGAGGACCATGAAATTGTTGCCGCAAACCTGGGTCAAAATGTTCTTGTCCCGAAACAGGCGCATCACCAGAATCTGGCCGAACATGCCGGGGTGGATATGCCGGAACGCCTCGAACGGCGCGCGCAGCCGAAGCTGCCGCGGCGCTTGGAATTCGATTCCGGAGAGCATGCCGGCCCCGCGCACTTCTTTTACCATCTCATAAGGCGCCAGCGCTTCGGTAAGCCTCCGCCGGAACCCAGCGCCCAAACGCTCGGCGCGCGCGCCGAGTTCGCCGTGCTCCAGCGCGTCGAGCGTGGCCAGTCCGGCGCGCATGGCCAGGCTGTTCTCACCGAAGGTGGAGGTGTGAACGATGGCGCGTTTGAGCGAACTGTACACGGCGTCCGAGACGGCTTTCGTGGAGAGCACCGCGCCCACGGGGATCAGTCCGCCGCTGAGAGCTTTGGCCAGTATCGCCATGTCGGGGTCGAGCCCGAATCGATGCGCGGCCAGAAACGGGCCCGTGCGGTACATGCCGGTTTGCACTTCGTCCAGGACGAACAGCGCGCCATGGCGGCGGCACAGCGATTGCGCGGTCTGAAGGTACGCCGGCTCGGGAACTTTGATGCCGGCCTCCGCCTGAATCGGCTCCACGATGAAGGCGGCGAACTTCTTCGTGGCGAGCCGCTTCTCCAGGGCATCGAGCGCGCCGAACGGTACCGCTTCCGTATCCGGAAGCATGGGCCCGAAGCCATCGCGCCAGAACGCGTCGCTCATGAGCGAGAGCGCTCCGCAAGTGAGCCCGTGAAATGCGCCTTCGGCGTAGAGCAGTCCGGCGCGGCCCGTATAGGCCCGCGAGAACTTGATGGCCGTCTCAACGCCTTCGCTGCCGGAGCTGCAAAAGTAGGCGCGCTCCAGGCGGCCGCCGGCGAGCGCCACGAGGCGTTCGGCGAGTTGCGCGGCGATCTCGGGAACATGGCTTTGCAGCATCCCGGGCCCACCGCGGTCGAGCTCGTCCTTGACGGCGGCGACGATGGCGGGATGGTTGTGGCCGGCGTTGTGGACGCAGTATCCCGAAAGGAAGTCGAGGATGCGTCGCCCCCCACTGGTGAATAATTCGGCGCCCGTGCAACGCTCGTAGCGCTCGTTCATTTCGAGCAGGTTCAGCAGCCGAACCCACTGAGGATTTACGTGTTCCGCGTAGACTTTATCGGGCGACGAGACTGCTGCGTTGGCCGGCATCCTTCTCCTTCCGAGTGCAATAAGTGCCGCTTGGTTCCTGTGACGGATGGAAAGCCGAGCCCGTTACGTTTTCTCCGCGATGCCGGCATCGTGCGCTCCGCGACTTTGCTCGGAAGGCGGCACTGTTGGTAGCTTAAGATACATGGACTACATCAGGCTTGGATCGGCTGGACTAAAGGTTTCCAGAATATGCCTTGGGACCATGACTTACGGCTCCAAGAAGTGGCGCGAGTGGGTGCTGGACGAAGAGGAGAGCCGGCCGTTCATCCGGCGCGCGCTGGAGTTGGGCATCAATTTCTTCGACACGGCGGATATGTACTCCGTGGGCGCGAGCGAAGAGGTCCTCGGACGCGCGCTTCGGGATTTCGGGCCGCCGCGCGACCAGGTTGTGGTCGCCACCAAGGTTTTCAATCCCATGGGCGACGATCCGAACCAGCGCGGGCTTTCGCGCAAGCACATCCTGCACGCCATCGACGACAGCCTGAGGCGGCTGCGGATGGACTACGTGGACCTTTACTATATCCACCGTTTCGACTACGAAACGCCGATTGAGGAGACGCTCGAAGCGCTCGACGACGTGGTGAAGACCGGGAAGGCGCTGTACATCGGGGCCTCCTCCATGTTCGCGTGGCAGTTCGCCAAGATGCTCTACAAGGCCGATGAAATGGGCCTTTCGCGCTTCGTGGCCATGCAGAACCACTACAACCTGATCTACCGCGAGGAGGAGCGCGAAATGCTGCCCCTGTGCCGGGAAGAGGGCATCGGCGCGATTCCGTGGAGCCCGTTGGCGCGCGGCTTCGTGATGGGCAACCGCAGCCGCGAGGATCGCGGCGAGACCCTCCGCGCCAAGACCGACGAGTACGCGCACAACTTGTATTACCAGCCGTCGGATTTCGACGTGGTGGACCGCATCACCGAAGTCGCCCGCGCCCGCGGCGTATCCAACGCGCAAGTAGCGCTGGCGTGGGTCTTGCAGCAGCCCGGCATCACCGCGCCGGTGGTCGGCGCCAGCAAGATGCAGCACCTGGACGACGCCGTGGCCGCGGCGCAGTTGAAGTTGGACGGCGCGGAGTTGAAAGCGCTGGCCGAATCGTACCAGCCGCACCGGATCCTGGGGCATTCGTAGGAGCCCCGCGGGGCACGAGGTTCATTCTCGTCTCACTTTGTTGTGGGTGCGCGACAAGAAAGTGGATGAACGTGGAAATGCGCCGATTCGGAGCCGCGAACGTAAGAGAGCGGTTGCCGGCACGAGCTTAAAGTTCGTGAGACTCGAACGCGGACATGGCATCGCCCTGCTCCCCGACGACATACTGTATGGCCGCCGAAACGTGCTGTGGCTTCCATAGCCATCGGGTGCTGCCGTGGCGCGCCCATCGCTTCCGGTTCGGTTCCTCCAGCCTCATGCGAGATGGACGCGGCATGAAGCTGAGCCAACTCCACCCGATTTGCATTCCCGGGTTAAGGGTTTCTCTAATGTGGCTGAGGTTTTCTCGCCGGCGGCGGCGGCGTGGGTTTCATCATCGGGGACGGACGCCTGAATTATGCGCCGGAATCAATCGCGGAAGCCTATTATGCATGGAGCGCCACCAAACAGTGGACCTTCACCCTGGATTACCAGCGGGTCGTTAACCCCGCGTACAACCGCGACCGCGGTCCGGTTTCCGTGGACTCGCTGCGCGTGCACTGGGAGCGTTAGCTTGCAGATCCCAATAAGATCACTTCACCGCGCGTAGTATGGCGCGGTCGTAAGCATACCCCGAGGGGCGCAGAACTCCGCTGTGATGGCCCACCGCCGTTAGGTCGCCGAACCCCAGCTTCTTGAGCAATTGCACGAGGCGTGGCTGGTTCGGCCACCACCAGGAAACCTCGTCGGAGTGGAGGTCGTCCCCACCCACGTACTGGATCGCGGGCCGGCCGTCCGGAGCCTCAGGCATGACCTGTGCGATCACCAGCGATCATTCTCGTTTCACTTTGTTGCTTTACGCCTGGGCTGCAGCCTGCAGTCCTTTCCGGTTGAACGCCTGTTCCGATCGCCGTAAACCAAGAACGCGGCCACACCGATGACGGCCGCAAAGTAACACATCGAACCCACGCCCGGTATCCACAGCATTCCAGCGGCATCGGAAATCGCGCCCAGCCAGAACACCAAGCCGATAATCAGAACGAAGGCGCCCACAACCCGTCGAGGAAACTCCACGGATTCCACGAAGCTTCGCTTCCGCGGCCGGGGCGAAACCCTCGATGTTGTCCTGGACATTGGCATCTTCCGTTCCGAGCGGTTCGTGTCACTTAAGTCTTCTCCGTTACGGCCTCCGGGAGAACGTCACGGTCACTGGCCATCCACACGTACAGGGTCGGAAGCAGGAAAATACTCATCGCCAAAGCCGCCATCAGACCTCCGACGATTACGATCGCGAACGGGCGTTGCGAGTCGGAGCCGATTTCATGGGACAACGCGGCGGGCAGCAACCCCAGAGTGGCCACGAGCATTGTCATCATGATGGGCCGCAGCCGCAAGACAGCTCCCTCTATGGCGGATTCTTCGATCGAGAATCCGCGGGCGCGCCGCTGGTTGATGTACTCGAGCATGATCACCCCGGTTTGGACCGCGACCCCAAACAGCGCCAGTAAGCCGACCCCCGAGGAGACGCTGAAGTTGGTATGCGTGACCAGAAGCGCCAGCAAACCGCCGACGGAGGCGACCATCACATTGACCAGAATCAGAATCGCCCATTTGAAAGAGCGAAACATCGTATACAGAATCATGAAGATCAGCAGAATGGTCAGCGGCACGATGATGAACAGGCGCGCCCGGGCGCGCTGCGCGCTCTCGTACTCCCCCTCCCAGGTAATGTGATAGCCCCGCTGCAGTTGAACCCCTGCTCTTACCTTCCGGATGGCCTCCTCCACTGCGCTGCCCAGATCGCGGTCGCGCACGCTGTACTTGACGGCGATATAGCGCTCGTTCCCTTCGCGATAGATCTCCGAGGCGCCGTCCCGCATTTCGATCTTGCAGAGTTGCGCAAGCGAAACGCGTTCGCCGGTGGGTGACAGCAAGCGAATGTCTTCAATGGCCTCCCTTGTGTCACGGTACTGGGGGAGATAGCGCATGACCAGGTCGTAGCGCGCCTCGCCTTGCAGGACTTGCGTGATAGAGTTGCCGCCCACCGCGGTCTGGATGGCATCCTGTACGTCCGCGATGTTGATCTGGTAGCGGGCGGCCTGCTGCCGATCCACCGTGACATTCAGATTCGGCTGGCCCAGGACGCGAAGCACGCCGAGATCCTCGATTCCCTTGACCCCGCGCATGATCTTCACGATCTGATCGGCCTTGTCTTCGAGAACGCTCAAGTCCTCGCCATATACCTTGGTGGCGAGTTCTCCCTTGACTCCGCTCACGGCTTCCTCCATGTTGTCCGCAATGGGTTGGGAGAAGTTCCAGAGTACGCCTGGAATCTTCGACAGTTCCCCGTTCATGGCCGCGATAACTTCGTCCTTGTTCTTGTGAAAGGCCGGCCGCCATTGTTCCTTGGGCTTCAGGCCGACGTAGTACTCCGTGTTGAAGAAGCCGGTGGTGTCCGTTCCGTCGTCGGGGCGGCCCACCTGGCTCGTGCATTCGGTGGCCTCGGGAAACGAGCACAGCAGAATCCGCGATTGATTCGCAAGCCGGATGCCTTCGCTGGGCCCCGTGCTCGGCACCAGAGTGCCACGCACCCATAGAGAGCCCTCATCCAGGTGGGGCAGAAACTCAGAGCCGATCACGCCGCTTTCCGCGAGATAGATCGCCAGGAGAAGGCTCGCTACGCCCCCAGCGGCGGTGAGCCAGTGCAGCCGGATGGCCCACCTGAGCGTGCGGCGATATCTGGCGGTCAGCCATGTCATGACGGGGTTGCGCCACTCGCGCGTCCCCTTGGCGAAAAAGAAACTGGAGAGGACCGGCGCCACCAGGATGGAGAACAAAAGCGCGCCTAGCAGCGCAAATGCCACGGTCCAGGCCATGGGCTTGAACAACCGTCCTTCCACGCGTTGTAGCGTGAAGATGGGCAGGTACGCCGTGATGATAATCGCGATGGCGAAAAACACCGGCCGCTGCACCTCGTGCGCCGCATCGAAGATTCTCTCCTTCGGCGACCGGTTGTCGTCCCCCCGGCGGCTCAAGTGACGCACGATATTCTCGACCATCACCACGGTGCCATCCACCACCATTCCGAAGTCCAGTGCGCCCAGGGACAGCAGGTTTGCGGGAATGCCCTTTATCTTTAAACACGTGGCGGCGAACAGCAGCGAAAACGGGATGGTGAGGGCGACGATGATCGCTCCCCGGATGTTCCCCAGAAACAGCAGGAGAATGATCACGACCAGAATGATGCCCTCGGTGAGGTTGTGGAGGACCGTTCTCGTCGTATGGTGTACCAGGTCGCTGCGGTCGATGAAGGGAACGATTCTCACGCCCCGCGGCAGGATGTGATCGTTCAGCTCCTCGACTTTGGCATGGAGTCCCAGCAGGGCGGCTTCCGCATCCGCGCCTTTGCGCATGGGCACCCACGCCGAAACCACGTCATCGTTGTCGATGATCCTGCCGTCCTCGCGGCGAATCGCGCGGGCGAACTGACCGAGGCGGATCTTGGGCCCTTGCGCGACGACAGCGATATCCTTTACACGAAGCGGGGTACCGCTCTTCGTCGTCAGGACCGTGTTTTCAATGTCATGTACGTTCCCGACAAGCCCCACTTCCCGGACGTTGATTTGTTGCAAGCCGGCTTCGAGGAAGCTGCCCCCGGCATTGACATTGTTATTGGCGAGCTGTTGCTCCACCTGCGCGAGGCTCAACCCGTAGGCGATCAGCTTATTGGGATCGACGCGCACCTGATATTCGCGCGTCGGGCCGCCGAAAGTAGCAACGTCGACGATATCCGGGACGGATTTCAGGTTTTTCTCGACTACCCAGTCTTCAAGCGACTTCAGCTCCATCACGTCGTATTGGGGATTGGAGCTGTGGAGCGTGAAGAAGTAAATCTGGCCAACCGGACTCCAGTCCGTACCCATTTGTGGCGTTACGCCCGGAGGCAAAGCGACCTGCCCAAGACGTTCGAGAACCCTCTCGCGGTTCCAGCCGTTGTCCGTTCCGTCTTCGAACATCAGCTTCAGGTCGGAGAGGCCGAAGATGGAGAACGAGCGCAGATGGGCCATTCCAGGGATGCCATTCATTACGATTTCGAGCGGTATGGTGACCTGCTGCTCGACTTGTTCCGCCGAAATTCCCGGCCACTGCGTGATGACTTCGACATAATTGTTCGCCACGTCCGGGTAGGCCTCGACGGGAAGCTGGTGAAACGAGACGGCGCCCAAGGCAAACAGGAGCAGCGCGATCGCCAGGACTAGAACGCGATTCTTGAGGGCGAAATCGACAAGCCGTCGAATCATCTATTGCTCCATGGTGTTCTGCAGGACGAGGGCGTTTGCGACAACCTGGGCGCCCGGCTTGATGCCGGAAGCGATTTCCTGCAGATTCCCCGGGAGCATGTTCCCGCCAGCCACCTCGACGCGCCGGAATATCCCATCTTTGGCCGGCGTATAGACCCAATCGCGGTCGTGCAGGTGAAGGATCGCCGTAGCCGGCACAGTCGCGTGTTTCTCTTCCGTCGCGCCGTGAAAGGTCGCGGTAACGAACATCCCAAAGCGCATGAGCCCGGGATTCTCGACTTCAAGGCGCACTTTGGCTGTTCGAAGGTTCGGGTCCATGATTTGAGCGATGTTGCCGATCCGCCCTCTCAGAGTTCGGTTTGGATAGGCATTCAAATGGATATCCGCGTACTCGCCGAGGCGCACCTGGGCCAGATTGTTCTCGTAAACATCGCAGACGATCCAGACGTGCGACACGTCGGAGATCGTGAAGGGGTTGGGCGCCGCCAAGGCCTGCACGCCCGATGAGTTGGTGATTTGTTGGTCGGTAATCACTCCCGAAACCGGAGCGTGAACCTCGACGATTCCGGACGGATGGCCGGGATCGGATCCCAGCAAACGGAGGTGTTCCGTGGTGGTTTCCAGATCGACCTTGGCGTTATCCTCGGTGGTTTGGGCGACTTCGAGGGCGCTCTTGGGAACGGCCCCATTGTCGAAGAGGAGTCTTGCGCGATTCAGTTGGATCTGCGCCAATTGTTCGTTCCTGACGGCCTTCTGATAATCCGAGAAGGCGCCCGCAATGTCGGTGCTCCTGACTTTGAACAGAAGTTGCCCTTCCTTCACCTCGTCTCCCAGCCGCGCATCGATTTCCACGACGCGTCCCGAGGCGAGCGACGGAACGGGCGCCTGCCGCGACACGTCGGGACCGACCACCCCGGTCACGTTCAATTCCGGTGCGGCGGAGTATTCACCGGCTGTCGCCAGTGGGAACTGCTCCGGATGGTCCACTTTGAAGTTGCCGGCATCCATGTCCGGCTCGACCGTCCCCAGGTGCGGCCCCGTGTCGGCGTTCCGAACCGACGCTGCCGTGACGTTCCTGCCGCATGCGGCGGTGGACAAAATCACGGACAAACACAGACTTACTTCGAGAAGAAATGAGCGATTCATGGAATCACCTCCCGGCCCGCCGCCATATTCATTTGGGCCGCCGCGGTCAGATAAGAACCAATCAGATTCAGATACGCCAGGCGTGTATCGCGATAGGCCTTTTCCGAATCCAGGTAATCCAGCAATGAGGCGCCGCCGTTCTGGTAGGAGAAGGCGACCCTGTTGCGGATATCCTCGGCAAGCTTCAGGTACTTGTCCCGATACGGCCGCAAGAGATTCAAAGCGCCGACCAACGTGACGTAGGCCGAATCTACATCGCTGAATACCAGCGCTTGCGTGGCATCCAGCAAACGTTCATTACGGCCGATATCAATCTGAGTCCTCGCCTTCTCACCCTGATTCCGGTCGAAGATCCGCAGTGGAATCGACACGCTCACGCCGAAGTATGCGGGAATTGGCGGGTTGCGCGCAAAATCGATGCCAAAGGTGGGATCGGTTGATCCATTGGCGATCGCAAGCTGATGATTGGTCTTCGCCAGCTCTACCGATTGCATTGCGGCTTTCAAGTCCGGCCGCGCTTCCAACGCGATGCTCCGGAATTCCTCCAAAGGCATCGGGCGTTCGATGAAGTCAAAGGGCCCGATGGCGTCGAACTGCTCGATTGGCGTCCGGTCGTTCAAGAGCGTCAGGAGCTGAATCTTGGCTGTGCGAAGATTCACGGCGGCCGTTTCGAGATCGGACTCGAACTGGACACGCTGCAGTTCCAGCCGGTTGAGATCCACTTGCGCCATGTCGCCGGCCTGGAGGCGGTTGCGATTGACCGTGAGTTCCCGGTCCCAATAGTCGAGGTTCTCCCTGGCATTCTGCCTCACAGCCTTGGCATGCAACGTCTGCACAAAGGCATTTCGCAAGTTGAAAAGCAGCGTCCGCTCCTGATCCGAGTAGGTGGAGGCAGCGATGCCGGTGGACTTCGTCGCGGCTTCCAGGCGCAACTCCCGCTTGTTCTGGCGCTCGTACAGATAGCTCACCGACCCGAACGGCAGCGTGTTGGCAAAAGGCCTGTAAACGGAATTCCCCGAGACGGAGGAAGGGGTGGTCGTCAGGGGATTGATCTGATCTAGCGTTCCCGTGAAAGTCGGGTTGGGGCGGAGAAAAGCCGTGACTTCGGAGGCGCGGGACTCGTCGATATTGAGCTGAGCCGCTTTCAGGGTCGGATTCGCGGTCTCGAACTTATCCTCGATCTGCTGCCAGGTAAGAGACGTCTGGGCCAGGACTACGGCCGGCAGGAATCCTGCAACCAGAATCGCACTGCACGTGCGCCGCAGCAGTGGCCGCGCGGTATTTCCCCGGGCGGTTATTGGTGACGTCTTCATAGAAATGGAGGGAACGCAAGAGAAAGGATCGGGAGTCGGCTACACTTCGTTTCTATCGCAGTCCAACTACGGGACGCCAGTGATCTTCTGTTGGGTGCGCCGGTCTTTCGATAATCGTTCGGCTGGCATTCGCCGGAGGCAGATCTTTCAGCCAGACGAGCAGTCTGCGCCGATAAGATGCCGTATCTTTTCGTCAGGGCGCCTGGCAGAATTGGCGGGCTGTAGGTTCCACGATCATAGTGCGCTTCGGTACTGTTCGAGCGCGACTCGGACGAGCTGGCTGCGAGTGCGGACACCTGTCTTAGCGAAAAGTTGCTGAATCGTGTTCTTGACGGCGCTTTCCGAAATCTCCATTCGGGCTGCTATTTCCTTGTTGGCCAAGCCCTGTACCAACAACCGCAGGACCTCCGTCTCTCTACTGTTCAATGCGGCTCGCTCCCGATGCTCCGGCAAATGCGAATTCGAGGGGCCCAGCACGGTCACCGGCGCGCCCATCGTCTCCTCTTCGCCGGCGTCCGCAATGATCGCAGCCAGCTTGGGGGCCGGTCCCTCCTTGTAGGTGGAGAACCAAACGTCCGCGGTAAACGATTCACCGTTGCCCCGGTGACCCCGGCATTGCATCGATGCCCGGAACTGCGGTGCTTCTTCCCACCGGAGTGCATGGTGCAGGTCGGGGAGAAATGCTGCGATGGGATCGCCAATCAAGCATCCGGTTCGCGGAACCATCAATTCAACGGCCGCGCGGTTGGCGAGCTCGATGAAACCGCGCTCGTCGACGGTCACGATAGCCGCGGGGCTGGTCTCGACCAACGCCTTTAATCTTTCCTGCGCTTCCAGGCTCAGGCGGCGATTGCGAATCAGTTCTCCAACGAAGAGTCCGCAGCCCGCGAGCGCCAAGGTCTCGAAGCCCAGACGAACAAATGACTGATTGAGTGCGCTGAAGACCTCGGCGAGCGCCGCACAGGCGGCGCCCAGCAGCGCCACGAACCACCGCGGCAGGAATGCCGCAGCGAGCATGATGGGAAATAAGTAGAGAAAGCCTAGCGAGACGTAGGGCTTCGTCCACCAGTCGACCACGGCGATTATCAGAACGATTACGCCGCTAACCATCAGGACCGGCGTTCGGTTTCGTTGGTCCCACAGTCGTTCTAAGGGCTGCATGAATTTTGGAGAATCTCATTCTCCCACTTCTCGGGCCATGGCGTGGGTCAATCAAAGGATTGACCCAAGAATCCGCAAGTCCACAGATCTTCTAGACCAATCGCCTGTGCAGGATAGCGCGAAGTGCAAGTGCCTAATCAAAGGATCAGCCGCACGATCGGGT
>OCTA010005449.1_pt1 | contig 11005 bp, 14 predicted proteins | sample 1538991 | NCBI WGS metagenome assembly OCTA01 (sample SAMEA3539302, study PRJEB22396) | soil metagenome | biome: tundra; feature: field; material: soil | place: USA | collected 2010-05 | depth 0.15 m | reverse complement strand
GATGCGACGCGACGCGGCCACTCAGGAGTGGATCTATATATCTACTTCACTTATTTCGAGATAGTTGGATGCTGCCGGTCATACTCCTGTTCTGCTTTTGCCGCCTTATGGGCGGCCTTGTCGGCTTCGCGCTCTACCCTTTGGTGGGCATCGCTCGAAGACTTCTCTGAGATATCCACATTGGGGATGTCAGGTTTGCTTGCGGGAAAAGGTTTGCTTCCTGGAATCGGCTTGTTTTCGGGAACCGGATTGGGTGTTTTCGGCATTATTTCCCTCCAGTCCCGTTGGATGCAATCGGTTCGTAGCAAAGATGCACTGCGGCCCCTCAATCTTGCCGAAAGCGAAGCGAGACGCGTCCAATTGTCAGCCGCCAATTAAAATGAGATTGAGGTAATTCGTGCTTCGTCCGGTTTTTTTCGTCTTTCTCCTTGCGTCCGCAACAAGCTTTGCCCAGAGCCCGGGGCAAGATCGTCCCAAAGAGAATCCGCCTACCACGCCAGAAACGAAATCGAGCGCCGCCACAGAGCCTGTCGCCCAACCGGTTGCGGAAGCGGAGGCCGCCATCGTCAAATCCGACTGGAAGACGGCCGAGGCAAAGCTGGACGCATGGCTTACGGCTCATGCATCGGACCCGCGCGCGCTTTTCGATGCCGGATACGTGGCGGATGCCCAAAACCGACTGGACGATGCCGTGACCTTCTATCGCCGGGCGACGGTAGCCGACCCGCGGTCTTTTGAGGCACATCTTTCCCTGGGCCTCTTGCTCGCTCGACAGAAGAACCTGGCCGACGCGCGCCCTGAGCTGGTTGCCGCCACGACGCTTGACCCGGGCGAAGCTGGACCTGCACTGAAAGCCCGCGCCTGGCGAGCGCTGGCTGAGATTGACAAGCTAGGTCCGGGAAAAGCAGGAGATGCGGTCCAGGCTTCCGACGATCTTCTCGAAGCCCTCAAACTGACTCCGGAGACGCCAGCCGATACGCTTCTGGCGGCCAGTCTAGCCGAATCCGAAGGACAGCATGAAGCCGCGGAAGCTGCCTACCGACGCATTCTGGCGAAGGATCCAAAGTCTGTTCAGGCAAACGCCGGGCTCGCGCATCTGCTGATGGCGCAGGAAAAGTACCCTGAGGCAGAGTCCCTGCTGCGTGCGGCGCTGCAGCAATTGCCCGACGACCCCACGCTAAACGCTGAATTAGCCACGGACCTCGCTGCGCAGGACAAGGCTGAGGCTCTGCCCCTGTTGCAGAAGCTGCACGATGCGCATCCCCGGGACCCGGCAATCACCCGATTGCTGGCCGACGTGATGACCCAGGCGGGCGACGCGGCGGGCGCCGATAAACTCTACATCGGCTTGCTTGCCGCCGAACCCGACGATCCGGCCCTGCTGCTTGCGCACGGGCAGAATCTGATCCGGCAACTGAAATACGCTGAAGCTTTCAGTGTCTTCGAAAAGACCACTAGAATCGATACCGCAAGCGGAGATGCATGGAGTGGGCTGGCGTTTGCGGCCGTGAAGACCGGCCAGCCCGCTATCACACTTCACGCCCTTACCATGCGGTCAAAGTACTTGCCGGAGGTGCCATCAACCTACTTTCTATGGGCAACATCCTACGACACATTGCACGAGAAGGCGGCGGCTATCACCTACTACCACCACTTTCTAGACTCGGCCGCCGGCAAATTCCCAGATCAGGAATGGCAGGCACGCCAACGGCTTCAATTGCTCGAACGCAAGCAGTGATTTCGAGCTACAATGTGCGGAACTGGATCGGATAAATTGTTGTCCAGTGGGATGCGCTGGGGCGATCGGGCTCCTGGGCGGCACTATTTCCCTTGCAAATGCCGCTGAGAAGCTCCTATAGTCACGGCCTGGGGTAGAGTGGTTCCCACTTGAACCGCTCGCGTTCCGCAACAGCGGAGGTTCCTCATGCGGTATCAGACGGCGTTGGCGATTCTCATCCTCACCCCGGCGATTGCAATTCCGGCTGGCGCTTATTCCGCGGACGAAAAAGCCCCCAATCCAGACACGATCGCCGCGCTTGAGAGCAAGATCGAGCAGGCACCGCCGCGCGAGCAATGCTACCTCTACGCCGAACTGATCCATCAGATGACTGAATTCAGCCTCCGCCAATACTCCGCCGGCGATGTGCAGAAGGGCAATGCGCTGCTGCAGCGCGTGCAATTGCTTGCGCATAAGCTACATCTCTCGTTCGGCGGCGGTAACGACAAGCGGCTGAAGAATGCTGAGATCCTGCTGCGCCATACGGCCTTCCGTCTGAACGAGATGCTTCACGCCAGCGATTACGAGACACGCCCCCTGCTGGAGGAAACTCTGGCCCAGGTAAACCAGGCCGACAACGAAGCCATGATGCAGGTCTTCAAAAAGTAGTCTCCCGCCATTCTCATTCTGCCTGCGCATAGGTAGCTTGGTACCCCAGACCTCCGCCAGCCTCTTTTCTGACAAGCCCGTTTGTGATTGAATGAGACCGGTCGGGGGTTCCTGCATGTCCCGTTGGTCAATTTTGGTTCTCACTTCCCTGCTCTCAGTCGGCCCGTTGCTGGCGCAGAAGGAGCAACGCCAGACGTTGACCCCGGCCGAAGTCGAGCAGATTCGCGAAGCGGGGATCGATCCCGATGCGCGCGTCAAGCTCTACGCGAAGTTCATCGACGATCACGTGGAGACCATCGCTGGCCTCACCAAGAGAGCGCACTCCTCCGCACGCGTGTACCGGCTTGACAATGAGTTGCAGAACCTTGCGGCTCTGATGGACGAGCTTGGCTCGAATCTGGATCAATACGGCGACCGCAAAGCAGATATGCGCAAGTCCCTCAAGCTGTTGAGCGACTCCTCGCCGCACTGGCTCGGAACCCTGCACGACCTTCCTACCGAATCCGGCTTCGAGCTCTCTCTGAAGGAAGCCATCGACAGCAGCCAGGACCTGGCCGAGCAGGCGAAACAAATGCTGAGCGAACAGACCGACTACTTCAACCTGCACAAGGATCAGCGAGGCCAGGACCGTACAGAGCCGCAGTGAAGTCAACCACACCAAACAGCTCGCGCCTCTCAACGCAGCACCACGCCGGAAGGCTCTCCGCAACCGTGGACTGCAATCCGGCAATAGAACGCTGTAAGCTGTAATTGGTGGCCGCCAATTTTGTTCCTATCTTTCAGGAGGAGTACCGGGTATTGCGCCCTCGAGCGCCGATGCCGCTCATCCTGGTTCGCTTGCGTCGATTCACATCGCTGAATACGACCATCCGTCTGCGCGAAGGCAGGATCCTGGTCAGCTTGTCTGACCTGCTGGAGGGCGCCCCAGAGAGCGTGCTGCGCGCCATTGCGCACATTCTGCTGGCCAAGCTCTATCGAAAGCCGATCGACGCAGGCCACAACGTGCGTTTCAAACGGTTTGCGTCAAGCGCAGCCGTCACACGGCAGACCGAACTCATCCGCCACGCCCGGGGCACCAAGCGCTATTCCGGTCCTGAAGGCCGCTTCTACAACCTTGAAGAGGTCTTCGACTCGCTGAACATGCGGTTCTTCGGGGGTCTGTTAGGCCGGCCCGATCTCACCTGGAGCGAGGGGATGGCCAAGCGTTCGCTGGGACACTATGACGCCACGCACAACACCATCGTCGTGAGCCGGGTGTTCGACCGGCCGTCGAGCCCGCGCTATGCCGTCGAATATCTGCTCTATCACGAAATGCTGCATTTGAAACATCCCGTCAGAATGCGTGGGCTCCGCCGCTGCGTGCACTCGCGCGAGTTCAAGGCGGAAGAACAACAATTCCCTCAATTGGAAGAGGCGGTCTCCTTCATTAAGCGGCTCTAGGAAGCTGGCTGCCAGTCAGCGCGACTAGCGTCAGCCTTCAGTCGGGCTGACGATGAAGAATCATGCGAGGCTGCCGATGATAGGAGGAGGGTGTCGGACTTCGTGAGGGTAGTCTTCTGAGGCATCCAAATGCAACCGGGCCACAGTTCCTAGAGGAGCGAGACCGAAGGCCGCCGTAGAAATCGAGTGTGGCGACAGCGGGTGCGATGGGCGTATCTTATTGTGACGCTGATCTTCATCTACACCACGACGATGAATGTCGGGGAACGCCCTGAAGGTCTGAAGGTCTCCTGCTTTTTCATCGCCACCATTCTTCTTGTTTCGTTCATCTCGCGAGCCACGCGCTCGACGGAGTTGCGCATTACGGGCGTTCATCTTTCGAAAGATGCCTCCAGTATTCTCGAGAGCGCCCGCCATCAAGTCATCCGCGTCATCCCTCGAAAGCCCACCCCCCCCACTTCGGAGGATCTTGTCCGTGTCAGCCGCCTCGTCCGATCGATCTACGGCCTTCCTGCCACTGCCAAAATTGTCTTTTTCGAGGTGGAGCGCACCGATGCGTCAGAATTCGATCAGCAGCTTACCGTCGAAGGGGAAAAACTGGGCCACCACTGCATCCTCCACGCACGAAGCCCCATTGTGGCCAATTCGATTGCGCCTTTGTGATCCATGTTGAACGCACCACAGGACGCGTTCCTCACATTTATTTCAAGTGGAAAGAGGGGAACCCCGTCGCGAACATTTTTCGCTTCCTGTTCCTTGGCGAAGGAGACGTGGCTCCGATTGCGCACGAAGTTTTGCGCAAGGCCGTGCCTGACGTCAGACACCGCCCGATCGTTCACGTGAGCTGAGGGGAACGGCCGTTTCAAGTGTCTTTGGCGGCCGACTGCAAATGTATACTTGAGAAGCAACTCATGGAATGCTCAGCCCCTTCACTATGCCGATGTGCTGCCCTTTGACGCATCCGAATCGCATGATTTTGAGCGGCTTGGCGGAGGGTGTCTCCAGCCGAATCCCCGGACGCGCGAGGATTTCCAGACATGGATCTTGAGTTACGGATCGAGCGAGTCGGTGAGGAGCACATCGAGCCGTATGCAAGGCTTTCACGCGTCGAATATGGTGATCAGGCTGCCGTATCGCAAGTGAACCACCTGCGATGGAAATTCATCGAGAATCCTCAAGGACCGTCCGTAGGAATCCATCTATATAAACATGGCGAACTGGTCGCCCGCATGGTCGCGCTCACGCGCCAGTTCGTGCACCGGCAGAAGCGTTATAAGGCCGCCCACATTGTGGATTTCCTTGTCCATCCAAACGAGCGGGGTATGGCTTCGCTCCTTCAGCTTGTCATCGGGTTGAAGCAACTCTCCGGTTTCGACTTTCTCTTGATCATGGCGCCGAACGCTGCGGGAGCTGCGGTGTGGGAGAAGTTTGTAAAAATGCACGGATATTTTGATCTGGATGTGGCCGTTGCTCCGCTCCGACCCGCTGCGGTGCTTCAAACGTCAGGCAAACTTCGCAGTGGACCACTTGCGCCCATCGTGGATTGGCCATGGCGGTTGTTCATTGCCGCCGCAACCTGGCTCGGCAGCCGTTTGGGAAATGCTCAAATCGAGACGGAGTGGCCCGAAACTTCCGAACTGGAGCAGATGCTTTCGGCCGACTGGGGAGATCGCGTCATCGGATTGCGTTCTGCAGCGTTCCTCCAATGGCGTTATCGGCGCAGTCCGGTCTTTCGATACAAGGTATTCTTCATCCGCGAAAAAGGAATACTGCGCGGATATTTCGTAACCCGTCGCGCTGTTTATGATGGAATGGATTGCTTGTTTATTGTCGATGCATTCGGACGACCGGAATTGAGAGCGGATGCATGGCGAACTGCATCTCTTTCAAACATCTCCCAGGCATCGCGGGATGGCGCGGAGATGGCGATAATCCTGGGAAACACAGGCTGGGGACCGCTTTGCGCATCAAGAACAGTGCCGCTTTTCGCCGTTCCTCCGCGCTATCTTCCGCGCAAGACGACGGTCTACGCGCAGTGGATCACTCCACAGGGATTCGAAATTTGCCGTGACAATTTCTATTTGGCACTCGGAGATAGCGATGTAATTTAACGCGATGCGCGAGTAGATACTGATGAACAGCGCGATGCATCGATGCAACTGGAGCTTGATTCAAGACTCGAAAGACGATATCTGTGCTGTTGAAGGCCCGGCCTGGAGAAGTGATGCGGACGTTGCTCCTGAGTAATACCAATATGCAACCCTTGGTGGCGTTTCTAAAACCGTGGGATGTGTCCTGCGGGGAATTCAATAGCATCCTTCTCGACCTTTCCAATCCGGCATCGGCGGCGGCCTCCTCTGAATTCGGTCGCATCCTTTGCTTGTTTGACAGTGACACAATGATGGGCGACGCATTGTATGGCGCCGGGGCGCCGGTGCAATGTGAATCGTTCCTGACCGCTCTTGCCTCATTCTGCGCCGCACATACAGAGAAGGTAGTTATTGCCAATACCTTCTCATTTGGAAGCGGGCGCTGGCTGAACTTCGCCGATCTCCTGCACCCGCTGTCTCTCAGGTCAGTCGAATCCCAGCTCAACGAACGGCTCATTGCAATTGCGCGGGCCAACCCCAATTTGCTGCTCGTCGATACCGAATTGCTGTTTCGGAGGCGTGGGGAAGATGCGCTGTTGTCGGAAGCGTTCTGGTATCTCGGGCGAATTCGCTACAGCAATCAGATGTTCCGCTCATTAGCGACCCTGCTGCATCAGGCAGCCGACGCATATGCCTACCGAGCCCGCAAGGTGCTGGTTCTCGACCTCGACAATACCATCTGGGGCGGAATCCTGGGCGAAGCAGGGGCACTTGGGATCGCGCTGTCTGAAGATGGGGTGGGACGCTGTTACCGGGATTTTCAGCGCGCGCTGAAGGCAATGAAACGCGCGGGAGTGCTCCTGGCGATCTGCAGCAAGAATAATCCCGGAGATCTGGATGAGGTATTTGATCGGAATTCGATGATGATTCTGCGCCGCGAGGACTTCGCATGCATTCGCGCAAACTGGGATCCGAAGCCGCAAAACATTTTGAACATCGCAGAAACCTTGAACCTGGGCGTCGACAGCCTCCTTTTTATTGATGACAATCCGGTGGAACGAGAGTTGGTCCGCACGGCATTACCAGGTGTATCGGTCCCTGAATTCCCAGCACGAGTCGAGAATCTGCCCTCCTGGTTCCTGCGCGAAATTGTCCCTGCCTGGTTTGGGAAATACACGCTGACCGCAGAAGACCAGGACAAGACAACGCAATACAGAGTGAATGAAGAGCGTCAGCAATTATCGCGCACACTCGACTTCGATTCTTTTCTTGATAGCCTGCAAATCGACTGCGTGCTCTACGTTGATCCTGTGGAGCAGATCAATCGAATCGCTCAGATGACGCAGAAGACAAATCAATTCAACCTGACGACGCGGCGCTATCAGATTCCCGACATCCAGCACTTTCTAGACAGCCCCGATGATGCCGTAGTTCTATTGGAGTACAAGGACCGCTTTGGCTCCGAAGGGGCTGTAGCGCTGGCGATTGTGGACTTTGCAGAATCCAGGATCGATTCCCTTCTGATGAGCTGTCGCGTCATTGGCCGCAAGGTTGAGGACCGGATCCTGAGCAAAGTTTGTGACCTATTTCGCACCCGGGGCTGTCAGAGGATTATGGCTGAATTCATCCCCACACCCAAGAATCAGCAGGTCGCCGCGTTTTACGATTCCCATGGCTTCGCCCTCCTTTCTGAAGAGCAGGACGGCCGCAAAACTTATGAGAAGATAATCCCATGACAACCACGAACACCGCGTTGGTAACGGCTTTGATTGCTTCTGTCTTGAATCTCCCGGAAGGCTCGGTAAGTGCAGACGCCTCAATGGAAACCTTGCCGGGTTGGGATTCCCTGGGGCAATTGAACATATGCCTTGCATTCCAGGAACGATTCGGCGTGGTTTTGGACATGGAAACAATTGCGGGCTCAACCAGTGTTTCCCAACTGTCTGCGCTGCTTCCGAATTGATCGGCACGCCCCTAAGTTTCTACAAAGACCGTCTCTGTCATGCGCGATGTCAGTTCATCGAAAGTGGCAAACTTTCCCGTCAGAAGAATCGCTTTAAGTTTCCCGGCCGTCCCTCGCAAATTAACGTAGGATCGGAAGCGCCGTTTCAGCGACATCTGCAGCCGCGGATGGCGCGGATCGATCTCACGGGGGTGAATGTACCAAACGACGCCTCGTCCCTCGTTCCGTACACGTTCCGCCATCGTCATCACCAGCCACAAAGGAATCAGGCGCAGATAGCCGCCGCCGAAAAAACACTGCGGACCGAACGGCGTGTCGGAGATGCTGACGGGAAACTCGATCAATCGCCCAGCCGTGGAACGAACATGGTACGGATGCCGCGGGGCCCCGGGCATTCCTCCGTGCCCGTGAGCCGCGGGGAAAACAGAACTGTCATAAAGATATCCAGCTTCAATGATTTCATCGAAGGCCCAGGGCGTGTCGCGGGTGATTGAGAATCCAGGCGCTCGGTAGCCCTTCACGCAGCGACCTGTGGCATCTTCGATGGCAGCCTTCGCCGTGCGGATATCCTCTCGAAACTGTGCGGGCGAGAGGCCATGCACGAGCTGATGTCCATAGCCGTGGCTGGCGACATCGTGGCCGAGGTCCGCTGCCTCGCGCAGTAACTGAGGAAAGCGTCTGGCAATCCAGCCCAGAGCAAAGCACGTGGCCTTGACGTTGCGCTCGCCAAGAAGCTCCAGCAGCGTCCGGAAATTCGCCTCAACCCGTGTCGGAAGCGAATCCCAGATAGCAAGTTCCGGCGTGCCCGTGACCTCCATGATGTGAAACCAGTCTTCGACGTCGATGGTAAAAACATCAGGCATAGCGCCGGTTGCATTTTGCGCAGGCGCCGCTGCGCTATGAGGGCTGGGCGCCAAAGGAATCGACGGAGTGAACGTCATTGGATCTGATCTCAAACACAGCGAATACAATAAAGCTTACACTACGCAAAAAGCGCATTGACAGATTGCTGTTCTCATAAGGAACACGCCCACGAAGCAATCCCCATTCATTTCCGGCGGTGCCGGGAACGAAGAAAGGACGAGGAGATCGTCTTGATCAGACTGGCCATTCTGGGATCGCGGGGAATCCCAGCGCGTTATGGTGGATTTGAAACGTTTGTGGAGCAATTGGCAACCAGGCTCGTCGAACACGGAGTGAACGTCACCGTGTTTTGCCCCGCTCCCTCGCCCAAAAGCGAGGAGACTTATCGGGGAGTCACACTGAAATTCGTCAAGTTCCCGAAGCTCGGCAAATATTCTGAGATGTTCTGGGACGCACGATGCTTTTGTGTAGCCTGGCGCGGATTCGATGTAGTTTATATGCTCGGTCTCGGTGGCGCATTTGCAGCATGGGTCCCGCAGCTTTTCGGCTCAGACGTATGGGTCAACACCGACGGGATCGAATGGAGACGGACGAAGTTCAATTGGCCTCAGCGAACCTATCTTGCATTGGCTGAAGCGCTGAGTGTTCTGTTTGCGTCGCGCATCATTGCCGATGCAGCTGCGATTGCCGCGTATTTGCGCGGCCGATATCTCGGAGTGAAAAAAATCTCGACGATCGCTTACGGCGCAGTTCCTCCCACTGAAACGCCAAACGAGATGCTGATCAAGGAATGGGGCCTTAATCCCGAAGGCTACTACATCGTTGTCTGCCGCCTTGAGCCCGAAAATCATGTGCTCGAAATTATCGAAGGCTTCGAGCGATCGAATTCCGATCTGCCTCTTGTCATTTTGGGGAATGTGGAAAATCCCAACGCGTACGTGAAGACGCTGCTTGCGCATCGCACCGACCAGGTTCGTTTTATTGGAGAGGTCTACGACCGCAAAAAGCTCGAGGCACTACGCTTCTACGCACGAGCCTACATGCACGGCCACAGCGTCGGAGGCACAAACCCATCGCTGCTGGAGGCTATGGCCTGTTCAAACCTGGTCATTGCGCACGACAACCCATTTAATCGAGAGGTCCTCGGAGATGCGGGAGTGTTCTTCAAAACTTCAGACGAACTGTCGTCGATCGTAAATGCCATTGACGCCGGAAGAATCAATAAAGGCATTCTGCGCAACGCCGCAGCAAATAGAATTCGGGAGAACTATCTCTGGGACCACGTCACAGAAGCCTATCTGGAGTTGCTGCGAACCTGCAAAGTGCGTTCTCCTGTCCGCTAAAGTTAACTGTCGGGGATAAACCAATAAGCGAGATGACAATCGAAGTGTTTGGGCAAACATACTGAGATTGCGCTCATTTCTCACTTGCAAGGAGTTCATCTTGAGGACGAACCGGACCAATGCGCTGATCGAACGCGCGCTGACCCGCCCCCGGAAATTAACATTGCCGGCCTCCGGCCACGCTGACAATCTCTTACATAGAGCTGCAGAAAACATCAAAAATCCCGCCTGCGCGGCTGGGATGGAACAGGGTTATCGTTCCTTCCCCCGTGGTCAGGTATGCTCCATAGAGAGATCCCGCCGTGGCGTTTTTTGCGGAAAAAAGGCAGTGCGCCGCTGGAGTGATTCCGCCAATCAAAAGCTCGTCTGAAGGCAAAGCTGAAGTCGTAATCGTTCCCATGTATCGAGATTGGGTGGTAACCGCGCTCTTGATCGGTCGCCAATTAGTGCTATCGAAATAGATCAACATCACGCTCCTCTACAGTTCGCCACGCTCTACCTCGACGATTTACATTATAGAGAGTTTGTGGCCCCGGCTGTTCGCACTGCTCGATGAGGACTTAGAGTCCCTTATTTTGGTAAACGGGGAGTTGGCGGCTGCGCACTTTGAGAGAGGAGTGAACACCGCTGTTGCCAATAATTAATCGAGCAAGAAACGCGCGGCCTATCCTGGCCACTACTGACTTTGACCAAGCCCGCGATCAATCGGTTCTGAAAAACGAGGCAGATCAACTGCCCAAATACCTGCAGGTAGGCTGCAAGGATACGGGATAGAACTCCACGAACTCCCATTTTGCATCGAATTTCGTTTAAGATTGGGCAGTCGAGGTGCCACTTGCAATCTGTCTCTGAATACAATAAGACAAAGACGTTAGATCGGAAGAGCGTCGTGTAGGGAAAGAGTGTAGATCTCGGTGGT
>OCTA010005447.1_pt1 | contig 11007 bp, 7 predicted proteins | sample 1538991 | NCBI WGS metagenome assembly OCTA01 (sample SAMEA3539302, study PRJEB22396) | soil metagenome | biome: tundra; feature: field; material: soil | place: USA | collected 2010-05 | depth 0.15 m | reverse complement strand
CTTGTCCAGGGCCAGGAACGCCTTCCGGGCGCGCGGCCGCCACTCGATCCGGTACGTCATCGCGGCTACAGCCCGGCCTCGGCCCTGACCTGCTCCCACGGAACGGACTCGCCCGGCTCAGCGAGCGCATGGCGCGCCGCGGCCGCGTCAGCCAGATCCTCCAGCAGCTCGCGGGCGTCCTGCGTGCTCGGTGAGGTACGCCAGATGCGCGCGGCATCACGGGCGGCGCGCTGCTGGCGCTGTCGGCCGCCAGCGCTTCGGTGACCGGCCATGGCCCGGCCAGCCACGCCAGGCTGGCCGGCTTATTGCCAGGCCGGGCAGGGCAGGGCAGGCGGCCAGAATACCGGCCGGCTTCCGGCGATGGCGCCGAGTTTCCGCTCCGCTGCCTCGGGTGTTGTCCTGGGCAGCGTGGGCTGCAAGCCGCCGGGCTGCAGGGTGCGGCCGGTGGCCATGGCCGATGGCGGGGCGCGCTGGCATTTCGTGACAGCGCCCGATGTCCGTCTCCTCAATCCCGCGGGAAGCCAGCGGTCCCAGGCTGCCAGGGTCAGCGGCGCGGTGTTCGCCAGCCGGCGGGACTGCTGGCTGTATTCGAAGTCATTGCAGATGGCGGCATAATTTATCTCCGCGCTTTCTCGTTGGGCCAAAGCCGGGATGTAAGACTCATTCATCTTCGACGTTGCGCCAAGGGATAAGGCCGGGACGCTTTACCAGAGAACTGGAAGGTCAGGCGCAGTACATCCGAGACCTTACATACGGCCCAGATCCAGCGGCAGTGATAGTGCTGACCGAATGAGGAGCAGCGACAGGTTCTCCTCGACGGCCCCCACTCCCGGCTGACCCGACCAGCCGACGCACTCAGCAGGCCAGCACGTCGAGCCCAAGGTCGAGCGCCGGGCTTGAGTGAGTGAGGGCGCCGACGGCGATGAAGCCGACGCCAGTTTCCGCCACCGCCCGCGCGGTGTCCAGCCGCAGGCCGCCGCTGGCCTCCAGGCGGACTGCCGGGTACTCGCGGGCCAGGGTGACGGCGGCGCGCAGGTCAGCGAGCCCCATGTTGTCGAGCAGGATGAGCCCGGCGCCCGCGGCCAGGGCCTCGCCGACCTGCGGCAGGGTGTCGCATTCGACCTCGAGCGGCAGGCTGGGAGCGGCGGCGCGGACAGCCCGGATCGCCGCCGCGATCCCGCCCGCTGCCGCCACGTGGTTGTCCTTGATCAGGGCAGCGTCGCCGAGTCCCATGCGATGGTTCACCCCGCCGCCGCAGCGCACGGCGTACTTCTCGAGCTGGCGCAGCCCTGGGGTCGTCTTGCGTGTGTCGCGCAGCGTGCACCCGGTGCCCGCCACCGCGTCGGCCCACGCTCTGGTCGCGGTGGCGATCCCCGACAGGTGCGTGACGAAGTTGAGCAGGGTCCGCTCGGCCCCGAGCATCTCCCGCAGCGGGCCCCGGATCCGCAGCACCTCATCGCCCGCGTCGAGCAGGTCCCCGTCGGCGCGCAGCACCTCGGCCGCCGCGGGCGGAACCCCGGCGGCGTCCAGGACGGCGAGGGCGACCGGCAGCCCGGCCAGCACACCAGGCTGGCGGGCCACGACGCAGGCCACCGCACGCGCGCCGGGCCCGGCCGTCGCAGCCGTGGTGAGGTCTGGCCCGCAACGAAAGTCCTCGTCGAGCGCGCCGCGAATGACCCGCTCCGTGTCCTCCGGCTCGACCCCGGCGGCGAGCAGTCTCGCGGCGATCGATGCGTCCAGCGTCATGCGCTGGCCCCGATGCCTGCCTGGGTGGCGCCAGCCAGCCGCGGCTGCCCCTCGTGCACACGTAGTACCGTATGACGCGCGCATTCATCTGAAGTGGCCGGCACATCGCGCCACCGGTGGCACCCCCGGCTCTCCGCGCGGGCCAGGGCGGCCGTCGTGATCAGGGCTGAGACCGTATGCAGGTTGGTCGCCTCGACCGCGGCGAGGTCGAGGCTCTCGCCTCCCGGCGGGGCCTGCTCCAGGATTCTCCAAAGATGCTCCAGGCCGTCGCGGTCGCGCACCACCCCGGCGTGCTGTGACATGGCCGAGGCGAGGGCTGTCCGGCCAGCGGGGCTCGTCCCCAGGCCCGTGGGCGGGAGCCGCTGGCTGGCTACTGGCCCTGGCAGGTTCCGCCCGAGTAGGTCACCGACACGCCGGCCCGCGATCAGGGACTCGGTGAGGGAATTGGACGCAAGACGGTTGGCGCCATGCACCCCGGTCGACGCGGCTTCCCCGACGGCGTAGAGGCCGGCGACCGAGGTCCGTCCGTTCATGTCGGCCCGGATGCCGCCGCAGGCGTAGTGAGCGCCGGGCGCGACCGGGATGGGATCGGTGACTGGGTCGATCCCCCGAGCCCGGCACATCGCGGCCACGGTGGGGAAGTCCTTTTCCAGGGTCCGGCGGCCGAGCGTGGTGGCGTCAAGCCACAAATGATCGGCCGGGACATCGCCGAGATCAAGCCGCTGCTGCATGGCCGCCGACACGATGTCCCGGGGAGCGAGGTCGCCGAGCGGATGAAGCCCGGCCATCACTGGGCGGCCCGCCCTGTCCACCAGCGTCGCCCCGGCCCCGCGCAGAGCCTCGGTGATCAGGGGGCACTGGCCGTTAGCCGCTTCCTGCCACAGCACCGTCGGGTGGAACTGCACGAACTCGACGTCCCGCAGCTCCGCTCCAGCGCGGGCCGCCAGCGCCAGTCCGTCACCGGTGAGCCCGGCTGGGTTGGTGGTGGTCGCGAACGCCTGGCCGAAGCCGCCGGTGGCAAGGACGACAGCCCGCGCCGTCACCGCTCCCGGGTGCAGGGCCCGGCCGTCACCAGCGACCATCCCCACCAGCAGCCCGCCGACTGAGCCCTGCTCATCGGTCAGGGCCTCCAGGGCGACGCCGCGGGTGAGGATCTCGACGGGGCTGCCGATCAGGGCGGCGCGCAGTATCCGGTGCACCTCCGCGCCGGCCGCGTCACCTCCGGCGTGCACGATCCGGCTGCGGCTGTGCCCTGCCTCCAGGTGGAGCGCGGCACGCTCCAGCCGGGCACCCAGCCCGGTCAGCCGGGCGATCTCGCTCGGGGCTTCGGCCACCAGTGTCGCCACGGCGGCCGGGTCGCACAGTCCGGCGCCCGCATCCAGCGTGTCCCGCTGGTGCAGGGCCGCGCTATCGCCGGGTCCGATCGCGGCCGCCAGGCCGCCCTGGGCCAGCGGCGTCGCGCCCCCGCCGAGATCCTCCTTGCTGACCAGCAGCACGCGGCGGCCATGACCCGCGGCGGCCAGCGCGGCGCTGATCCCCGCCGCCCCCGACCCCACCACCACCACGTCGGCATCCCGCTCCCACAGCGGCGCCAGCCTGGGCAGGTATCGGAGCGCCGGCCCGTTCACTCGCCTGCCGCCGACGGCGACCCGGCGGCGATCATCGCCTCCACGGCCCGCCGCGCCCGGCCGGCCACGTCGGGAGCGACGTGCACCTCTTCTACCCCATCGCGGAGGCAGCGCAGCAGGGCTGCCGGCGTAGTCATCTTCATGTACCGGCACACGGCGTCCGGGTTGACCGGCTCCCAGCGCACCGCGGGATTGGCCCGGCGCAGCTGATGCAGCATGCCGGTTTCCGTGGCCACGAGCACGGTACGCGCCGTCGTAGTGCGGGCGGCCTCCAGCATGCCCCCGGTGGACAGCACCCTGGTACGGCCGGGCGGCAGGTCACCTGCGCCCGCCTGCCACAGCGCGGCTGTCGAGCACCCGCACTCGGGATGGATGAACAGCTCCGCCTCGGCCTCGGCAGCCGCTTTGCGGCGCAGCTCGGCCGGGCTGATGCCAGCGTGCACATGGCACTCACCCAGCCAGACATGCATGTTGGCGCGGCCGGTGGCCCCGCGCACGTGGGCGCCGAGGAACTGGTCGGGCAGGAACAAGACCTCCTGATCCGCCGGGAGGGACGCCACGATCTGCACCGCGTTGGCCGAGGTGCAGCACACATCGGACTCAGCCTTGACCTCGGCGCTGGTGTTCACATACGCGACCACTGCGGCACCGGGGTGCTCGGCCTTCCACACCCGCAGCTGCGACGCGGTAATGCTCTCGGCAAGCGAGCAGCCCGCCCGCGCATCCGGGATCAGCACCGTCCGCCCAGGGGCGAGGATCTTGGCGGTCTCCGCCATGAAGTACACCCCCGCGAACACGATGACGCTCGCCGTGCTCGCCGCAGCCAGCCGTGACAAGGCAAGCGAGTCGCCGACATGATCGGCGACATCCTGGATGTCCGGAGCCTGGTAGTTGTGCGCGAGGATCACGGCATCACGCTGCGCCGCGAGCCGCCGGATCTGCGCCGCCCATTCCCGGCCGACCTGGCAGTCGCCGGTCACGGTGCTGGTCATCAGCTGCTCCTTTTTCCCATGAAGTTTTCGCCTCATAGTCTAAAACCTCCGCACAACACAGTATCATGCCGACGTGCCAGCACATCACCGGCCGGCGGGCGGCGCCGAGGACGACAGCCGCGGTCAGCGATTCCGTCACGAGGTGCTCGCGGTGGTCCTCCAGGTCCGCGGCGACAGTCTGGATGTCCTGCTCTGGCGGCGGGGCGCGCCGCCGTTCGAGGGACGCTGGTCGTTGCCCGGCGGGCCCCTGGGCGCGAGCGAGCGCCTCGGCACGTCCGCGGGCCGGCACCTGGCCGCCAAGGTAGATCTCACCGACATCGCGCACCTTGAGCAGCTGGAAACCCGCAGCGACCCCGGGCGGGACCCCCAGGGCCGCATCCTTGCCACGGCCTACCTGGCGCTGGTGGCCGCCGATATCGAGCCGCGCATCCCCGCGGACACGGCCTGGCACGCGGTCCAGGCCCTCCCGCCGACCGCGTTCGACCACGGCTCGATCGTCGGATCGGGGCGGGAGCGGCTGCGCGCCAAGCTCTCATACACCAACATCGGCTTCGCCCTGGCCCCCGTGACCTTCACCGTCGCCCAGCTGCGTGACATCTACGCCGCCTCACTCGGCCACCCTGTCTCGGCGACGAACCTGCAGCGGATCCTGACCCGCCGCAGTGTCATCGAGGCTACGCCCGCGGCCGTCCGGCCGACGTCACTGGGCGGCCGTCCGGCCACGCTCTACCGCTTCGCGGCCCGGACCCTGGTAGTCACCAACCCGTTCGCGGCGTTCCGCCCGCCGACCCCGGTCACCCGTGGCGGACCTGTGCCCGCGGCTGAGACAGCTCCCACCGAGGCCTGACGACACACTCGCGTGCACACGAGCCCGGGGCGTGATCTCCGAGCATGGTGGGCTGGCTCTTCGGAGGGATCAGGGATACGCGCTCCAGGACGCATCAGCCCGACTAGCTCCCCGTCACCTCCCGAAAGCGCCTCTCAGCCTATCGGCGGTTTCCTCGGACTCCATCGCCCGGCTCTGCCGGCGAGCAGGGCGCGGGGAAGAAGCTGAGCACCGGTGCGACCACAGGTGCCAGCGAGCCTGGTGGCCCCCGGGGGCCTTAACCTCGCTAAGTAGCATCCACCCATTGGGCGCGGAGGACGCGGGTGAAAGGCACGGATACTGGTCGCTGCCACGAACTGCCCGACGAGCTGAACACCAGGCGCGCGGCCCGCGCAGGGCTACGCGACTTCAGTGCCGGCAGCGCCTGGCCGGCGACTGGGTGTACTTCTTCGAGGACGGCGACCCGCCAGTCAGGCCGGTCGGCTGCTGCTCCGGTTCGCCGGGCCGTACCTGCCGCCAGCGCGCAGATCGCGACGGCTTGCCCGGCTCAGCTATCCAAGATCATGCGAGTTCGGGCTGAACCCTCCTCGTATCTGGGCTGACAACTCCGCTCCGCCCGGCCCCCGCCTCGGCGCAACGAGGGGCGCTGCTAGACCTTGTTGGTCCTCACCCAGATGTTCATCCTTTCCGCCTCTTTGATCAGCTCGTCCCGCAGATCGGGATGGGCGATGCTGATCAGCAGTTCCGCCCGCTCCCAGGTTGTCTTGGCCTTGAGGTCGACGGCCCCGTACTCGGTCACCACGTAGTTGGTCATAGTGCGCGGGACGGTGACGATGGTCCCCGGGTCCAGGGTGGGCACGATCCGGGACGTCTTCTCCCCCGTCTTGCTCTCCTTCAGCGAGGGCAAGCAGATGAACGACTTGCCTCCGCTGGAATGGAAGGCGCCGTAGACGAAGTCCAGCATCCCGCCGTTGCCGCTGATTTGGCGCGTACCCAGCGACTCCGCGGCCACCTGGCCGTACAGGTCGACCTCGATGGTGTTGGTGATCGACACCACCTTGTCGTGCCGTGCGATGACCTGCGGATGGTTGGTGTAGTCAGCGTGGAAGCTGGCGATCGCCCGGTTGTGGTCCATCCAGTCGTACAGGCGCTGGGTGCCGAGGGCGAAGGTGAACGCGATTCTCCCCCTGTCGAAGGCCTTCCGTTTGCCGGTCATCACCCCCGACTCGTACATGTCGACGTAGGCGTCGACGAGCATCTCGGTGTGCCCGCCCAGGTCCTTGAGATCTGACCTGGCGATCATCGTCCCGATGGCGTTGGGCATTCCCCCGATGCCCAACTGAATGACCGACCCGTCCTCAATGTGCTCCATCACGTACTCGCCCACCTTGTTGTCGACCGCGGTGGGCTCCACGTTGGGCACCTGTACCAACGGCTGGTTGTCCGACTCCACGATCAGGTCGACGTCGGAGACATGCACCGCCTCGTCGTTGCCGCCGAAGACGTACGGCATCTTGTCGTTGACCTCGACGATCACCTTTCTCGACCCCGCGATGATCGTGGCGTGGAGGGAATTGCCGGTGCCGAAGTTGAAGTACCCGTGCTTGTCCATCGGCGCGACCTTGATCATCATCACGTCGGTTTCGAGGTAGCTCTCGAAATATGTGCGGCCCTCGTGGTACATGATGGGAATGTAATTGCACAGCCCCTGGTCGTGCAGCTTGCGGTCCCCGCCGCTGAAGTGCCAGTTGTTGTAAATGAAGTGCTCACGGGTGGAGTCGCACACGGCCACCTGCGCCAAGCCTGGGTAGACCACTGCGCACACCTTGACGGCCTTGAGCTCCTGCTTCCGCTGGGCCAGGAACCCGTCCAGGTAGGTAGGTGAATTGGCGTGATGCCCATACTGCACCCAGTCCCCCGACTTGACGACCTTGACCGCCTCCGCCGCGGAAACCAGCTTGCTCCTGTACTCGCCCGCATGATCCATGCGATGCACTCCCGTCTTGGTGGGCCTGCCTGTGCAACAAGCAGGGTTTGCAGCGCTCTCAGCTCACAAGATGTGCCCCCTTGCTGGTCACACATGACTGAACCACCGCCAGCGTGAGGGCCCTGAACGCTCATGGAACAGGGTCGAAGGTCTCTTCTTGGCCGAGCTGGATGCGCACCCGGACAGACCGGCGTCCGCCGCGACGCGCCTAGTCCCCGTACGGCGGGCACTTTCGAGCGGCTCACCGCGCGCCCGGTCGTCATTCAGCTGGCGTGACCTGTTTATGTGGCTGCCTGCGGCCGGAACGAAGACCCGGGCGGGCCGGCCCTGGATCGCGTCGACAACCTTCCTGTGGTGCTCGTGGCTGGCCGGACGCCGCCGGCCTGGCGTCCGATGCGCGTTAAATCACCGGCGAGCGGGCACGGCAGCCTGGCGGACAGCGGGACCGGCGAGCGGCAGGCCGCATTCTTCCGCCCGGCCGTAGTTGTCGTCGATGGCAGTGACGGCATGACCGGCCGCCTGCAGCAGCGAGGCGGCGACGCTGGCGCGGTAACCGGCCTGGCAGTGCACCCAGATCGGGGTGCGGGGCAGGTCAGGCAGGCGGCCGGGCAGCTGGTGCAGCGGGATATGTAGGGCACTTCCTATGTGGCTGGCCGCCCATTCGCGGGCGAAGCGGACGTCCAGGATAGTGACCGCCTGGTGGCGCCGAGCGGCGGCCAGGCCCGCGAAGTCGGAGACGGGGTAGGCGGCCAGGCGGGGGGCGCCGGCCCGGCTGCGGGGCGGGCCTACCGCGGCGCCGGCGAGGTGTTCGATTCCGATCCGGGCCAGATCGCGCTGGGCGGCGGCGACCTGGCCGGCGGTCTCGCCGATGAGGGTCAGCGGGGTGCCCCAGGGGATAAGCCAGCCAAGGTAGGTGGCGAAGCTGTCACCGAATTCGAAGCTGAGCGACCCGGGTACGTGCCCGGCCGCGAACGCCCGCCGCTGGCGCAGGTCCACCACCCATTCCCCCGCGTCGATGCGGCGAATGAGCCGGGAGGCGCTTGCGCGCGCGGGCGAGGCCAGGTCCGGGGCGGCCGGGCCGGCGGCGTTCGCCGGGGCCATGTGCGCGTAGTACGCGGGATAGGCGTCCAGGGCAGCCAGCAGGCTCTCCACATACTGTTCCTCATCGAGGGTGAGCGCCGGGTTGGACCGCTTCTCGTCCCCGATCGTCGAGGCGGCAGCCCCGGGCGGGGCGACCGCGCAGAAGCTGCCGAACCCGTGCGTCGGGTGCACCGCCGTTGGCTCCGGCAGCATCGCTGCCAGCCGCCGGACTGAGGCGTGCTGCGCCGCCGCGAGCGTGCGCGCGTGCTGCGCACCGAGCAGGTCGGGGCGCCCGGCCGAGCCGTGCAATAGCGACCCGCCGGTGAACACCGCCACCACGGCGCCGGTGATGGCATCAGCAAGCGCATACGACAAATGGGTGAACGTATGACCGGGAGTGGCGATCACCCGAACCCGCATCGACTCGCCCGCTGCCACGACATCCCCGTCCGTGATCCCCACCCGGTCGAACGCCACCTCGTCAGCGGCGTTCACGAGGTAGGCCGCTCCGGTCTCGCGAGCGAGCGAAAGTCCCCCGGTGACGTAATCGTTGTGGATATGGGTCTCGAACACATGCGTAATCGCGACCCCGCGCCTGGCGGCCACCTCGAGCACCCGGTCAATGTCACGCTGCGGGTCCACCACTACCGCAGTGGCGCCGTCAGTCGCCAGGTAGGTCCGATCACCCAGCGAGGGCGTGTCGACCGCCACGATTTCGATCATCGACATCCCCTCCTGCTCAGGCATATTACCTACTCATCATATAGTCATACTCGACTTTTTTGGTTAGCTTACTGCTCAGATCTCCTGGACGGTCACCGGCCTGTCCCCGCGCCCGGCGGCGGGGGCCAGCAGCACTCTTCCCGCCGAGGCCCCGAGCGGATCCCGATGAGCCCCGCCAGCCAGCCGGCGCCGGCCATCGCCGGCGGACAAGGGCAAACGGACCTCACTCATCTGAGCCTTGCCCGTTGCGCTCCAGGAGCACAGCAGCTCCGGTTTGGGCCCCTGACAACTGATTTGGAGGATGCTCCTGGGCATCCTCGGCCATTTATCCTGCCCGCGGTGGCTGCCCGGGGGCCGCGGGCGTCCGCGCAGCGTTCGGCGGCGAGCCGCAGGGTCGTGCCCGGGAGCGGCCAGGGGAGATGGCCGGTGATGGCTCCTGGCCTCGTGGGGGGCGTCTTCATCGACGCCTATGACAACCGGCGCCTACCACGTCGCACTCGCGCCGAGCCGGTGTCGCCCGGCGTCGGCTGCCAGCCTGCGCAGCGCCGCGACCAGGAGGTCGACCTCCCCGCGGGTGTTGTACATGGCCAGTGACGCCCGGACGGTCGACTCCAGTCCGTAGCGGCGCAGGATCGGCTGGGCGCAGTGGTGGCCGGCGCGGACCGCGATGCCCTCCTTGTCCAGCGCGGAGCCGACCTCTTCCGGTGCGCAGCTGTCGAGCACGAACGACAGCACGCTGGCTTTCTCGGGGGCCGTGCCGATCAGGCGGAGACCGGGCACGGCCTGGATTTCGCCGGTGGCGTAGCTGAGCAGCTCGCGCTCGTACCGCGCGATGTTCGGCAGTCCGATCCCGGTGACGTAGTCCAGTGCGGCGCCGAGCCCGACCGCGTCGGCGATGCTGCCCGTGCCCGCCTCGAACCGGGCCGGCGGGTGCTGGTAGGTGGTCCGCTCGAATGTGACGTCCTGGATCACGTTCCCGCCGCCCTGCCACGGCGGCATCGATTCGAGTACTTCCAGCTTGCCGTAGAGCGCCCCGATGCCGGTCGGCGCGAACACCTTGTGCCCGGAGAACGCGTAGAAATCGGCGTCCATGACGCGCACGTCGACGGGGAGGTGCGCGATGGCCTGTGCCCCGTCTATGAGCACTCTGGCACCGGCCCGGTGCGCGGCCGCGATCACCTGGCTGACCGGAACGATCGTCCCGAGCACGTTGGAGACCTCTGAGACCGCGACCAGGCGGGTGCGGTCGCTGAGCAGGTCCTGGTATGCGCCGAGGAGCAACTGACCGTCGTCGTCGACCGGGATGACCTTCAGCTTCGCGCCGGTCTGCTCGGCCAGCTGCTGCCACGGGACGATGTTGGAGTGATGCTCGAGGTGTGAGATCACGATCTCGTCGCCGACAGCGATGTGCTGGCGGCCCCAGGCCTGAGCGACCAGGTTGATCGCTTCGGTGGCGCCGCGGGTGAAGATGATGGTCTCGCTCGACGATGCTCCGAGGTAATCCGCGACCGTGGTCCTGGCGTTCTCGTATGCGTCGGTCGCCCGTGCCGCGAGGGCGTGCGCCGCGCGGTGCACGTTGGAGTTCTCGTGCGCATAGAAGTACCTGAGCCGGTCAATAACCGCCTGCGGCTTCTGCGTCGTCGCCGCATTGTCCAGCCACACGAGCTGATGCCCGTTGACCCGCTCGCCGAGGATCGGGAACTCCCGGCGGACGGCATCGACGTCGAACGCCGACGGGGTGCCGGCAGCGAACGTCAGGTCCGGCATCGCGGCCGATGGCAGCTCATCGACGAAATAGAAGCACGGCGCAGCGGGCTGGCCGGTGCCCGGCAGCGCGAACTGCTGCCCGAGGCGCTCTGGCTCGGCAGTGACCAGGTCCGCCGCCGCGTTGCCCGTCTGGTAGTCCGGCATCGCGGTAGCTGGCAGCTGATCCGGGAGCGGGATAGCTGGCAGCTGATCCGGGAGCGGGGCCGTGGCTGGCCCGTGGCTCGGCAGCGCGGCGAAGAATTCGTTGGCCAGCCGGGC
>OCTA010005443.1_pt1 | contig 11007 bp, 10 predicted proteins | sample 1538991 | NCBI WGS metagenome assembly OCTA01 (sample SAMEA3539302, study PRJEB22396) | soil metagenome | biome: tundra; feature: field; material: soil | place: USA | collected 2010-05 | depth 0.15 m | reverse complement strand
ACTTCCGGATCCCGTCGTGCCTCCGGTTCGGGATCCCGTGGTGCCCCCGCCTCCTGTGCCACCACCGCTAGCGGTTCCGCCACCCGTTCCCAGGGTTCCGCCCGTTCCCGGCGTACCTGTGGTTCCGCCTCCGCCCGCACCGGCCGCGCCAAATTCATAGGCGCCCAAGTCCGGAGCGGCGCCCACAAAGGGCAGACCGACGTCCTTGCCCTTGTCGATCATCTTGCTACCGGCTGTCAACTTCAACATGGCGCAAGCCGACGGCAGGCTGCCATCCGCTTCGCGCGGGCCGTTGCAGCCGGTGTCCGAGACGCTGGCGAAATCGGAGGCCGCTGGGGTGATGTTCAAGTCCCACGTGTTGTTCGCGGTGTCGACCCCTCCCATGTTGCTATTGTCGTTGGGAAAGCCGATGTTGTTTCTCATGACGTGGGCCTTTGCGCCGGTCAGGGTAATGGTCCCCGATACACTGCCGGAGGAGTCAAAACTACTCGCCAGCATATTGTACTGAGTGCCGTTGTTGTACGACGTGTTGTTGTACCAATTGTTGCCACCCGAAGAGTGGTTGGCATAAAACCCGCTCGCCTTACATTTCCAGGCAACGTTGTTCTGAACAATATGTCGAATGCCCGTCTTGCTGCTCCCCATCTTGAACCCATTGCCGTTGCCACCGCCGAGTCCAATCCCGAAGGCCCAGTTATTCTCAACGGTCACGGGAACCTCTTGCGAGATGAGGTCGTAGCCATCATCGGCGTCGCCCCATGCGCGGCACCCGCGGATGATCGTGCTGGGACCGCTGGCTTGATAGTGAACACCAAATCCGTCGCCGTTTTGCCCATCCCCCTGACTGCCGTTGACGTCGTAATTGTCGTGCGAATCGCAATTCAGAATCAGGTTGCCGCCGTTGCCTGTGTCGATGAACAGCCCAGGCCCGAAGCCATTATGGATGTTGAGCAGCTCGAAGGTGTTGTTGCTTGCACTCCCGCTGGTACGGAGCAGGGAGTAGGAGTGAGAGCCGCTGGAGCCGACCTTAGCGGGGCCGATCTCAAGTCCCTTGAGATGCATCCAGCTCCCGGTCACGGTGATGGCTGGCTTGTCCGACGACCCGCTGGCCAACGAGTAGTTCGAGAAGTCGATAATAGGCACCTCGCCCGCATACGCCCAAATCTTGGTGCGGTTGGTGTCCGACGTTCCGCTCTTCGAAAGCGTGACCTGGCCCGTGGTGGAGTAGGTTCCCCCGCGCATCCAGATGGTATCGCCCGCCGCGGCGGAGTTGTTTGCCTTCTGAACAGTGGCAAAGGGCGACGCCTGGGTCCCGGCATTCGAATCGCTGCCGGTCGGGGACACATAGTACTCCGCGGCAAACGCATTCTTTGCGGCGAACAAGCCCATGCCGGCAAACAGCCACACTAGCAGGAAGGGTCGCTGACCTGTTTTCGACAGACATCTCGCGGACTTCATCTTGGTCTCCTTTGGCGCGCCACGGCAGTTCTTCGATAGATCGCTGCAGCTATCTAGACTGGGGTGGCGACTCCTCAAGATGGGTCACTGCGATCGCGCCTTTTTGTTGTCTGCCGTAACACTATGGGTAGCAAACGCCGTAGTCCTTGCCGGCGAAATAGCCACGAGACTGGCCTCGACCTCGCCAGCTTCGAATGGCGCCGCGACTTCGTGGGGAACTTCCTTGAACGCGATCTCCCGCAGCTTGGCATTGGCGTGCCGGCGCCAGTCCTACGCCGATTACGGACCATGCTGGCGCACTACCATGGCCAAACCTGGGACAGCTCCGAGCTCGCGCGTGCATTCGGTGTGGGCGACACCGCCGTTCGCCGCTATCTCGATCATCATGGTCCGAGTACTCCCGCCGTGGCACGAGAACCTGGGCAAGCGACAAGTCAAGGCTGACGAGTGCTACTTCTGGGGCACCCACGGCGGCGCCGAACTTGACCTGCTTGTTGTCCGGGGCAAACAGCGTCTTGGCTTCGAGATCAAACGCACCGATACGCCCGTGCTCACGCCCTCGATGAGGCATGCCTTGCACGATCTGAAGCTCGATCGTCTGTGGGTCGTGCACGCTGGCCGCGACGAGTTTCCCCTCCACGAGCGAACAACCGCCATTGGCCTCGACAACCTGGTGGCGCGCAAAAGCCTGGGATAGCCTCGCCGAGACCACATACGGAACCCACGGTCAAGGCAATCCTGCGTAATCTCATCGATCAGGCTGAGGCGCGCGCCTCGACAATCGTGCGTACCGCGGCTCCGAGCGCTGGCACAAACGCGGATGGTTAGTATGCGGGCGCGGCCGCTTCGTCGGTGCGGAGGGCAGCGTTCATCAGAAGCAGTGCCGTTGGTTCGCCGATTTCGTCGACGGCGCACGGAAGATCCTCCTGCGTAAAGGCGAAGCATCCGCTTTCCCAAGACAAGAGTTCATAGATGGCCGCTCGATTCACGCGGCGTGATCCTTCGATTCGCGCGGAGATGGCCTGACCGCCGCGAAGCCAAACCCGGCCCATCTTGTCGTTGGCGACAATCAGGATCTGGCCAGAGCGCCGCTCGAGGTCCAAGAAGCTCAAGACGGTTGCGAGACCGAACTGCTCAAGGCGGCCGCGCAACCCGGCATCATTTCGGGATGTCGCGGAGATTTGCCGATGCCTTGCCCGTGCCATGCGGAGAGTTGACCCCACTAACTCTTTCACCGCAAATAATCGTTGCCGCGACGCTTTCTCGCCTTGAGCCACACGGGCGGCCTCTTCTGCAGGCCGTCGACGCCAAGCGACTGTGAGCAGCCCTCGATCAGACCTTCACCTTCCGCAAGACCCACCCGCTTCCCGCGCTGCTGCCCGATCCGCTCTCCGCGTGGGCGATGCCGTATGCCGCGAGGGCGCGCGAAGATCAGCTTGACTGGCCCACCCTCGACGAGGTCACGACGGCCGCGAAGGCCTTCTCGATCCGGTGCTGGCCGGTGACCTAGACGCCACGTGGGGCTCCGATACGTGGGCCTGGACTCTTCCATGATGACCACCCGCCACCATGACTTCGGTGGCGCGCTTGATGCCGTCGAACAGTGATTCACGGCAGCCGTACAGATTGTCGAACTTGGGCACGCCTTTGATTTCTTTGGCCAGATTCCCGACGATGGCGTTGGATTCGTCGTGTGGCGGCTCTACTTTCCATCGGTGCAACGCAAGTCGGCGCCGAGCAGAGAATCGTATCGCTCAAGCAAGGGGCCGACTTGCGGCTGCAGGGTCGTTTCGGAAAAGAGGAAGAGCAGGCTGTGCCCACGCGCCTTCGACCGGAACAGGGTCAAGATGGGCAGGGCGAAGTTGGAACGACCCGCCTTGACGACGGCTCTCTGCGCATCCGTCAGCTGCTTGCACTTGGGGAACTCGGCCACGAGGAGCCCGACGTGCAGAGGGCCGGCCGACGTTTGCGCATGCAGATGGGCTTCATCCACGCGAGCCGCCAGGCGGAAAGCCTGGGCACCGAAGTCCTTGGCAAGCCATGCCAGCCTGTCCTTCCGCTCGGGGTTGTCCACGAGGATCTGCCAGTCGTTCCAAGAATGCAGAGACAACGATGCGAAGATCGCCTCAAGAGCGCTACGAAAGTCAGCGGGTGCATTCTCGACCGGGACAGGCACCGCGACGGCGCCAGCGTCGATGCTTGACCGGGCGGCAGTCGCTGCTGGCGGCGTTGCAGCAGGCGATGAAGGGGCGGCCTTGCTCGACGACACCGATCCAGGGCAAGCGGCGAGCATCGCCACCAGTGCCGCACTGCCGGCGGCACCGCAGCGCCTCAGCGGAGCGTAACGGCTGGCAGTGTTGCCGGCAGGTAGGTAATCGTCATGCATGCAGAATCACCGATCTCCTTCAACTGAAGCGCAAGGGTAGGTTGGGTCGTCCCGGACAGCTGGACGAGAATCCGATTAAAGGCCACGAAGCCGTCGGGACCGCCACAGATTTCGATACAGCCCGCAGTCGCATAGAGCTGCGTCTTCGGATCGTCCGGCCCGTCGTGGATCAAGTAATTCCCGTGAACCTGCCAGGCGCCATCTTCGCGGGATGGAAAGCTGTGGACTTTGTACGTGGGGATCCACCTTCGGATCACGTACCTGTAGTGGTGGCTGAGCCCCACGATTCGCGGCGTGGTGTTCCCGATGGTGCGGTGAACGCCAAATCGCAGCACCTCGAAAACGCGCCGGACTTCGATGTTCGAGGCATCCCTGCCAACGACCGTCAGCCCGTAGGTGGGCACAACATAGACTTGGCGATCCGAGTTGGGATAGGACCACGTGTAAGCCGTTCCGACCGGTACGGGACCCACGGTCAAGGCAATCTTGCGTAATCTCATTGTCTCTCCTTTAGGCTATAGAACGCTACCGACTTTCATCCTGGCATGGCGCGGAGTCAACGCGAAAGCTTTGGCTCTCGCGCCAACCCCGCGGCCCGCGTACGCGCAGCCCTTGCCCACGTGGCCGTAGCCAGCGACCACGACGACCTTGCCCGCCACCATCACGTCGGTGGCGCGCTTGATGCCGTCGAAGAGCGATTCGCGACAGCCGTACAGGTTGTCGAACTTGGACTTGGTGACCGAGTCGTTGACGTTGATGGCGGGGATGAGCAGCTGCTTGTTCCTGGCCATTTCGCGTTGTCGAGGAGGGTGAGGATGACCTTCATCTCTTCCACTTTGGTCGTCGACGAATCGGGCACCTTGCTGGTGGAGATCAGGTGGGCACTGGAATGCTCCCCGTTCTTCTTGACGAGGCCCGCCGAGTGCCGCTACCGTTCCATCGGTTCGTTTCGCAAGTATTCGCAGAAAGGTCACCATGAAGAGCTTTCGATGGGTGTCCGGTACAACGTTGGTAATGGCGTTCGCGTTTTCGGGCTGCAATGGTGGTTCCACGGTGGTCAGGGATTCTGCGGTCGACCACCGGAATGCGGATAGCGTGAGCGCCGACTCGGCCGGCGTGGCGGCGGATGCGACGGCCGCAAGTGGTCCCGAGACCGGAAGCCCGGATCGCGAGGCCACGCCGGATGTTCGTGTGGACGGCACCACGAGCTTTCAGGACAGCGCGATGGATGGCGTTGCTTCGGCCGGTGATTCGGGTGGCATCACAGGAACCGGCGGAAGCGCTGGCGCGGGCGGAAGCGCTGGTGCTGGCGGCGGTGGTGCAATGGACGGAGGCGCAGGCGGTGCTGGTGGAATCGACGGTGGCGCTGGGATGGGTGGCGCTGGCGCTGCGGATGCGGTGGCTGAGGTTGCGGATGGCAAGGCAGACGGCAAGGCAGTCGATGCGCCAGCCGTGGAGGCCGGCGTGGATGGCGGGGCGGTGGCGAAGGATCTCGGCGCAAGTTTCGACGGCGGCCTCGGCGCGAATATCGACGACTACGTGGGACTGTGGATTGCCGATTCCAGCACGGCCGATCTTGGGGCAATCGAGATCGTAAAGCAGAACGGCAACCAATTAGGCGTTCATGGCTACGGCGCGTGTTTGGTGTATCCCTGCGATTGGGGCTACGCGACGGTCGACTTCGCCGGCTCGCCGATCATCGCCGCTTTCTCTCGTAGATCCCTGACCATCACGTTGACCGGCCCGTCGTCTCTGCACGCCGACCAGAGCTACCATTTGTCCGGGCCAGTCGGCATCGGCACTGGTGTGGGAACGCTCACGACCCTCGCCTCGTTCGGGATAGGCAACGGGTACCTTGCGCTCGACAGCAGCGCGGTCTACCGCACGCACGACAACGGCACCGTAGTCAGGATCGCGCTCGCGGACGGGGCCATGACGACGCTCGCCACGGGCCAGTCCGACCCCGCCGGCATCGCGGTCGACGGCACCAGCGTCTACTGGGCGAACAGCACTGGTGGCTCGGTGATGAAGGTGGCGATCGGTGGCGGGCCGGTCACCACGATCGCATCGAATCAGTCGCAACCACTCGGCGTCGTGGTCGACAGCACGAGCATCTATTGGGCGAATCTCAATGCGGGAACGCTGATGAAGGCGCCCCTTGCTGGCGGCACCCTGACCACTCTCGCCTCGGGACAGAACCTGCCTGGAATTATCACGCTCGATGCGACGAACCTTTACTGGACGAACTATGGTCCCCCGGTGGTAAAAGTGGCGATTGGCGGCGGAACCGCCACCACCATCGCCACCGGGACAACCGCCCCAAAGAACATTGCCATCGACAGCACCAACGTCTATTGGACGAACTATAGCTATGGCCATGGCACGGTGATGAAGGCACCGATTGCTGGCGGCGACACCACGACTCTCGCCTCGGACCAGCATGGCCCCATTGGCATTGCAACCGATGGCACGAACGTGTACTGGACGAATGAGGGAACCAGCGCCAACCACTTCACTGACGGCTCGATCATGAGGGTGGCGGTGGACGGCAGCGGCCTCGCCACGCTCGCCACGGGTCAAGGCGAACCGCAAGCCATCGCCCTCGACGCCACCAGCGTCTACTGGACGAACTTCTACGGCACCACCATGGCCCTAACGCCGAGGTAGAAGTCACGGTTTGGGCTTCGACCGTTGCGCGATCTCTTGGCGGATGCGATTGATGATTCCTTGCCACTACGCCACTTCGTTCTCCTTCATCGAAAGACGGATCTTGTCGCTGTCGATGGTGGGCAGGGTCTCGCCCTTTCATGCAAACACGGGAACGCCGGCCTTGGCGATGGCCGCTGCCGCCTCGTCCTGGGTCAAGTAGATGTTGCACGAGGTCCAGGTGACCTCGGCGCCCAGCTCCTCCAGCGTCTCGATGAGAATCGCCGTCTCGATGGTCATGTGCAGGCAGCCCGCGATGCGCGCGCCCTTGAGCGGCTTTTGCGCGCCGAACTCCTCGCGCAGGGACATGAGACCGGGCATTTCCTTTTCCGACATGCGGATCTTCTTGCGGCCGAGCTCGGCCAGGGAGATGTCCTTGACCTTGTAGGCCGGAAATTCATTGCGGATATCCGCCTATGCAGGCAAGAGGCGAAGCACAGAAGCCCTCTTCTCTTACCTGGAAGAAACCGGCAGAGGACGGCCATCACCCCGCGCAAAGCGACTTGCTGAAACGGCGCTACACTCGGGGCAATCAGAGTCCCTGCGAGGGGTGTCAAGCCTCACCGTTCCAGTCCGCGGCTCGACAAAGATGTAGTCATCGGAGCAAGACGGGACACGGAGCCCAACGGAACGAAAGAGATAATCATTCACGCCGTGGGCTGCAGCAAGGGCATTTAGCGTGACGACGCTGGGCGCGGGTATGTCGTCATCCTCAACGTATCGCTGCGCCTTCCGCTCTTCCGGGGAGAGCGCTTCCTGCTGCAACCCATCGCTCGTGATAAGTCCATTACACCATAGACAGCCTCGCCCGGGGAGGACCGGACGGACCACACTGTATATGCGACCGACTTCTCCCGAGACTGGATCTACCGGCACCTTGGCGCCTAGTTGAATGCCAGGGATCAGATACTGGTGGACGAGTGAATTGAAGACCAGGCGAGCCTGCATGCTATCAGCAGCTAGAAAGAGATAGTCGCAGGTGGACAAGGACCTCGCAACCTTCTCCTCGACGACGCTGGAAGCGTGTCGAATGATCTCGATTGCCGGATTGGCACGTCTTGCCTCGCGAGCCGCGATGTCGACCTTCAGACGAGCTAGTCGGGCAAGGAGACGCCGGAACCACGACGCTCGCTCTCGCCCCGAAAGTCCGGTAATTGCATCCCACGGTGAACTTCCCACGACCCGTGGAGTGCTAGTCGGGTCCACGCGATCAGGATCCACGAGGACGACCGAGCCAACTCCTAGACGAGAAAGGTACTCGCAAACGATCGAGCCCACCCCACCCAGCCCGATGATGCCGACCCGTTGCTTGCTGAGGATCGCCTGGCCACGATCGCCGAAGACTCGTGCTTGGCGATCATATGTCAGCGACACTTCTTTAGTCTGGCCGGGCGGGGAGGGAAACATCTTTTCCAGATTCCGACCGCCTACGCGAACGCTTTCGAGAGAGACACGTCCGTCGGAAATCCAGAGGTCACCTGCTGCCGCATTCTGGGCGAAAACGACACCACCCACGATCTGATTGCGTGTGATTTCACGCAGGGCGGGATAGCCTCTTTCGTGCGAACGAAGATCAGCAAGGGAAAACTGAACCGCATTCCGGCCTGAGTGATTGTGAACAGCGAGATACGCAAGCTGCTCATCCCGACAGAAGAGCACGTGGTCTCGGACAAACTCCGCAGTCAACATCCGGTACCCGTGCTGTCCTGGAATGTAGTCCACGCCATCAACCGCAGGAAAGACGTTCCTCACCAGGAGTCGGATGCGTGAATGGGTCGAGGTGTTCGCAACAACACTGCATGCGTACCTCCTGTCCGGTATTCCTGTGATACTCACACTCCGTCGACTGGATGAGGGGCACGATGAGGGGCACGCTGTCACGGCAGTGGGGTTTCAGCGAGGTAAGAAGCCAACACCCCTCCTTGAATCGAGCGTGGGACTTCGCAGTGCGTGGATGTCGAAGCTCTACATACACGATGATCGTATCGGGCCATACGCCCGAGCGTTCCTTCGGCCGATCCCCGCCACGGATCGGTGGAAGGAATCCCTGGCGTTGGAGATCGAAACGAATCAGGAAGCAGATCCAGGAAGCAGCGAGAAATGGCTCGTCATCGGGGCCTTAACTCCGGTGTACCCCAAAATTCGCCTGTCGGTCGGTAGCCTTCTTAGGCTAGCGGAAGCGATGGCCGATACGATGGACCGCGCTGTCGGCCCGAAGTTCGCCCCGTTGCTCGGCGTCGAATTTCTGTTCAGGCGATCTGGCGAATACGTACGCGATTTGGCGGGGAACGTTATAAATCCCGGCAGGGCAGCTCAAGCGTTCACAGCCCTCTCGTTGCCGCGCTGGTGCGCCATCACGCGGTGGTTTGTAGGTGAGACACCGATCGCAGAATTCGTCTATGACACGACGGACGTACTGCGAGAATCTTCGCAGGCGGAAAACGGTCTCTTGCTTTGCGTAGTATGCAGACATCCAGTACTAGACCAGGTGCTCGCTCAGATCGCGCGCAAATTTCAGGTGATTTACGTTTGATCCAACCAAAGTCTTGCCTTAGCTTTGTTAGCGGAATAAGCTAACAGCATGAAGGAGGACACAACAACCGAAATGACATCCGAAATTACGCTAGGCCAGAAGATCCGAGAGTTAAGAGAGCGTAAGGGCATGTCGTTGAGAGAACTCGCGACGAAAGCGGAGGTCTCCGCTCCGTTTCTCAGCGACTTGGAGCACGGTCGCCGTGGGACAGAGCAGCTCGACAAGATCGCAAAGGCGCTTGGAGTTCCCACAGCCGAACTTGAGAAGCTCAAGGGCACGGTGAGTGCCGAGATGAAACGCTGGCTCCAAGAGAACCCGTCGATGGTGCAGTTGCTCACGGAAATTCGCGCGTCCGGCAAGACGGCAGTAGAACTCAGGGCAGCCCTTACGAAGGCGGCGCGCGGATAGCGCCGATCGAGGGGCGGATTAGTAGTTATAAGGTAGGCCGGCTATCAAGAATCCGTTTCCTACCATCCGCGACGAACCGCGTTCACGACGATGCACACTACTTGTGACCTTCCCGTCGAACGCAAGCGGAAAGTGCGGCAGGAAGGTCACTGCCAAGACGGACTGCCTCGGAGCCACGTCGGTCGCCGGAAGGGACGAGCAACGCTCGCCCGCTCCCATTGTTGATCTTAGTACCGGTAATGATCCGGCTTGTACGGCCCTTCAACAGGAACGCCGAGGTAATCCGCCTGCGCCTTGCTCAGCACGCTCAGCTTCACGCCGACTTTCTTCAGGTGCAGCCTTGCGACCTTCTCGTCGAGAATCTTGGGCAACACGTAGACCTGGCCGCTGGCGAAGGTCATGCCGGTGGTGGCGTCTTTGCCCTTGGTGGCGTTCTCCCACAGGGCCATTTGGGCGATGGTTTGGTTGGTGAACGAATTGGACATGACGAAGCTGGGGTGGCCGGTGGCGCAGCCCAGGTTCACCAGGCGGCCGCGGGCCAGCAGGGTCAGGCGCTTGCCGCCGGGGAGGATGAACTGATCCACTTGCGGCTTGATTTTCTCCTCGCGAATCTCGGGATTCGATTCCAGCCAGCTGACCATGATCTCGCTGTCGAAGTGGCCGATGTTGCACAGGATGGCCTCGTCCTTCATGACCGACATGTGCTCGCCGCGGATGACGTCCATGCAGCCGGTGGCGGTCACGAAGATGTCGCCTTGCGGGGCAGCCTCTTCCATGGTCACGACCTCGTACCCTTCCATTGCCGCCTGCAAGGCGCAGATGGGATCGACCTCGGTGATGAGCACGCGCGCGCCCAGGCCGCGGCCCGCGTGCGCGCAGCCCTTGCCCACGTCGCCGTAGCCCGCGACCACCACGACTTTGCCCGCCACCATGACGTCGGTGGCGCGCTTGATGCCGTCGAAGAGGGATTCGCGGCAGCCGTACAGGTTGTCAAACTTCGACTTGGTGACCGAGTCGTTGACGTTGATGGCGGGAATGAGCAATTGGTTGTTCTTGGCCATCTCGTAGAGGCGGTGCACGCCCGTCGTGGTTTCTTCGGACACGCCTTTGATTTCTTTCGCCATCTTGGTGAAGCGCGATTTATCGGCCTTCTGGCACTTGTCGAGCAGGGTGAGGATGACCTTCATCTCGTCGACTTTGGTCGTGGACGGATCGGGCACCTTGCCGGCCTTTTCGAATTCGGCGCCTTTGTGCACGAGCAGCGTGAGATCGCCGCCGTCGTCGAGCAACAGGTTCGGGCCCTGACCGCCCTTGAAGGCGGAGATCTGCGTCTCGATGTTGGCCCAGTACTCGGGCAGGGTCTCGCCCTTCCACGCGAACACGGGAACGCCAGCCTTGGCGATGGCCGCGGCCGCCTCGTCCTGGGTCGAGTAGATGTTGCACGAGGTCCAGGTGACCTCTGCGCCCAGCTCGACCAGCGTCTCGATGAGAATCGCGGTCTCGATGGTCATGTGCA
>OCTA010005441.1_pt1 | contig 11008 bp, 8 predicted proteins | sample 1538991 | NCBI WGS metagenome assembly OCTA01 (sample SAMEA3539302, study PRJEB22396) | soil metagenome | biome: tundra; feature: field; material: soil | place: USA | collected 2010-05 | depth 0.15 m | reverse complement strand
GAAATCCATCGTGGAAAGCGCGTGGCAGTGGCATCGCACGCATCCTGACGGATACGCGGGATGAAGATGAAACCCCGTGACCTCGGCAACTAATGACCTCGGCACCCCATGACCTTCTCTGATCTGGCGTCGCATCCGCATCGCCGCTTCAACCCGCTGACCCGGGAATGGGTGCTGGTGTCACCGCATCGTACCGAGAGGCCTTGGCAGGGACAGGTAGAAGACGTTCCACCGGAAGCGGCGCCGGCAGTTTACGATCCCACCTGCTATCTTTGCCCCGGCAATGCTCGCGCCGGAGGTGCGAAAAACCCCGCCTACACGGGGACGTTTGTTTTTGACAATGATTTTGCGGCGCTGAAGCCAGACACGCCCGCGCGTGAAATTCAGGAAAAGGGACTTCTGGTTGCCCGCAGCGAAGCTGGCCGCTGCCGGGTCGTATGCTTCTCACCGCGACACGATCTCACCATGGCCCGAATGAGCGTGCCCGCACTGCGACAGGTAGTCGAGACCTGGGCGCGCGAGTTCTCTGAACTAGGGAGCGATCCGCACGTCCGTTCGGTGCAGATCTTTGAAAATCGCGGCGCGATGATGGGATGCAGCAATCCCCATCCCCACGGCCAGATCTGGGCCAATGAAACTCTACCCAATGAATTGGCAAAGGAACTGGCCGCGTTTCGGGAGCACCATCAATTGCACGGCACGACGCTGTTGCACGATTACCTGGAACTCGAGAAGCAGGAACGGCTAGTATGCGCCAACGACCATTTCGTACTGCTCGTGCCGTTCTGGGCAGTCTGGCCCTTTGAGACGCTGCTCGTCAGCCGGAGATGCGTGCCCGCATTGGATGAACTGAGTGACGAGGAGCGCACTGGCCTGGCTGAGATACTCCGGCAGGCCACCATTCGTTACGACAATCTATTTCGCACGTCGTTTCCATACACGATGGGTTTTCATCAGCGGCCCACCGATGGCGCTGACTATCCGGAATTTCACTTGCACGCGCACTTTTATCCGCCCCTGCTGCGCTCGGCGACGATAAGAAAATTCATGGTTGGTTACGAGATGCTGGGCACGCCGCAGCGCGACATCACGGCCGAAACCGCGGCCCTGTGGTTGCGTGACGCGCCAGCCCAACATTATCTGGACCCGCAGTCGCCCCCGCCTGGGACTTCATGAGATGACTTCATGAGATGGCTTCATGAGATACCATCTCGAAGAAAATAAATTCCGAGCCTCTGCTGCCAAAGGCGAAAGGGCTGCCACTGTGGCGCGCGACGAAAAGTCTGGCTACAACCGTTTCCTCCTGCTGGTAGCGGGACTCGGCGGCTTGCTCTACGGCGTGGACGTCGGCATTATTGCAGGGGCTTTGCCTTATCTGGAGGCCACCTCCCGGTTGAATGCCGGCCAGCTTTCCATTGTCGTCGCTGCCGTGCTCCTCGGTAGTGTGATCTCAACCCTGTTTGCCGGCGCGCTGGCGGACTGGATGGGACGCAAGCCTCTGATGCTGCTCAGCGGAGTGCTATTTGTCTGCAGCATTCCCATCATTGCGCTCTCCCATGGCTACGAGTCGTTGGTCCTTGGCCGCCTGTTACAGGGCATCAGCGCCGGCCTGATCGGCGTCGTAGTCCCGCTGTATCTGGCGGAGTGCCTGGCGGCAACGAACCGCGGCAAGGGGACGGGCATCTTCCAATGGTTGCTGACACTCGGTATTGTGACAGCGGCCGTCGTTGGCATGTTCTTCAGTTTTCGCGTCGAAGAGGTGGCGAGGCTGGGCGATCCCGCGAGACTGTTCGCCTTCAAAGATACGGCGTGGCGCAGCATCTTCTGGGTTTCGCTGCCCCCCGGCATCTTGTTCGCAATTGGGAGCCTGATGGTGTCGGAGTCTCCGCGCTGGTTGTTTCGCCGCGGGAAAAGGGACGCCGCCTACGCTGCGCTTCTCCGCTCCCGCACCAACCAGCAGGCGGACGTCGAGCTGGCGGAAATGGAACAAACGGCCGCCGCCGAGAAAGCGAAAACCTCAACCGGAGCCAAGGTCGTCGGAGTGAAGATCAAGGAATCGCTTTTACGCCGCAAATATGTGATCCCCTTTGTCCTGGCCTGCGTTATTCTCGCGTGCAACCAGGCCACCGGCGTCAACTCCATCATCGGTTTTAACACCAACATACTTTTGCAGAGCGGGCTTACCGATCTCCAGGCGCACTGGGGCTACGTTATTTTCACGATCGTTAATTTCCTGATGACCATCGGCGGCGTCCTGCTGGTGGACCGCAAGGGGCGTAAGTTCCTGCTGTCTGTCGGCAGCGCTGGCATTATCGTGTCGCTAATCTGTACCGGCATGCTGTTTCGGCGAACGGAAAGACTGCGCGTGGATTCGCGGGAAGCGGTTCAGTCCATACTTAATGCTGAAGTTGACGCCGGCCAGAAGGTCACGTTGCTGTACGACAAGAAGACTGCGGATGCACTCCTCGCTGCGCAGGGAGATGCTGGCAAGGCGATCGGCAGCAGGCCCACATCGCTGGTCGTGATCTATTCGTACGGAGATTTCCGCGCCGCGACCAAGGTTGCGCGTTCCGATGACAAGTCAGCCAAGCCCATCGAGATCACACGCGAAAGCTGCGTGCCCGCCAATAAAGTAGTCGCGTTTTTCTCGAATCCGTTCAGCAACCTCGATGCGTCGCGCCAGGCGCCGCTAAGAATTGACAATGCACTGATTACCCCTGTGGCGACCACTCACAACGGCTGGCTGGTGGCGATCAGTCTTTTTGTATTTATGGCGTTTTTCGCGATCGGTCCCGGAGTGTGCGTGTGGTTGGCGCTTTCCGAGTTGATGCCGACCCGGATTCGCTCCAACGGCATGAGCATTGCCCTGTTGATTAACCAGGCAGTTTCAACCACCATTGCCGCCATGTTCTTGCCGACCGTCGGCAAGCATGGTTACGCGGCCATGTTTTTTGGCTTTGCCGCCTGCACCGTAATCTACTTCATCACTGCCGCGGTGTTCCTGCCGGAAACGAAAGGGAAGACGCTGGAAGAAATCGAAGCGCATTTTGAGGGAGCGGCCGGGAAGTCTGCTCTCGCAAAGACGTAACACATGCTCATTCAGGCTTGAGTTCTGTCAGGTCTTGACATGCCAATCGGACAAGAAGTTCGCCGTTTTTTAAAATGTGATTGTGATCACACGCGGCGTTTGTGACACCGGAATATTGCAAGTCTTCGAAGGCACGCCTATAATCCGCCGAATCATACTAAAACAAGTTTCGGTGAATGCCCCAAGAACTTTGGCCGCCAAGGAGGCGATCAGATGAATACACGGCGTCGGGTGTCCCTGTTTTTTGCTTTCGTCCTAGCAGTCGTACTGCTGACCGGAAGCAGTTATGCGATCCCAGCTTTTTCGCGCCAGTACGGCACATCGTGCACCACTTGTCACATCAATTTTCCCAAGCTCAACGATTTTGGCAAGGCCTTTAAAGATGCCGGATTTAAGTTTCCGAAAGACGATGAAACCTTTATCAAGATCCCCCCGGTAATGCTGGGAGCGCCAGCCCAGAAGGATATCTGGCCGCATACCGTGTTTCCTGGGACCATCCCAGGATTGCCGCCCATTGGCCTGCGCTACAACCAGTTTTTCCAGTACACCAGCGGCAACGCCAACAACTACTATCAGGTCCCTCCCATAACGCCGCAAACGCCGCCCGGGACGGCGCTGTCCCCGACTATTCCGCGCACCGATTTTGAAGCGGGCTTCTTCAGTATCTTCATGGCGGGGAATTTTGGTAGCGATATTGCCTTCTGGGTGGATGACGATCTGAGTGTCTCCGGGCTTAACGCGAATGGCGCTCTCGGCGACGGTTATCTGCGTTTCGTCAACCTCGGACGCTTCTTCAAGCTGCCAACCGATGCGTTCACGGTAAGGGTGGGGCAGTTCGAGCTTGACTTGCCCTTTACGCAAGCCCGGTCGATCAATATCAGTCCCTACGATATCTACACCGAGGCGAACATCGGTTCGACCAGCCAGAACGTGAACAACCAGTTTTCCATGCAGGATGCCGCCCAGGGAATCGAATTCAGCGGTGGCCATCAATATGGCGGCTACCACTACTCGTTGGCGATTGTGAACCAGAACACGAGCGGCGGAGCCACCTCGCCGGCGACCAATGTCTCCTCGCCCGGGGGCTTTTTCTCCGACTCCAACTACAAAAATATCTACGCACGGTTCTCTTACCGCTTCAACCTGGAGAAGGACCCGGCGAGCCGCCACGATATTCAGGCGGCTGGCGCCACTGGACCGCGCGATCATACCTCTCTGAGTTTGGGCTCCTTTTATTATGAGGGTCGCTCAGTGCAGCGCTTCATTTCAGGAACAGACAGCTTGCTGACGGCGCGCGAGCCTTTTTATCGCGTTGGCGGAGACTTCAGCTTTAACTACCGCATGTTCAATCTGTTCGGTCTATACATGTATGGCCACGATCAGGATCAGGCGTTCAACTCCACAGTTAGCGGATTTGTTCCCGGCAGCGCCGCCAAGTTCAATGGCGGCTTTCTTGAGGCCGACTATCTCGCGCTGCCCTGGTTGATGGCGATCCTGCGTTACGACCGCGTGCAGTCCTCGGGGGATTTCCTGAACCAGGCGGGCTCGGGGAACTATTTCTCGCCTGTCGGGAGCACGCGCGACCGGTTCACACCGGGCGTGCAGTTCCTGATTCACGCCAACATCAAGACGTCGTTCGAGTACCAGTTCCGCCCGCAACAAGCCCTCACCTATGACTCAAATGGGCACGCGGTGAGCCCGTTCCGTACGAATACAGCCACCGGTGCGCTAGAATTCGTTTACTAGGAGGCTGCAAGAAAAACAAAGCGGGGGCGTAAAAGCACAAAGGCGCTAAAGCGCGCTTACATTTTCAACGATTTACGGCACGACTAAACAGGCTGCGGAAAAACTAACGTTTCGTATCAGGGCATCGCTTTAGCGATGCCGTAAGTCTTTCGCAATCAGACGCCCCTTTAGGGGCTGGGGAGCGAGACTTTTTACAACGAGTGATTTACAAAGGAAATGAGGAGACAAAAATGAAACGCACTTTAATGATAGTGATGGCAGTGCTAGCGATGATGAGCCTGGCAGCCAGCGCGGGCACGATCAGCGGAAAAGTCTCTGGCGTGAACGGCGAATCGGTGGTCTACGTCGACGCCATTGCCGGGAAGACTTTCCCGGCACCAACAGCGAAGCCGGTCATCGACCAGAAAGGCCTGGTGTTCATACCGCACATTGTCGTGGTGGAGCAGGGCACGACGGTCGAGTTCCTGAACAGCGACAAAGTCGCCCACAACGTGTTTTGGCCTTCGGTCGGCGGCAACAAGAAATTCACTCACAACCTGGGCACTTGGCCGCAGGGCGAAAAGCGTCCGTTCAAGTTTGATAATCCTGGGGCCGTGCCGCTGCTGTGCAATGTCCATCCGGAGATGTCAGGCTATGTCGTGGTGTCGCCCACCCCGTACTTCGCTAAAACGGATGCGTCAGGCGCCTACAAAATCGAGAATGTTCCCGACGGCAGCTACACCGTAACCGCGTGGCATGAAGGCGCCAAGAACCAGTCCAAGCCGGTCGCGGTGGCGGGCGACAGCAAAGCAGACTTCACACTGAGCAAATAGTTCAACAAATAGTTAAACAATGGAGGGACGGGCGTCTCGCCCGTCCAGCCCTGTTTTGCCGAAGCCCCGAGCGGAGCCGAGGGGGCAGTCGAAGGGTCCAGCCGGGCGGGGACGCCCGGCGCTCCACTAACGCACTGGGGATTGCCATCTTGCTGAAGCGCTTCAAAGACAAAAAAGTGGACAGGGATTGGTTGAACACCAACTTCCCCTGCATGATGGCTTGTCCCGCCCACACCAACGCGGGCCGGTACGTCGCGCTCATTGCGGAAGGGCGATTTGAGGAAGCATACAAGTTTGCCCGCGATCCCAACCCGCTGGCAAGCATCTGCGGCCGCGTCTGCGCGCATCCCTGTGAGACTGCCTGTCGCCGTGGGGATATCGATCGCCCCATCGCAATACGGGCGCTCAAGCGCTTTCTAACCGAGCAGTACGGCCCTGAATCCAAGCATCCTGTCGACGTCAATGCCGGACGCGGCCAGAACAAGTTGCCCTTCAAAGTCGCCGTGGTCGGCGGCGGCCCGGTGGGACTATCGGCGGCGCATGACCTGGCTCTCATGGGTTACTCGGTCACGATTTTTGAAGCCGCTCCCGTGGCCGGCGGAATGCTTTACCTCGGCATTCCTGAATACCGCTTGCCTCGTGACGTGGTGGAAGCGCAAGTGCGAGAAATCCTCGCGACCGGCGACATCACTCTCAAGCTCAATCAGGCGGCCGGACGCGACTTCATGGTTTCCGACCTGCGCCACCAGGGCTTCGATGCGGTGCTGATCGCCGTAGGCGCGCATCGCAGCCGCGATCTCACCATTCCGGGGGTTGACCTGGATGGCGTTTACAAGGGCATCGATTTTCTGCTCAACGTGAATCTCGGCTACAAGTTCACCATCGGCAAAAAGGTCATTGTGATCGGCGGCGGCAACGTGGCCATGGACGTGGCGCGTTCGGCGGCTCGCGAAGTGGTCCGGCGCCATGTCGCCGGAGTAGAAGACCTGGAGCCATCGCTGGAGAATGTAAGTGCCGTGGCCACGAAAGAGATGGTGGACGTATCACTCTCTGCCCTGCGCTTGGGCGCGCAGGAGGTGCATCTCGTCTGCCTCGAAAAACGCGAAGAAATGCCGGCGGCGCTGGAGGAGATCGAAGAGGCCGAAACGGAAGGCATCGTTATGCATCCCGGCCTGGGCCCCAGGCGCATTATTGGCCAAGATGGCAAAGTTGTGGCGCTCGAGACGCTGAAGACGAAATGGGTTTTCGATCAGAATAAGCGCTTCAATCCAGCGTTCTACGAGGGCAGCGAAGCGCAACTGGGGTGCGACACCATCATCATGGCGGTCGGCCAGGCGCCGAATCTGGACTTTCTCAAACCCGAAGACGGAGTGGAACTGTCTCCCCGCGGGCTGATCGCGGTGAACCCGCGGACCCTTATGACCTCGGCGACCGGAATCTTTGGCGGTGGGGACTGCGTTTTCGGCCCGCGTCTGATCATCGATAGCGTGGCGGACGGCAAGCGCGCTGCGGTCGGCATTGATGAGTTCCTGCGTGGCCAGACGCACCCGGATCCCATTGTCGAAGTCGAGGTCTTTAAGCGCCACAGCATGCCGCTGGAGTTGTTGGACCTGGTTCGCCCGCCCATACCAATGCTGCCGCTAGAGCGCCGTACGGGAGTGACCGAAGTAGAGGTCGGCTACGACGCTGCGTCGGCGATGGAGGAAGCCCAGCGTTGCCTGCACTGCTGGGTAAACACGGTCTTCGAGGGCAGCCCCGAAGACGGCAGCATGTGCATTCTGTGCGGCGGTTGCGTGGATGTGTGCCCGGAGAATTGCCTGTCGCTCGTATCCCTGGATCGCCTCCAGTTCGAGCCCGAAGCGGTGCAGCAGATTCGAGAGAACCAGGAATTGTTTGGGGTGGAACTCGACGAGGTCGCGGCCGACGAACTCGGCATCGTGACCGGGTCAGCCATGCTGAAAGACGAAACTCGCTGTATTCGCTGCGGGCTCTGCGCCGCGCGCTGTCCCGTCAGCACCATCACCATGGAGTCATACAATCTGGTTTCCGCCGAGCCCACGGGATTGATTTCGGTGGAATCCATCGATGGACCCTTCAGACCAAAATCGCCAGTTACGGCTGGAGGCCCGAAGTAAGTCGGAGGTAAAAGTTCGAGGCAAAGTCCGAGGTAAAGCTCGAGGTAAAGAATGGCCGAAGAAAAAAAGAATACGTCGGCGGAGCGTGGCGCGGAACCTGGCGCGAAACCAGGCAACGAGTTCGACCGCCGCGCTTTTTTCGTGAAGCTGGGATTGGGATCGCTGAGTATCGCCGCCGTCGGCACAGCCGCGTTTTCCTACCAGTTTCTCTCGCCCGATGTTTTGTACGAGCCTTCTCCCATCGTCAATGCAGGAAAGCCGGAAAATTATGCGGTGGATTCGGTGACGATGGACGTGAACTCAGGAATTTATCTCATCCATGCGCAAGAAGGTTTTTTTGCGCTGAGTGCCGTCTGTACCCACCTCGGCTGTCTGACCGCATGGAAACCTGAGTTGGGCATCATCGCGTGCCCATGCCATGGCAGCAAGTTCACGCGCTACGGGGTCAAGATGGAAGGCCCGGCCCCCAAGCCGCTGCCCTGGCTGCAGACCTCGATCAGCGATGAGGGTGATCTGATGGTGGACCGTTCCATCACGATTCGTCCTATGCAGTTTGTGAGGGTGTGAGCGTGGCGAAAACAATCGCGGACTACTTCGAGGAGTTGCGCAGCACGCGGGTTTGGCGTTCAGTGTTCCGCAGCGGGACCGGATCCAGTACTCTGCACCGCGCCCTCGCGGTGCAGCAAAACGTATTCCTGCACCTTTTCTCCACCAAGGTGCGGACCCGAATGCTCAGCCTCAGCACCACCTGGTATCTGGGCACCCTGACCTTCGGGACATTTCTTATATTGGTAGCCACCGGCATTCCCCTGATGTTCTATTACCATCCCTCGGTGCCGCAGGCCTACGCCGACACGAAGGATCTGCAGTTTGTAGTTTCCTCCGGATTATTTCTACGCAACCTGCACCGCTGGTCCGCGCACGCCATGGTCTTCCTGGTGTTCGCGCATATGTTCAAAGTCTTTTACCGCGGAGCCTACCGGCCGCCGCGCGAGTTCAATTGGGTCATTGGAGTCATCCTGCTGCTGATTACGCTCTTGCTCAGCTACACGGGCTATTTGCTGCCCTGGGATCAGTTGGCTTTTTGGGCGATCACCGTGGGTTCCAATATCGCATCTGCTGTCCCCGTGATGGGCAGCAAAGTTCATTTCCTCATGCTCGGCGGCAATATGGTGAACGCCAACGCTCTGCTGCGCTTTTACGTGCTGCACTGCATGATTCTGCCCCTGGTGGCGATCCTTTTTGTCGCAGTCCACTTCTGGCGCATTCGCAAAGATGGCGGCCTCTACGCCCACCAAAGCGAGCCAAGAACCGTCGCGGCTGCACCGGTTCCCGTCGCTGCGAAGGGGGGCCAATCCTAATGAGCGATCCGAAAGATTTCATCGCCGGCATGGGCTCAAATGCCCGCAAATCGCCGACACGTGTCGTCTTCGTCACCCGCCGCACCTCGGCGCAGGTCAAGGTTAGGGACGAAGATCAGGTGCAGACATTTCCGGAAGTCCTCTTCCGCGCCATCGTCGCCATCGAGGTGCTTACGATCGCATTGGTGGGCGTGTCTCTTCTGTTCAACGCGCCCCTTGAGGGCATTGCCGATCCCTCGCATACCCCCAACCCTGCGAAGGCGCCGTGGTACTTCCTGGGCTTGCAGGAAATGCTGCACTACTTTCCTCCGGTGGTCGCGGGTGTGCTGGTTCCGACGCTGGTCGTGATCGCGCTGATTGTGATTCCGTATTTCAACATCAACGTCGAAGCCGAGGGTTTGTTCCTGAAGGATCGCAAGCGCCGTCTGCTTATTTTCTACCTGGCTGCGGCTGGGCTTTGTTTGTTCTTGTTGTTGTTTGACGTGTACGTGGCGTTAGTGCCGACCCTGATCGTCGCCGGGTTCATGGTGCTGGCGGCGCAAAGTTCTCCGCAGTCGACTTCGGCCTTCCGGAGTTATCTGGCCGCCAAGCCACTTTCATACTGGATCATGACGTGGTTTCTGTTCGAACTCGCCGTACTAACGGCGGTTGGCACTTTCTTTCGCGGCCCGGGTTGGTCCTGGGTGTTGCCCTGGAGGAGCTAATTGCAATCCTCGTTGCAATCAATGAAGACCGCGCTATCTTCCCTCTGGCAGACGTTGCTCGGCCATCCCGTGCGCGCTTTTGGTTCGGTCAGTCTGCTGTTGCTGATTTCGCTGGCCATTGCGCCGGCCAAGAATTACTTCAGTGAATGGCGTCACTACCAGAAACAGTACTTGGCGCTGGTTCGGAGCCGGGGAGAAGCGGTAACCCTACAGCGCCATTTCCACGACGGCATCCAGCAGATATGGATTCCGCAGCTCGGAGTCGTAGACCGCTGCACTACCTGCCACGCCGGATTGAAAGAAGCGAGCCTGGCCGATGCCAACCTTTCCCAGCCCTTCCGCCGGCATCCGGTAATCCCACACACGCTCGACCAGTTCGGCTGCGTGATGTGTCACCGCGGGCAAGGCCCCGCGACCACCGTTGAGCAAGCTCACAGCAGCACGGAGGCCTGGGAGCAGCCGACTTTGCCGGCACGGTACGTACAATCTTCCTGCGGGCAATGCCATCGCGATCCTCTGACCGGCACACCGCAACTGAACGTGGGACGCAATTTGCTGGGCCGTTATGGCTGTGTGCATTGCCATACCATCAAACTACCCGATGGCAGCGCGATCAAGCCGACCGATGATCCGCCTTCTCTTGGGCACATCGCCGACAAGACCACACGGGAATGGATTTATGCGTGGTTGAAGGATCCTCAGGCCTATGCCGTCACTGCGACGATGCCGAATTTCAAATTGAGCGATCCGGATGCGCGCGACATTTCGGCTTTCTTGATCGCCAGCAGCACGCCCATCCCTGGAGACACGGCGCCGGCCAGCCCAGCCAGTAAGGATAAAGAGAAAGACCAGAAGGCGCCCGATCCGACCGCTGGAGCCAGCTTGTACGGCGAGTCATTCTGCGCCTCCTGCCATGCCGTGCAGAACGCTGCCGGAAATGTGGTGGGCGGCAATGTCGGGCCGGAGCTGACCCGGGTCGGCAATAAGGTGAAGCCGGAATGGTTGCGGGCATGGTTGCGCAATCCGCGTGTCTACGATTCCGGAACGGCCATGCCGCACTACCGTTTCACCGATCCGCAACTTTCCCTGCTGACTGCCTTTCTAGGCAACAAGACGGATTCCGATCTGCTGGCCAATGTGCATCTCGACGCCGCCACGCCGG
>OCTA010005440.1_pt1 | contig 11009 bp, 9 predicted proteins | sample 1538991 | NCBI WGS metagenome assembly OCTA01 (sample SAMEA3539302, study PRJEB22396) | soil metagenome | biome: tundra; feature: field; material: soil | place: USA | collected 2010-05 | depth 0.15 m | reverse complement strand
TTCAGGAAGCCGCCGATGTTGGCGCCGTTCACCAGATTGCCCGGGGTGCCGTAGGTTTCGGCAGTCTCGAAGCAGGTCTTGTGGATGGCGATCATGATTTTGTGCAGCCGATCGTCCACTTCCTCGCGGGTCCAGCTCAGCCGTGCGCTGTTCTGCGACATCTCGAGGCCGGAGGTGGCCACGCCGCCCGCGTTCGCAGCCTTGGCCGGCCCATAGAGGACTTTGGCCTCCAGGAACAGCTTGGTGGCGTCGAGCGTGCTGGGCATGTTCGCGCCTTCGGCAACGACCTTGACCCCGTTGTTGATGAGGTTGGTCGCGTCCTTGGCGTTGATTTCGTTCTGGGTGGCGCTGGGGAAGGCGCAATCCGCCTTGATGTTCCACAGCGGGTTGTAGCCCAGCTTGAGGTCGGTGGGCATGAAGATCGCTTTCTTGAACTGGTCCGTGTACTCACGAATGCGGCCGCGTTTGGCGTTCTTCAGTTCCATGATCCAGCTCAGCTTCTCGTGGGTGATGCCGTCGGGGTCGTACACCGCGCCGTCGGAGTCGGAAGCCGTGACCGGCTTGGCTCCCAGCTGGAGCAGCTTCTCGATGGTGTACTGAGAAACGTTGCCGCTGCCCGAGACCAGGCAGAGCTTGCCCTCGAGGGTTTCCTTGCGGGTCTTCAGCATCTCTTCCGCGAAGTACACGCAGCCGTAGCCGGTGGCTTCGGGACGAATCAGCGAACCGCCCCAGTTCAGGCCCTTGCCGGTCAGCACGCCGGTGAATTCATTGCGGATGCGTTTGTACTGGCCGAACATGAAACCGATCTCGCGTCCGCCTACGCCGATGTCGCCGGCCGGAACGTCGGTGTCCGGTCCAATGTGGCGGCAGAGTTCGGTCATGAAGCTCTGGCAGAAGCGCATGACTTCGTTGTCGCTCTTGCCCTTGGGATCGAAATCGGAGCCGCCCTTGCCGCCGCCCATGGGCAGCGTGGTCAGCGAGTTCTTGAAGACCTGCTCGAAGGCCAGGAACTTCAGGATGCCGAGATTGACCGAGGGATGGAAGCGCAGTCCGCCCTTGTAGGGGCCGATGGCGCTGTTCATCTCGATGCGGAAGCCGCGATTGACCTGAATATTGCCCTGATCGTCAAACCATGGCACACGGAACATGATGAGGCGCTCGGGTTCTGTGATGCGCTCCAGGATGCGCGCCGAGATGTATTCCGGGTGGCGCTCCAGCACGAGGCGCAGAGAATCGAGTACTTCCTGGACTGCCTGATGAAATTCAGGCTCTGCTGGGTTCTTCGTCTTCACCAGCGTCATAACATCGTTAATGTAGTTGCCCGGAGTTTTGATTCCGGACTGGGATGTAGTTACGACACTCATAGAGGTCCTCCTCGAACCTTGTAGCTTATTTCTGTGGCCGATAATAAGAACTGGAATCGCTCGTTATTCGACTGGAATCGAACGACTCGTTTGAGGCCTGTTCTATTTCAACCCAAGCGGGGCAGCCCCGCCGTGACCGCTATCACTGGGACCGGTGACGAGCCCGCAATATGGTACCGCTTCCGGCACCCCGCCGGGCTGGAAACAGTTGCAACCAACCAGACAACAGTGAAAAGCAGTCCACCGATAGCCACAGATCGACATTCCGCTCACCGGCCAGAGTAAGGTTCCCCGAAACTCCGGGGTCGTTGCCTTCTTAGGGCCTCCCTGGACGGCCGTGAGGTCGGAATAGTATCTTTGAGCCATGCAATGAGAGCGCATATGTGCTTCATTCTCATTGTGCAGGATGTCAAGCTTGTTGAACGGAGATGCCATGATGAAGAGCCGAATTTTTGCCCTGGTTGTCCTCAGTTGTCTAGCTTGCGTTACAGCCGTTGCGCAAAAAACCAACATCGATTGGGACCGTCAAGCGAACTTTTCCCAATACCATACCTACGCATGGGAGAAGAGTCCTCACCCGGCGAATGGTCTGTGGGACCAGCGCATCACCGACGCCGTTGACAAGCAACTGCAGGCGAAGGGGTTGCAAAAAGTCGATTCCAATTCCAGTCCGGATGTTTGGGTGACGTACAGCAAGAGTATCAAGGACCAGAAGACGCTGGTGGGAACCGGATATGGCTTCGGGCCGGGCTGGTATTGGGGTCCTTGGGGCGGCGGTGGACCTGTCACGTACAACACTTATGTGACCAGGGAGGCTACGCTGGTAGTCGAGCTGGCAGACGCGAAAAATAAGCAAGATCTCTGGCGCGGCTCGGCTACCGACACGGTCACCGACAATTCCAATAAAAATATAAACAACCTCGACAAAGCGGTCGCCAAGCTGTTCAAGGGATACCCGCCCAAAGGGAAATAGAATCGCGGGAGATAGAACCCTGCGTCCAGGCGATCACGTTGACGATTACGGCGCGCCACGCGTTTGCGACCTATGCCGTTGAGGGTACCGGAAATGTGTTCGCCGTGGCCGATGCCATGGGGCACCAGGACTTTAAAGACCACACTTATCCACCAACCTCCTTGGATTCGGTGCGATTCGGGACGCTAAAGAGCGGTGTAATAACCGGAGGGTGATGTGAGAGTCCCCACAAAATCCCCCACAATCAAAAACGATGCCCGCCAGTCATGGAGGGCAGTTGGTGAAAGAAAAGAAGTTACTGGAGCCGACGATCGGACTTGAACCGATGACCTGTCGATTACGAATCGACTGCTCTACCAACTGAGCTACGTCGGCTGTATTTCGATTGTAACTGCCGGTAACCAAAACGGTAAAGGGATGCAAGTCCCGGTTTTCCGCTGCTTTGCGCCGTTTTCCACTGTAGTTGCAATGAGAAAATATCGTATTAACTGGAGTGGGGGCCTAGTGCAGCTCCACAATTGATGTATCCGGTTTGTACGGGGTAGTGCGGCGCTTCAGCGCCGCGTTTCACTGCGACCAAACGCGATCTTTCTTCCTGCCCCTACACGCGGGCCTGAAGGTCCGCACTACCTGTATGGGCGGACACACCAATCCCGGAACCGGTCTAAGGGGATGGTGTCATCGGGGCCAACGACGCGCTCATAGCGCAAGCTGAGGCAGCGGGCGAGATCGAAGCGACGCGGCAAGGCGCGAAAGTCGCGCGTGGCCTCGGTGGCAGGACGGGCGAAGCGCTGGTTGTAGTCGGCACAGAACTGGTCGAGCACGGCATTGGCTTGCTGCAAAGTGGTGGCCGGGCGAGGCGGAGTTCGCTGACCACACCTTCCGCCGTATTTGTCACCCATTACCGCGCTGCTTTCCTCTACACTGAATAGGTCTATCGGCAATAAAGTTGGGTGATTTCCCGGTTCCTCGTATCATGGCTCAGCGAAGCGTCATCCAAGCCATAAGGAGAACGAACCAATGGCACCTACGGCGTCTGGAGAGCAGGCTTCAACGCTTCTGACTAGTTTCGATCTTCATCTGTTCAATGAAGGCAAACACAACCGGCTATTCGAGAAGTTTGGCGCGCACCTGACCGAACTCGACGGCAAGCAGGGCGCGTATTTCGCGGTGTGGGCGCCCGATGCCGAACGCATCTCGGTGGTCGGCGACTTCAACGGCTGGAGTGCGGACTCTCACCCCATGACTCCGCGGGGAAGTTCAGGGGTTTGGGAGGCCTTTCTGCCCGGGCTGGGCAAGGGCACGGTGTACAAGTATCACATCCGTTCGCGGTATCACATGTATGAGGTGGACAAGGCCGACCCTTACGCCTTCTACAACGAAATTCCACCGCGCACCGCGTCCATCGTGTGGGACCTTGACTACGAGTGGAACGACGGCGAGTGGATGCGCACCCGCCACGAGCACAACAAGTTCGACGCGCCCATTTCCATATACGAGCTGCATCTTGGGTCGTGGATGCGCGTCCCTGAAGAGGGCAACCGCTCGCTGACCTATCGCGAACTCGCCCCCAAGCTGGCGGATTACGTCAACGACATGGGGTTCACCCATGTCGAGTTCATGCCGGTGATGGAGCATCCGTTCCGCGGTTCGTGGGGATACCAGGTCACCGGCTATTACGCTCCCAGCGCGCGCTTCGGAACGCCCCAGGATTTCATGTACCTGATGGACTATCTGCACCAGCGTGGCATCGGCGTGTACCTCGATTGGGTACCATCGCATTTTCCCAACGATCAACACGGCCTGGCTTACTTCGACGGCACGCACTTGTACGAGCACGCCGACCCGCGCAAGGGTTTCCATCCCGACTGGAAGTCGGCGATCTTCAACTACGATCGCAACGAGGTGCGCGGCTTTCTACTGAGCAACGCGATTTTCTGGCTCGACCGCTATCACGCGGATGGACTGCGCATGGATGCCATCGCGTCCATGCTCTACCTCGACTACTCGCGCAAGGCGGGCGAATGGATTCCCAACGAGTTTGGCGGCCGCGAGAACCTGGCGGCCGTGTCGTTGCTGAAAACCTTGAACACCGACGCTTACCAGGCCTTTCCCGATATTCAGAACATCGCGGAGGAGTCCACGGCGTGGCCGATGGTTTCGCGCCCAACCTACATCGGAGGACTCGGCTTCGGCATGAAGTGGGACATGGGCTGGATGCACGACTCCCTTCTCTACATGTCGAAAGATCCCATCCATCGCAGATATCACCATAACAAGCTGAGCTTCCGCGGACTGTACATGTTCACCGAGAATTTCGTGCTCCCGTTGTCGCATGACGAAGTGGTGCACGGCAAGGGTTCGCTGTTCGGCAAAATGGCGGGAGACCACTGGCAGAAATATGCCAATCTGCGTCTGCTATTCGGCTACATGTTCACCCAGCCGGGCAAGAAGCTGTTGTTCATGGGCTGCGAGATTGCCCAATGGAGCGAATGGAACCACGACGGCAGCGTTGACTGGCATGCGCTGGGATTTGCTCCTCACCAGGGAGTGCAGCGCTGGGTCCGCGACCTGAACACGTTTTACCGCGGCGAGCCCGCACTCTACGAGACTGACTTCCTGCCCGAAGGCTGGCGCTGGATTGATGCCGACGACACCGACAACAGCGTGCTGACCTACATGCGGCTTCGCAAGGACGGCACCGGCCCCGTCGTGATGGCCTGTAATTTCACTCCAGTACCGCGGCGCGGCTACCGCGTCGGCGTCCCTCACGAGGGACACTGGCGGGAGGTGTTGAACAGCAATGCCGCCATTTACGGCGGCACCGACGAAGGCAACCTGGGAGGATGCCACACCGACGCGATCCCCAACCACGGACACAACTATTCGCTGCTGCTCGACATCCCGCCGCTGGGGATGGTGATCTTCAAGCAATAGCTGCGAGCCGGATTACGACACGCGCTCGCAAGGTTCTGTGCGATGCTGTTTGGGATGGCGACCCGTTCCCGGCTGGCGATAGTCCTCGGCATACTGGCGCTCAGTTTCTGGAGCCTGGTCTGCCACGCGCAGGACAACTACGAGATTCAGGTTTACGGGTCGGAGACGGTTGCGCCCAAAACAACCATGCTGGAGTTGCACAGCAACTTCACCTTCCAGGGATCGAAGACGACCGTGGACGGCGTCCTCCCCACGGAACACGAGCTGCACGAGACAGTCGAGATCACACAAGGCATCACGCCCTGGTTCGAGACCGGCTTCTACATCTTCACCGCGGTGCCCAACAATCAGGGATGGCAATGGGTCGGCGACCACATTCGTCCGCGAGTGCGCGCGCCCGAGAGCTGGCACTGGCCGGTGGGCGTCAGTTTGTCGGCGGAATTCGGATGTGCTCGGCCCATCTTCTCCACTTCGGTTTGGAGCCTGGAGATACGGCCCATCGTTGATAACCAGAAGGGGCGGCTGTACTGGGCCTTCAACCCGGCGTTCGAGAAAGCCTACACCGGGCCCGAAGCCAGCCGGGGATGGGAGTTCGCTCCGGACGCGAAGGTTTCCTGGAACTTCACCAACGTCGTGGCCTTCGGTCTGGAATACTACAGCGGCCTGGGGCCGGTCGGAGAACTCGATCCGTTCCCTCGCCAATCGCAGCAGTTCATTCCGGCATTCGATTTGAATGTCTCGCCGAAGTGGGAAATCAATTTTGGAGTGGGCGTGGGCGTGACCGGCGGCACAGACCACATGCTGGTGAAGGCGATCATCGGCCGCAGATTCGAGTGGGGCAAGCCGCGTTCGGCTGCGACGCAGAAGTCACCGTAGCCGCAATGCCACCTGCTAATTGCTGCCCGCCCACATTAGCTCTTCACGAAATTCAGCGAGGCCGAGTTCATGCAGTAGCGCAAGCCGGTAGGCTTGGGGCCGTCATCGAAGAGGTGGCCCAGGTGCGCGTCGCACTCGACGCACCGCACCTCTGAGCGCTCCATGCCGATGCTGCGGTCGGTGTTGACCTTGACGTTCTCTTTGGCGATGGGAGCCCAGAAGCTGGGCCAGCCCGTGCCCGAGTCGAACTTGGTTGCCGAGCTGAACAGCGCATTCTTGCAGCACACGCAACGGAAGATCCCCTTGGCGTGCAAGTCCCAGTACTGGCCGGTGAAGGCGTGCTCGGTCCCCGCGTGCCGGGTCACGTTAAATTGCTCAGGCGTCAATTGGGCGCGCCATTCGGCATCGGTCTTGACGACTTTCTTGACGCGCTCGGGCCCGATTTTTTCGCCAGAATCTTTGAACTCCACCACCTCGACATAATCCGCGGCGGGCGCGGCGTTTGATTCCTTATCGTTCAAGACGCTCATAAACGCTACTCCAGACAGTGTTAGAAAAGCTGTTTTGAGAAAGTTTCGACGGTCACTCATATCGATGAACCTGCCAGGTTGAAGTTTCTCAGTTTCCAGCGATCGACGCGCGATACAGATTGGGAAACTGCTGTTGAAGGTTCGCCACCTTCGGTAAATCGTTGTACCTGATATACGGATTGTCAGGATGAAGCGTGGCATAGTTCTGGTGATAAGCTTCCGCCGGGTAAAACGCCTTCAGCGGCACCACCTGGGTCACGATCGCGCGCGGGAAGAGTTTGGCCTGGTCCAACTGCGCGATGTAGGCCTGTGCAATGTGCTTCTGCTGATCGCTGCTGTAGAAGATCACCGAGCGATACTGCGTCCCCGTGTCCGGCCCCTGGCGATTCAGTTCCGTAGGGTCATGGGCGACGGAGAAAAATACCTTGAGGAGCTGACCGTAGGAAATCTTTGCGGGATCGTAAACCACCTTCACCGACTCGGCATGTCCCGTAGTCCCGGTGCTGACGACTTCATATTCCGCGGCGATGGAAGGGCCGCCCGAGTAGCCGGACGTAGCGCTGACGACGCCCTTCACATGCTGGAAAACCGCCTGCACGCCCCAGAAACATCCGCCGGCAAACACGGCCGTCTCTTGGCCGCTTTTCGCAGGGGTTGATTCATCGGCGGCGGGATTGGGCAGGACTAGAGCACTTCTCTCACCCGCGATTGCAAGAAAGACTGCGCAAAGCAATAAAGAAGAAACCAGCAGACTAAAACGAGACTTCGACATAACCATCCTCCCTCGGATTTCGCCCGAGGCCCCTATACTCGGTTAGAGTCGCAATTGGCGCGAAAGTTACACACAATCCGCAGATGCGATTGGCGCGTTACCAAATCACCATTCAGAGTACGCAAACGCGGGGTTATTGGATTGCGAGACCCCTCCGTCGAAATTAGGCTCGTCTCCATACTTGTCTGAACCAAAACCGTGCGCTCGCGCGTCCTATCCTATGTCATGAAAAAAACTTTTCACGTACTGATCGCCTCCGTCGTTTTCGGCCTGTGCTTTCTTCCGCGTGCCTGGGCACAAACTCCGGTTGTAGTCGAGCTGTTCACCTCGGAGGGGTGCTCCAGTTGTCCGCCAGCCGACGCGCTTCTGGTGCAACTGAGCCAGAAGACTCCGCCCGGAGTGGACCTCATCCTCCTGGGCGAACACGTCGACTACTGGAACCATGATGGATGGAGCGATCGCTTCTCGTCGGCGCAGCTCACTCAGCGGCAAAGCGATTATGAAAGGCGCCTTCACGTCGCTGAGGCGTACACCCCGCAGATGGTAATCGACGGACATCTGCAGTTTGTTGGAAATGATGCCGCAACTTTGCAGCACAATCTTGAGTTGGCGTCGGCCCAGCCGAAAACCGCGCAAGTGGCACTGCAGTGGGAAGCCGGCGACCATCTCAAGATCGCGGTGCAGGCTCCAGAGAAAACGCACGCGCACGTTTTTCTGGCCGTGACCGAGGACGGACTGACAACTGCGATCTCCGGCGGCGAGAACAGCGGCCGGACCTTGCAACATGCGGCGGTCGTGCGGGAGTTGCATGACTTGGGGAAAGTGAAAAACGGATCGTTTGAGAAGAGCGTCGAGTTCGCTCCACATTCCGGATGGAACGTCGCCAATCTCAAAGTCGCGGTGTTGATCCAGGATGGGGACGGTGGTCCGATCATAGGGGCAGCGTCTCTGCATTACCAACCATGACCACAGCAGCGTCATGGCCACCTGTCGTATAGTTTTTGCGGAGGCGCTGCGATGAGACATGCAATCCTGGGAGCCGGAGCAATAGGCGGGCTGGTTGGAACTGTGCTGGGCTCGCTCGGTGAAGATATAACGGTGATCGTGCGGCCGGAAAAACTGGCGGGCTATCCCGCAGAGTTGTCGCTGGAACGGCCGTCGGGCGCGCTTACCGCGCCGGTGAAAGCCGTGGCCCGACTGACGCAACCCGTCGATGTGCTGTGGATCGCGACCAAGACCTACCAACTGCAGGCCGCGCTCGAAGCGGTGGAGGCGGCGCCCAGCACCGTGATTCCTCTGCTGAACGGCATCGACCACGTCGCGACGCTGCGTTCCCGCTTCGGGCACGACCACGTGGTTCCCGCAACCATTGCGGTGGAGGCGGAGCGGCTTGCGCCCGGGCGCTTCCTGCAGCGCTCGCCCTTCGTTCGCTTCAACCTCGGCGCCGGCTTGGAGCCGCTGTTGGGGCCGATGGTCGTGCGCCTGACGAATCTCGGGTTCACCTGCCAGCTCATTCTGAACGAGCAAACACTGCTCTGGAGCAAGCTGTGCTTCCTGGCGCCGTTTGCGCTGGTGACTTCGGCGTCGGGAAAAGACAAGGGCGAGGTCTATGCGGACCCGGCCTGGAGGGAAAAATTGGATTCTGCGGTCGTCGAGGCATGTGCGGTGGCGAAAGCCGATGGGGCGGAGGTCAACCTCGCCAAGCTGCATGAGACGTTCGACGGTTTGCCGCCGGCCATACGCAGTTCCATGGCCAAAGACCTGGTCGCGGGACGGCAACTTGAAATCGATGCGATCGGCGGTCCAATCGTGCGCGGAGGTAAACGCTACGGCATCGCGGTTCCGACGACGATCGAGCTAATCGCTGCGATCAACGCAGCGAAATCATCAGAGTAGGTCCGTGTCATCCTGAGCGACGAGCGCAGCGAGGAGTCGAAGGAACCCTATACTGCCTACTCACTTTCACCTTACACGTTTTCGACGGAGCGACGAGCGCAAACGGGGCCGCTAGCAATCCCCGATTTGTTGTTGTGACGTATGGCTACACGGTGATTTCTTGCGGCTATAGGGGTCCTTCGACTCCTCGTCCGGTCGCCACGGCGACCGGATTCGTCGCTCAGGATGACACCTATGAAACATCCGCGCGCTCCGTGTTCTCCGTGGTGGTGGAACTTCTCACCCCAGATATTCAGGATCGCGCTTCCATCCGGTGACCATGGAATAGAAGTTATTCCACCCGTGCAGAAGGACCATGATGAGGTGGCCGGGGATGAAGGCCAGAAATCCGCACATCGAGAGGAAGTGCCAGATGCGCGCGTAATGAAACCCGCCCATCAGCCAGGCCAGCCACCAGAATTGAGCGGGTTGGTAGAGCACCAGGCCGGTCAGCGTCGATAGCACACCGAAGAAAACGGTGGACGTGTAAGCCAGCTTCTGCAGCGGGTTGTAGGCGGCGTCAACCGGAGGCTTTTTGCCGAAGAAAAAGTAATAGCGCGCCATCGGCCAAACGCCTTTGATGTCGCGCGCGGTGAACAGCACCTGCCGCCAATGGCCGGTGGCGATCTGGTAGATCACATACATCAGGCCGCTCGCAACGAAGATCCACATGAAGGTGAAGTGCCATTGCAACGCCCCGCCCAGCCACCCGCCGAGCGTGATCAGCCGGGGAACGTCAATCAGGTTTTTCTGCGGGATCTTGGGACCGAAGCTGGGAAAGGCGCGGAAGATCTGCAGACCGGTGCCCACCAGCACCAGCACCGCCACCGCGTTCACCCAGTGGGCGAAGCGCACCACCCAGGGATGCTCATAGGCAATGGTGACCGGAGCAGCGACTTCCACCGCATTCTGTTTTCGCACATTCACAGTCGTTGCCATCCGCACCTGCCTCAGAGTCCGCCGTACCAGCTATAGCCCTGGTCTTCCCAGTAGCCGCGCTTGTCGGCCTGCAGCACGTTGGTCACGCGAATGGTGTCGAGATACTTCGCCTGCTTGTAGCCGATCTTGGTCGGCATTTGCAATCGCAGCGGGGCGCCGTGTCCGCGGTCGAGCGGTTTGCCATACATTTCGTAACAGAACAACGTCTGGGGATGCAGCATGGTCTCCATGTCGATCGATTCGTAATATCCATCTGCGCATTCGGCCTCGAGAAAACGCGCGCTGGTGTCGGCGCCGATCGCCCGCAGAAAATCGGAGGCGCGCGTGCCCCCGAAATTCCCGATCACGTCCCAACCTTCCACGCACACATGCCGGGTGTTCTGCGTGACCTTCGGAAGCGCCTGAATCTGCGACAGCTTGTATTCGCCGGGATGTTGGACCAGGCCCCCGACCGTCAGCGTCCACCTTTCTAGATTTACCCCGGGATCGACGACGTCATAGAAGTTGTAGGGGAAGCGCTCGAAGGCAACGACATCGCTATCGCGAAAAGTTTGCGCCAGCCGCGCCCGGCCGAAGAGCTTTCCCGAGGCCCAGTCGCTCAGGTGAAGTCCGTCGTTCAGAAGAGGCTCGCGAAGCTTGGGTATCGCAAAGGCCCCCAGCGCCACGACCGGAACCAGCTTCAA
>OCTA010005438.1_pt1 | contig 11010 bp, 7 predicted proteins | sample 1538991 | NCBI WGS metagenome assembly OCTA01 (sample SAMEA3539302, study PRJEB22396) | soil metagenome | biome: tundra; feature: field; material: soil | place: USA | collected 2010-05 | depth 0.15 m | reverse complement strand
CCTTCGACCGCGAGCACCTCCTTCGCTGTCTGGATCAGCTCAGCGACCTGCAGCGAGAGGCCATCACGATGGCCTTCTACGGGGGGCACACCTACGGTCAGGTGGCCAGCATCCTGGATGTCCCGCTCGGCACGGTCAAAGCGCGGATCAGGGATGCCCTGATCAAGCTCCGCGGCTGCATGCTCAGTGAGCCGTGACGTGTCACCAGGACCGCCACCGGTACCCCGGCAAACACCGAACCGGATATCGCCGCAATTTTTGCCATTACAGGTGTAAGCAGGCAAGCTAAGGGAAGCGTGGAGTTCCACTGCCAGCACAGCCAGGAAAGGGCAATGGGCCGTCAACGCGGACCGGTCCTGTCGGCGCGAATATAGGACCCGCTCAGACCGTCGTGAGGACACGTGATGACCGTGACCGGGAGCGCCATCAACTGGCGGGCCGCAGGTGCCTGCCTGACCGCGGACCCCGACCTGTTCTTTCCCATTTCCCCGGCCGGGCCGGGTGAAAAGCAGATCGCGCGGGCCAAGAGCATCTGCGCGGGCTGCGAAGTCCAGCGGCAATGCCTGGAGTTCGCGCTGGGCCACGATCAGGTCTACGGCATCTGGGGCGGGACCACGCCCGAGGACAGGCAGCGGGAGCGCCGCCGCAAGCGGCGTGCGGCGGCCGCCGCCGCGCACAAGAGCACGATCGCGGCCTGAGGGTCGCGGCCTCGGGTTCGTGCACGGCACCATGGCAGACCGGCAGCCGGGAAAGCGACGACCGTCCGGACAACCTCTGGGACCCCGTGGACGAGCCCAGCGGCGACGACCACGGTGCGCACGGGGAGTTCGGCGACAAGTCGCACTCCCGCAGCGCGCAGCTGCTCTTTTCTCATCATCCCGCGGCCGCTACGTAGTCGGAAACAAGCGCGCCGTCCTAGCCGACGCCGGGGTCCTTCACGCCCCTCAGCCCTAGTGCTGTGGCCTGTCGCCGTCACCGGCTCGCTAGCCAGCGCTCCATGCAGGCGAGCAGCTCGTCGGTGTCGACGGGCTTGGTGACGTAGTCGCTGGCGCCGGCCGCGATGCTCTTCTCCTTGTCGCCGGGCATGGCCCGGGCGGTGACCGCGATGATGGGCAGGGCCGAGAACGCGGGCATCTGCCTGATCTGGCTCATCGTCGCGTAGCCGTCGAGCTCGGGCATCATCACGTCCATCAGCACGAGGTCGGTGCCCTCGGCGGTGAGCAGGGCTTCGATGCCCTGGCGTCCGTTGGTCGCCTGCGTCACGGTCATGCCGTGCAGTTCCAGCGTGCTCGTGATCGCGAAGACGTTGCGCGGGTCGTCGTCGATCACCAGGACCCGCTTGCCGTGCAGGACCTCGTGGCCTTCGGCCTCGGGCGGTGTCCGCGGCCGGGCCTCGGCCGCGTGGGTGTCGGTGGTCGGCTCGCTGATCAGCGCGGGTACCTGGTCGGGCTGGGCCGCGGACAGGTGAAGCGTGATGCGTTCCCGCAGCTCGTCCAGCGACGGCAGCAGCTCAAGCGGCTGGGAGCCGAACCGGAGCCGGGCCAGCCGGGCCTGCGCGCTGTCGATCTTGTCCCTGGTGTGGGCGAGCACCGGGACATCCCGCAGTTCGGGCTCTTCGGCGAGCTGCTCGAGGAAGGCGAACGCCGAGGCATCCTCCAGGCCCAGATCCAGGACGACGCACTGGTGCGGCGCGGCGGCCAGGACCTCGATGCCCTGCTCCGGGCTGATCGCCGTGTCCACGTGCACCGCACCGTGAATGCCGCTGAGATCAGAGACCGCGCTGTGGGCGAGCAAGGTCAGCAGGCCTCCCCGCGATCCCTCCATGACCAGCAGCCGCCGGCCGCCCAGGGCCTCGTCGTCGGGCCGGGTCGGCTGCAGTTGCAGGGCCTCGGTCGCGTCCGCGTCCGCGTCCGCGTCCGCGCCGCCGTTCGGCGAGATGATGACGCTGTCGCCTAGCGCGTCGGGGCCCGAGCTCGCCAGGCCGGCCGCGACTCCCGGCATCTCACACGGCAGGTACAGCGTGAAGGTGCTGCCCTGGCCGAGCTCGCTTTCCGCGGTGATCTCGCCCCGGAGCAGGGTCCCCACCTCGCGCGCGATCGATAGCCCGAGGCCAGTGCCGCCGTACCGGCGGCTCAGCGTGCCGTCACCCTGCTGGAACGCGCCGAAGATCGTGGTGAGGTTCTCCGGGGCGATGCCGATGCCGGTGTCGGACACCGAGAACGCCAGGATGTCGCCGCCATCGGGCGTGCGCCACGGCGCCCGGCCGACGCGCAGGGCCACGTGCCCGCGTTCAGTGAACTTGATCGCATTGGCCAGCAGGTTGCCGAGCACCTGGCGCAGTCGCTGCGGGTCGGTGAACAGCTCAGACGGGGCTTGCGCGTCCGTCTCGGCCGCGAACTCCAGCCCCTTCTCCGCGGTGAGCGGCTGGAACGTGGCCTGGATGTCCTCGAGCAGCACGCTGAGACCGAACCGCTCGGCGTGGATGTCCATCCGCCCCGCCTCGACCTTGGACAGGTCAAGGATGTCGTTGATGAGCTGCAGCAGATCCGAGCCTGCCGAGTGAATGACGTTGGCGTACTCGACCTGCTTGGCGGACAGGTTCCGGCTCGGGTTCTGGGCCAGCAGCCGGGCCAGGATCAGCAGGCTGTTCAGCGGCGTGCGCAGCTCGTGGGACATGTTGGCGAGGAACTGCGACTTGTATTTCGACGCCAGCGCCAGCTGCCTGGCCCGTTCCTCGATCTCCTGCCTGGCCTGCTCGATCTCGGCGTTCTTGGTCTCGATATCGCGGTTCTGCGTGGCCAGCAGGGCCGCCTTGTCTTCCAGCTCGGCGTTGGACCGCTGCAATTCCACCTGCTGATCCTGCAGCTCTTCTGATCGCGCCTGCAGCTCGGAGGTCAGCCGCTGCGACTCCTCGAGCAGGGTGTCGGTGCGCGCGTTCGCGATGATCGTGTTGAAGTTGAGCCCGAGGGTCTCGGTCAGCTGCTCAAGGAAGTCGGTCTGCACCGGGCTGAACGAGCTGAACGAGGCGAGCTCGATGACCCCGAGCACCTGATCCTCGACCAGGATCGGCAGCACCGCCAGGTTCGCCGGCGGCGCTTCGCCGAGTCCGGAGGAGATCTTGACGTATCCCTCGGGCAGGTTCGCGACGATGATGGACCGCTTGCTCCGCGCCACCTGGCCGATCAGGGACTGGCCCAGCCGGTACTGGATCGGCGCCGTCTTGTCCGCGCGCAGGCCGTAGCCGGCGATGAGGCGGAGCTGGGTGTCGCCGTCGACCGGCTCGGCCAGGAAGAAGGTGCCGTGCTGCGCGCCGACCAGCGGCGCCAGTTCGTCCATGATCAGCTCGGCCACCACGGCCAGGTCCCTGTGCCCCTGCATCATGCCGGCGATCTGGGCCAGGTTGGTCTTCAGCCAGTCCTGCTGCTGGTTGGCCCGGATGGTCTCGCGCAGCGACTGGACCATCGCGTTGATGTTGTCCTTGAGCTCGGCGACCTCGCCCTGGGCCTCCACCGAGATGGACTGGGTCAGGTCACCGGAGGCGACCGCGCTGGTCACCTCGGCGATCGCGCGGACCTGCCTGGTCAGGTTCCCGGCCAGCTCGTTGACGTTCTCCGTCAGCCGCTTCCAGGTGCCGGCTACGCCCTCGACCTCGGCCTGGCCGCCCAGGCGGCCCTCGCTGCCCACCTCGCGGGCCACCCGGGTGACCTCGGCCGCGAACGAGGACAGCTGGTCGACCATGGTGTTGATAGTGGTCTTGAGCTCGAGGATCTCGCCCCGCGCGTCGACGTCGATCTTCTTCGACAGGTCACCCTGGGCGACCGCGGTGGTGACCTGGGCGATGTTGCGGACCTGGCTGGTCAGGTTGCCTGCCATCGAGTTGACGTTGTCGGTCAGGTCTTTCCAGGTGCCGGACACGCCCTTGACGTCGGCCTGGCCCCCCAGCCGGCCTTCGGTGCCGACCTCGCGGGCCACCCGGGTCACCTCGTCGGCGAACGCGGACAGCGTGCCGACCATCCGGTTGATCGTCTGGGTCAGCGCGGCGACCTCGCCCATCGCCTCGACCGTGATCTGCTGGCTCAGGTCACCGCGCTCGACCGCGGTGGCCACCTGCGCTATCGAGCGCACCTGGGCGGTCAGGTTGGACGCCATCACGTTGACGTTGTCGGTCAGGTCCTTCCAGGTCCCCGAGACCCCCCGGACGACGGCCTGGCCGCCGAGGTTGCCCTGGGTGCCGACCTCGCGGGCCACCCGGGTCACCTCGTCGGCGAACGCGGAGAGCTGGTCGACCATCGTGTTGATGGTCTCCTTCAGCTCCATGATCTCGCCGCGGGCATCGACCCGGATCTTCTGGCTCAGGTCGCCCTTAGCCACCGCCGTGGTCACCTCGGCGATGGAGCGCACCTGGTCGGTCAGGTTGGCCGCCATCACGTTGACGGACTCGGTCAGGTCTTTCCAGGTTCCTGAGACGCCCTTGACGTCGGCCTGGCCGCCCAGCAGTCCGTCGGTGCCGACCTCGCGGGCGACCCTGGTCACCTCGTCGGCGAAGGAGGACAGCTGGTCGACCATCGTGTTGAGGGTGGATTTCAGCTCGAGGATCTCGCCGCGCGCGTCCACGTCGATCTTCTGGCTCAGGTCGCCCTTGGCCACCGCGGTCGCCACCTGCGCGATGTTGCGCACCTGCCCGGTGAGGTTGCCCGCCATCGCGTTCACCGACTCGGTCAGGTCCTTCCAGGTGCCTGACACGCCGGGGACGTAGGCCTGGCCGCCGAGCTTGCCTTCGGTGCCAACCTCGCGGGACACCCGGGTCACCTCGGAAGTGAACAGGTCGAGCTGGTCCGACATCCCGTTGAAGACCGTGGCGATCTCGTCCATGAGCGGGTCGCCCGTCTGCGCGAGGCGGCTACTGAAGTCACCGCCTCGTACCGCCGTCAGTCCCGCGAGCAACTGCTCAAGTCCGGACTTGTCAAGCCGCGGACCGGACTGGATCATATCTGTCACCAAGCGCTCCCATCAGCTGTGCCGACGCGGCGCAACGCGTTCGGCACCGTCGTGCGATCTATACCCGATGGTAGACCGGATGTAATTATCATGGGCCGAACGGACTTCCGTAACAGCGCCCGGGCTCGAAAAGCCCGCCTGCCGGGCGGGACGCGGGGGACGCTGACAGGCGTGTGAGCAGAGAGGCGGGTGATGGTGGCGGATAGCGACGACGACATGCTGCGACTGGTCACCGTGATCGAGCATCAGCAGCGTGAACTCGATCGCATCCGGGCCGCGGCCGCCGGCGAGTCCCTCGTGGCGATGGCCAGGGGCGCGCTGATGGAGCGGCTCGGCCTGTCCTCGGCCGAGGCCGCCAGCCAGCTGGCCGAGCTTTCCGCGGCGACCGGGATACCGCCGGCCGAGATGGCCGCCGGGGTCCTGTCCGACTCCGGCGAAGCGGGCGTCGCCGGCCCCGGTACGGCCCCGGCCCGCGCGGCGGCCGGCAGCGCGGGCTCCGCCGTCGCGGCTCAGGTCAGGCGGGACGGCAGGCCCCGATCCCGCTGGCTGATGACCGAGGCGGCCGCCGAGATGGCCGCCGATGGCACCGAGCTCGTCGCCATGCTGGCGGCGCAGCTGGCCCCGCTCGGCGCGGTCACGGTCACGCTCTGGCTGCTGCAAGCGGACGGGGCCCTGGCCCTGCTCGGCGAGACGGGGCTGGCCATGGGCGAGGCCAGCCGCTGGCAGCACATCCCGTCCCAGTTCGACTGCCCGGCTCAGCGGGTCGCGCACGGTGCCGCCGACCTGTGGTGGCCCGCGGGGCGCCCGGCGGGCGATCACGCGCCGGTCACGAGCACGCCCGCGGGGGCCAGGGCGGTCCTCGCGCTGCGCCAGCGTAACGGCGAGCTGCTCGGCGTGCTTGAGGCCAGCTGGCCGGGGCCGCTCGCCGCGTTCGCGACCGAGGTCCGCCAGCATTTGCCGGCCCTGTCCGCGGGCTGCGCCCGGGCGGTGGGCGCAAGTCTGGCGCACGGCAACCTGGCCGCCGCGCAGCCGAAGGCGGCGGTCTTCACCTTGCTCGACGGGCTGGCCGACTCGGTGCTCGTCGTCCAGGCCGTCAGGGACGACGCCGGACAGGTGACCGACTTCAGCATCGAGCACATCAGCCCCGGCTTCGCCGACCCGGCGGGCCGGGCGGATGCCGACTTGACCAGGCTGACCCTGCTGGAGGCTTACCCGGTGAGCATCGCGGGATCGGGCCTGTTCGCCCGGGCGATGCAGGTGCTGCACGACGGCGCGCCCCAGCATGTCCCCGGGCCGCTCCGTGAGTCGCTGGCCTCCGGGCTCCCGGGACACGAGACCGGATCACCAGAAGCTCTGCTGGCGGACCTGCGCGTGGCCAGGTTCTTCGACGGCGTGATCTTCACCTGGCACCGCGACAGTTCGGCCGACCGGCTGGCCGTGCTCCTCGATCACGCGCAGCGGCTCGGCCGTCTGGGCGGCTGGGAGGAGAACCTGGTCACCGGCGCCGTGCGCTGGACTGACTCGGCCTTCGACCTGTTCGGCCTGACGCCGCGGCCAGGGGCGGAAATACCGCTGGCGGATCTGCCCAGCTATGTGATGGCCGCCGACAAGCCGGTGGTCAAGCGCTTCCGGCAGACCCTGCCCGAGCAGCGCGAAGCCCTGACCGCGACCTTCCGCGTCGTCCACCCTGACGACCAGAGGATCCGCCAGATCCGCGTCTTCGCCGAGCCCGTCGTGGACGCGGCCGGCACGGTGGTGGCGCTCCGCGGGGCCTTCCAGGACGTCTCGGCGCACTACCACACGCAGGTCGCGCTGGCCGCCACCCGTGATCAGCTCGCCGACAGCGAGCAGCGTGTCGCGGAGGAACACCTGCTGGCGCTGCGGCTGCAGCAGGCCATCATGCCGCCCGACGAGCACCCGATCGAGGCCGCCGGGATCGACGTCGCGGTCCGTTACCGGCCGGTCGGCGAGGGCCACCTCGTCGGCGGCGACTGGTACGACACGCTGGTGCTGCCCGGTAACGACGTACTGCTTGTCGTCGGCGACGTGGCCGGGCACGGTATCGACGCGGTGACCGGGATGGTCGCGGCCCGCAACTCGCTGCGCGGTCTGGCCATCACCGGATCCGGCCCGGCCGAACTGCTCCGCATGCTCAACGGCGTGATGTGCAACCTCACCTCGGGGGTGATCGGGACCGTGGTGTGCGGCCTGTACAGCCCGGACACGCACCTGCTGCGGTGGGCCCGGGCGGGGCACCTGCCGCCGGTCCTAGTCCACGGCCAGACCGCCCGCGAGCTTCCGCTGCCCGGCGGGGTACTGCTCGGCATGGATCCGGACGCCGACTACGAGGAGGTCACCCAGACGCTGCGCCCCGGCGACACCTTGCTGCTGTTCACCGACGGGCTGATCGAACGGCGCGGCGAGTCCATCATCGATGTGCTCGAGGAGTTCGTCGCGGTCGTCGCCGCCCAGGCCCCGGCCCCGGCCGACCCCTCGCAGGGCCAGCCGGAGCTGACCGCCGCCGTTCAGGCCGACCGGATACTGGCCAGCGCGGTCTCCGACACCGGCGACGACGCCTGCCTGGTGGCGGTGCGCATCCGCTGACCAGACCCGGAGGCCGCCGGCCCACCATCGGGCCGGCGGCCTCCGGGGTGCGGGCCCGGGTCCGGGGAGAGGTTTCCAGACTCCGGACCCACGCTTGTCAAGAATGGGCCGTTCGGCTCTGTGCCACTGTCCAGTGCGGGCCCCGCCAAACGCCTGCGCCCCCTGTACTGAGGACTGAAGGCCCGGCTAGCCGAAGCTTGCCGGGCCTTCGTCCAGGAGACCTGCGGGGGGGATACAGGGCTCCTGGCCTATAGGTTTTACGCCGCCTGCGCGGTCGCGCGGTCGTAAACGGCGAGAGTTTCTGCGGCGATCCGGTCCCAGTTGTAACGAGACCGCGCCCGGTCGGCCGCCGCCACCCCGTAGGCCTCGAGCATCATCGGGTGAGCGAGCAGCTGCCTGATCCGCTGGGCCAGCAGGGCCGGCCGGTCCGGCGGGATCAAGATGCCGGTCGTCCCGTCCACGATGGCGTCCCCGTGGCCGCCGACCGGGGGAGCGATGACGGGAGTACCGCACGCCATGGCCTGCAGCGAGGTCGTGCCGGCGGGCTCGTACTGGCAGGTGCTGACCACGAGGTCGGCGGACCGCAGCAGGGCCGGCATCGAGCGGTATCCGACCGCGCCGGTGAAGATCACCCGGTCCGAGATGCCCAGCTTGGCCGCGAACTTGGCCAGCTTGACGTACGCGTCGTCCCGGTCAAGCTCGGCCTCGGCCGGGCCGCCGACCAGCACGAGCTCGGCGGTGGGAACCTGGGTCAGCGCCCGGAGCAGCGTCTCGAGCGGCTGGCGCTCCCGCAGGTCGGCCGCGGTGAGCAGCCGCGGGCGGTCGTTCCGCTTGGCGGCCGGCCCGTCCGGGGTGAACAGCTCGGTGTCCACGCCCCATGGCACCATCCGGATCGAGGACCGGTGCACGCCCAGCCCGGTGAGGTCGGCGACCTCGCCGGAGTTGGTAGCGACCACCGCGGTGGCGCTGCGGCCGATGGCAGGCTCGAGCCGGATCCGGGCCGCGGCCGCGCCGTCGGCCATGACCCCGTCCCGCCGGGCGGCGGCCCGCCGCTCGGCGACCCCGAGCGAACTGAATTCCTGCACGACCGGGAGGCCGAGGTCGCGCGCGGCGGCCAGTGCGGCCAGGCCGCTCGTCCAGCGCAGCGCGTGCACGACGTCCGGGCGATCGCGGTGCCACATACTCCGCAGCGGCCCGCTGAAGGCAGGCACCCGCTCGAGCAGGCCGGCGTCATCCTGCCCGGCCGCCGCGGTCGCGGGGACCGGTCCGGCGTTGATGTGCTCGACCCGGACTCCGGCGTGGAGTTCGGCATGGTCGGGCTGGCTGGGGTCGTTCTTCTGCGCGTATACGGTCACCTGGTGACCGTGGCCGGCGAGCTTGCGGGTGAGCTCGCTCAGGCCGATGTCATCGCTGTCCGGACCTGATCCCGTGCGGGGGCGCAGCGGCGTTGCGTTCTGAGCTACTAGAGCGATCTTCATCAGGGGCCTCTCTCGCTACGAACCTCGATCACGGCGTTCGTTAGCCAGAGACGCAAAAAGCGGTGCCTCGTCCGCGCGCTCTGCGAAACACCGTGTCTCGCATTGAGCGTGCCTGCGTCGTAGGCACCACTAGGTAAAAGAATATCCCATCCCGGGCGTTCGCAAACCACCCACCGCGGGTTAGCTTCGCCGGCGTGTCGCCGGGCGACGGCGGTTGCGGCCGGCCGGGATCAGCCCGCGGCGGCGTCCGCGACGCTGTCGAAGACGGGAATCAGCCGGTCCGCGGTGGTCAGCCGCAGGATCTTGGCCACCGCGGCCTGCGGAGACACCAGGGCGAGCACGCCTCCCTGCCGGTCCATCGAGCGGTTCACCCGGAGCAGCGCGTGCAGCGCCGAGGAATCCATGAAGCGCAGGCCGGACAGGTCGATGATCAGCGTGCGCGGCTCCTGCGCCACCTCCTCGTCAAGCAGGCGCCGCAGCTCATCGGTATTCGTCACGTCGGCCTCGCCGGCGATCTCCACTAGCGTGTAAGACTCGCCAGCAGACTCCCGGGCCGTCACAGAGACTGTCAGCAGATCCACGCACTTGTTGTACCACAAGCCGGATTCCGTCGGGGTACCGCTCAGCCGGGCACGTCCATGTGCAGCCGGATCGTCGTCCCCGTTTCATCGGAGACGATGTCGACCTGGTCGCAGACCTCGTTCACGATCCAGAGCCCGTGGCCGCCCCTGGCCTCCAAGGACGGCCGACGGCGGCCGGCCAGCGGATCGGTGATGATTCCCTCGTCGTGGATCTGGCAGATGATCTGCCTGGCGTCGTACCAGATCTGCAGGTGGCCCGGGGACTTGGCGTGCCGGACGGTGTTGGCCGCCACCTCGCTGACCGCGAGCACGAGGTCGATCGCGCGGGCCTCGGACAGCCCGGCCTTGATGGCGTACCGCTGCACGATGGCGCGGATGGCCGCCAGGTCCGTGGTGTAGGGGTACGACATGGGGTCATTCGCCGCGGGCGCGGAGGGCTCGGTGCGCCCGGCCGCCGGCCGGGGGAGCGGCGGACGGGCCAGAGCTTCTTCTTCCGCGGTGTCGCGCTGCGCGGTCTCGGCATCCCGGGCCATCAGCAGACACGATACACCGGCGCGGAAAATACGCAGCAGAGATGCCGCTAGTGCCGGGACGGCCCGAATGGATGGCATTTAGGGCCCGGCCGGGATGGTTATCCGTCTCCTGCGGGGTAGACAGAGTAAGTCCCGGCTCTTCGGCAGAGCAGGAGCCGCCCGTCTTTCGGAGGTAGATATGCGAGTCGGAGGGCTAGTCATCGTTATTTGGCTCATCATTGGAGCTATAGCGGCTGGTCAGCGCGGCTACTATGGTTCGGACTCGACGACCTGTGCCCACGTCGGCAACATTCTCGTCACCGTATTGGCAGGCCCGCTTAACTACGTGGGCGTCAACCCGAAGCTTTCGTGCCATTTGCCCTCCCCGAGCAAGTGAGTCCCTGGCCTCGTCATTCTCAGCCGAGGAGGCGAAGCGAGCGGCTCAAGTTCAGGTTGTGATTTTCTTTCCCGTCAGGCCATGAATGTGCGGCGTCGCGACGCGAGAGCGTTGCGGCGCCGCCGTTATTGCTTGTACACGCTTGTTTATCGAATTTTTTCCCGAACGGACCTTGGTAACAGTCATGGGGCCGGCTCATTCCGCTACCGGGGCCGGCCCGCAACGGGTCAGCGGAGCCGCGTACACCGTCACGTCCCAGCCGGCCGACGCTGGCCGGACGCGTGATACCGCGACGTTCAGCAGGGCTGCGGTGAACTCGGCCCGACCGGCCGTCAGCATGCTGGTGACCGTGGCCTCATCCGGATATATGGTGGCCAGCCGCACCGGCACGACGGGCTGGTGGCTGGCGATGATGGTGCCACCATGCATCCCCGTAGCCG
>OCTA010005437.1_pt1 | contig 11010 bp, 7 predicted proteins | sample 1538991 | NCBI WGS metagenome assembly OCTA01 (sample SAMEA3539302, study PRJEB22396) | soil metagenome | biome: tundra; feature: field; material: soil | place: USA | collected 2010-05 | depth 0.15 m | reverse complement strand
TTTCGTTTGGGTTGCGGCGCCCGCCTTGGATTTGGGTTACTGATATAGACGTTGCCCGGCGGAAAAAGTTCGTCACACCGGCGAAATTAGGCCAGTTTTTACAATTCTTTACAAATGCTGCCCGCTTGCGCGGTTGTTCATTCTTGCGATCGCTCGCTGGTCGCTAACTCCCAAACGCTACGTGCTAATTGCTGGTTGCTGCCTTTCCATCCGGCAGAATGATTTTCTCCAGATACTCGATCGGGAGTGGCCCCTGGTCGAGGGCGCGATTGTGGAACTCTTCCAGCGTGAAGCTGCTGCCTTTCGCAGCCTGATATTTCTTGCGCAACGACCACCACTGGCGATTGCCCACGAAGTACGTCGGCAGCTGCGTCGAGCTGAGCTTGGCGCGCACCATTTTGCCTTCGGCTTCGGCCTGTGTCTGGAACGTGTCTTTCATCATCAGATCGAGCGCTTGCTGGTCGGTCATGTTCATGGTTTGCAGACGGATGTCGAGGATGGTATTGGCGATCGCGCGCAGCCAGATCTTCAGCCTGACCAGCCGGAACCTCGGACTGAAATCGAGATAGCCTTCCTGGGTCATTACGTCGGCGATGTATTCGGCCCATCCCTCGATGTACGGTCCATTGCCAAAGAGGTTGCGCAACACGCGTCGCGTGGGCGGCTGCACGTCGTCGGCATGCTCGAACTGGACGTAGTGTCCCGGCAACGCCTCGTGAATGGTGAGCCACTTCAGCGCGTAGGTGTTGTATTCGCGCAGTTTGCTCTCCGCCTTCGCCTCCGGCGTCTTGGGATCGATAGGCGTTACCCAGTACTGGGCTTCGGCATTAGGCTCCAGCGGCGGCGCGCCGTGAAATCCCGCAACCGAGTAGCTGCCGCGCTCAAACTCCGGTGTGGGGATGACTTTCAGATTGTCGCGGCTGCTGAGCGACACGATCTTCTTCTCGCGGATGAACTGCTTGATGCCATCGAGGTCAGCCTTCACCGCTTCGATCAACTGCTCGCGCTGCGCGTGTTCGTCGCTGATCTTATTGATCACCGCGGCGATGATCTTGTTCTCGCGCTCCTGGGCGGGCAGACTGCTGTAGTCGTCCTGGCCGGGATACATCTGCTTATAGAGCGGCAACGCCAGTTGCAGCATTTCGGCGCGAACTCTTTTCAGCTCGGCCTCGGCGTCAGCCAGCAACTGCGCCGGCTCGATGGAAGTCTCCATCACGTAGCGGAACTTGGGCGCGTACCATTCCTTGCCCAGCCGCCAGGTGCGGCCATGGGTGGGACGTTTCGCCAGGTCGTTCTGCATCCACGCGTTGAAGTCGGTCAGCGCCTTCTTGGCCGCAGGCGCTACTTTGTCGTACTGCGCTTTGAGCGGCGAACCTGCCGGAATATCGGCGGCCACGGAGTCCACCAGATCAAGATTGCCTTCGTTCTCCCCGACTGCGGTCGAGATGAAGATGGGATCCGAGTCCGTAAGTTGCGACTTGGTCTGATCAAGGAACCGCGGGATCTGGCCAATGCGCGCGATCACGTCGCCCACGCGAACCTCCTTCGACGCGTACTCCTGCGTCAGAGGCAGAAATAGCCCGTTGCCGATTAGCTCCACGTACCCCGTAGGATTGTGCTTGTAACTCTGGATGTGCTCGAACTCGAGCAGGTTCAGCGCGATCTGGTCGTCGATCAGGCGGTAGTCGGCGGCGTCTTGCGCATTCAAGCTCGCGACCGGCGTCTCGGCCTGGAAGCGATGTCGCCACTCGCGATAAAACTCTTCCTGCGCAGCAATTGCCGGCGCGCTAACGTCGTCGAGTTGCGCGTCGAGGTCAATCGTCTTGCCGGTCTTGGGGTCGAGATGCTTGTGGTAACCAGCCTGCGACGCGCTCACCGGAGACAGCACCAGCGAATCTTTCACGAACTGGTCCGTCATCTGGGCAAATTTCGCATTGGCTTGATTCGGATGGCTCATGCGGTTCGTGGATTGTGCCGCGCTGAATGTGGAGATAAGCGAGAGAAACAAAAAAGTGCGCACAACGTGTTTCATAGCGCCTCGGGAAAATGAAAGAGTACGAGCGGGCCAGTATAAACCCGTAGGCCGGGGCGTTTTTCAGAATCAGTTTAGTCTGGGTGGCGCATTTGGGTGGGTCGCGACAAACGGCGCGCTAATGCAGGATTACCCGTCCTGCCGCAACTAGCCGCCGAATTCGTGCGAAGTTTTGACCGCCGAGTAGGACAGGATCGCTACGGCTACGTTGCATGGTTCTGCGTTGTCTGCGGGTTCTGGTACGTTGAATACAGGGGGCGCTAATGAAACGTGTTCTGGTGGCGACGTCCAATGCGGGCAAGATTCGCGACCTGGCTGGAGCGGCCGCTGCCCACCAAGTGCAGATCGAAACCCTCCCCGGTTTCTCATCGCTGCCGGATGTCATCGAAGACGGCTTGACCTTCGAAGCCAACGCGCGCAAGAAGGCCGAGCACTACAGCAAGTCCGCCGAAGGCGAATTAGTCATCGCCGATGACTCAGGACTCGAAGTGGATGCGCTGGGCGGCGCTCCGGGGACTCGCTCTGCACGCTATGCCGCCGACGAGCACAACATACCAGAGCACGCGCCAAACTCCGATGACGAAGCCAACAACGCGCGCCTGCTGCGTGAACTGCACGACGTCCCGGACGAATACCGCACCGGCCGGTTCGTCTGCGCTATCGCCGTGGCCCGCAACGGCCACACGCTGGCGACCTTTGAAGGCAAAGCCGAAGGCATTCTCCTGCGCTCGCCGCGAGGCTCAAACGGTTTCGGCTATGACCCGCTTTTCTACTTTGCCGAGATCGGCAAGACCTTCGCCGAACTGAGCGCCGAGGAGAAATCGCTCTACAGCCACCGAGGCGCGGCGTTCCGGGCGTTCCTCGCGTGGGAGGACGAGAGCCACGAGCAGCATCCTCACACGGACCGGTGACCCGGATCACGCGGTCATAAGACATTGTGATGGATATCACAACTGTTTCGCCATCGCAGCAGCTATTCTGAACCTCGTTTGTCAGACGGAGACTGTGCCCGTCTCAGGTTTTTCGCCAATCCGAGCGGCCGTGGCTTTCTTGACTTGCGCTGTTGGCGAAATTGATAATACAAGGTTCGCTTATACACTCCGCAGTCATAAGGAGTTGGCTTCGTGGCTTCTTCGGCCAGTTCTATCGACACGAGTTCCGCTCGAATTAAGGAAGGCGTGGCTCCGCTGCGCGCCGGGCAGGGCTATTCCTTTGTGTTGCGCAGGTTGCATTCCCTGTCGGGCATTGTTCCCATCGGGGCTTTCCTGATTGAGCACTTCATCTCCAACTCGGAAGCCACCAAGGGCGTTCAGGCCTACAACGATCAGGTAAAGTTCCTTACCAACCTGCCGTTCGTACACGTTCTGGAATGGGTGTTTATCTTTCTGCCGCTGCTGTATCACGGAATCTACGGCCTATACATCTGGTACAAAGGCGATTCGAATGTCGGTGAATACCCCTGGACGGGCAATTGGCTCTACACCTCGCAGCGCTGGACCGGGATCATCGCCTTCATCTATATCGCGTACCACGTTATCGACCTGCGGTTCCTGGGCGTGCACCTGATGGGCGGCGGCTATAACAACGCCTTCTCGAAAGTGTGGTTCGACTTCCAGAGTCCATGGACGATCGCCTTCTACGTCATCGGAATCGTTGCCGTGTCGTGGCACTTTGCTTACGGTGTTTGGCTGTTTGCCGCCAAGTGGGGTTTGACGATTGGCGATAACGCGCGCCGCAAGTTCGGCTACGTTTGCGTTGCCTTGGCTATTTTGCTGATCGGCATCGGGCTTTGGACAATAACCGGCTTCGTGCAAACGCCGGCCAGTCAAGTCCCCTATGTCGAGCACGACTAGAGGTTTCAAATCCCAAGTTTCAGGATGGGCGGCTTCGGCCGGATTTATAAATTTGCGTAAACATCATCATGTCTCAGCCTAAGATCATTGTTGTGGGTGGTGGACTGGCAGGTCTCTCAGCCACCATCAAGATTGCCGAGATGGGAGGTCACGTTGACCTCTTTTCCATCGTCCCGGTCAAGCGGTCTCACTCGGTCTGCGCGCAGGGCGGCATCAACGCCGCGAAGAACCTGAAGGGTGAAGGCGACTCCACCTGGCAGCACTTCGATGACACCATCTACGGCGGCGACTTTCTCGCCAACCAGCCACCGGTAAAGGCCATGTGCGAGGCTGCGCCCGGCGTCATCGACCTGCTCGATCGCATGGGCGTTCCCTTCAATCGCACTCCCGAAGGCCTGCTCGACTTCCGCCGCTTCGGAGGCACGCTGTTCAACCGTACCGCGTTTGCTGGGGCCACTACCGGTCAGCAGCTGCTGTATGCGCTCGACGAGCAGGTACGCCGCTACGAGGCCGAAGGCAAAGTCACGAAGTACGAAGCCTGGGAATTTCTGTCTGCCGTGATCGATGACCAGCGTGTCTGCCATGGCATCTGCGCCATCGATCTCCGCAGCATGGCCGTGCAGACCTTCCCGGCGGAGGCAGTAATCATTGCCACCGGCGGCGTCGGCGCCATATTCGGCAAGTCCACGAATTCCGTAGTCTGCACCGGATCGGCGCAATCGGCGCTCTATCAGCAAGGGGCGTACTACGCCAACGGAGAGTGCATCCAGGTACATCCCACGTGCATTCCCGGCGAAGACAAGCTGCGCCTGATGTCGGAGTCGGCGCGTGGCGAGGGCGGACGCGTGTGGGTGCCCAAGCAGCCGGGCGACAAGCGCGATCCCAAGAGCATTCCCGAAGGCGAGCGCTGGTACTTCCTGGAAGAGTGGTATCCCAAGTATGGCAACCTGGTGCCGCGCGATATCGCCACCCGTGCCATCCACAAAGTGGTTTACGAATACCACCTTGGCCTCGATGGACAGCCGATGGTGTATCTCGACCTGACGCACATCGACCGCGCCACCCTGGATCGCAAGCTGGAGGGCATCCTCGAGATCTACGAGAAGTTTGTCGGCGACGATCCGCGCGACACCCCCATGAAGATCTTTCCGGGCGTGCACTACACCATGGGCGGGCTGTGGGTGGACTTTGAGCAGCGCACTAATATCCAGGGCCTGTACGCCGCCGGCGAATGCGAATATCAGTATCACGGCGCCAACCGCCTGGGCGCGAATTCGCTGCTGTCGTGCATCTATGCCGGGTTCATCTCCGGACCGAATGCCGTCAACTATGCGCAGAACGTTATTAAGAGCGGCGGCGTGCCGGCGAATGGCGTGTTCGATTCGGAGCGTAAACGGCAGGAAGAGATCAACGCCCACCTGATGAACAATGACGGCACGGAGAATCCGTTCCTGCTTTGGCGCGAACTGGGCGACACCATGACTAAGAATGTCACGGTCATCCGCTACAACAAGAACATACGCGAGACCGATGCCAAGCTGGTGGAACTGCTGGAGCGCTATCGTCATGTGAACCTGAGCGACCGCTCGAACTGGGCCAACACGTCGTTCGTCTTCGCGCGGCAGCTTTACAACATGCTGCAACTGGCGCGGGTGATCGCCCAAGGCGCGGCCATGCGCGACGAGTCGCGCGGCGCACATTACAAGCCGGACTTCCCGGAGCGCGATGACGCCAACTGGTTGAAGACCACCAAGGCATATTTCGCGGCCGATGCCGATGAGCCACGCTTCGAATTTGAGCAGGTGGATACGTCGCTCATCAAGCCACGCCCGCGGCGCTACGACGTGGCGACGTAAAGGCAGTGGCCAGTAGTCAGTAGTTAGTTGCCGGCGCGGGTGTCAGTTGCCAGGGGTCACTTGTTGGGCTGTGTCAACTCAACGCCTTAAGTTTCAGAGCGTTTGTTGAACCGGTGAGGATCCAGTCCCGCTAGCGGACGGAAGATGATAGCCCACCGTTTCAACGGTGGGTGAGCGAAAGAAATTAACCGAGTCCCCCGGGGACGGCACACATTTTTTCCCATGGGGCGTGGAGCGGAGCGCAGAGGGTTTGGCTGAAGGCTGATAGCTGACGGCTGAGAGCGTGCCGTTCCGGGTAAACACTAATAAGAAAAACGAAAATGGCGAATTCTAAAACCGTAATCTTAAAAATAAAACGCCAACAAACTCCCGAGTCCAAACCGTACTGGGAAGAGTTCGAACTGTCGTACCGCCCAGGCATGAACGTCACCTCAGCGCTGATGGACATTGCGGCCAACCCGGTCACGCGGCAGGGCAAGCCGACCACCCCGGTCACCTACGATTCCAACTGCCTGGAGGAGATCTGCGGCTCCTGCGCCATGCTCATCAATGGCCGGGCGAAGATGGCGTGCTCGGCGCTGATCGCCAACTTGAAGCAGCCCATCACGCTGGCGCCGCTCACCAAGTTCCCCATCGTTCGCGACCTTGCGGTGGACCGCAGCGTGCTCTTCGAAAACCTGAAGAGGGTGAAGGCGTGGGTGCCGGTTGACGGCACCTACGATCTTGGTTCCGGCCCGCGCCAGTCGTCGGAAATGCAGGAGGAAGCGTATCCGCTGTCGAACTGCATCTCGTGCTGCTGCTGCATGGAAGCTTGCCCACAGTTCAACGACAAGACGGGTTTCGTGGGTGCCGCTACCATCGCCCAGGTCCGGCTCTTCAACTCGCATCCCACCGGCAGCGCCCTCAAGACCGAACGGCTGAAGGCCCTGATGGGCGATGGCGGCATCCAGGAATGCGGTTATGCGCAGAACTGCGTCGAGATCTGCCCCAAGGAATTGCCCTTGACCAAATCCATCGCCGCCGTCGGCGGTCAGGTGATGTGGCAGGCGGTCAAGGACCTGTTCCGGACGTAGGACACAGATGGCATGAGGAGGGCGCCGTCTTGTGCGGACTAGCCTCAGTAAGCCCGCAGAACTTCAGTTACGGCGTGATCTCCCAGACGATGCCGCCATCTTCCTGGCCGCCCTGACTGGCGGTGCCGTAAAGATTACCTTCCGCGTCAGATACCACGCCGCCATACGGATATTGCCCATCAACACCATTAAAGTCGTGCAGCGAGGTGTACGTCCAACCGTTGGCTGAGGGCGTCAGCTTGAAAACGCTGCCAGCATTCACGCCGCCACACACCGTTGTGCCGTAGAGATTACCCGCCCCGTCCATGACGAGGCTGCTAAACGGCCCACAACCGGGTCCTCCGGTGAAGCTGTAAACCAGGGAATACGTCCAACTGCCGCCGGAGGGCGTCAGCTTGAAAACCGTACCGCCTCCACCCGAGCCGCCGTCACCGGTAGAGCCGTAGATGCTGCCCGACGAGTCAAGTAACAGGCCGGCCCTCGGAATATCTCCGTCGCTTCCATTCTGGAAATTGTAGAGAATATTTTCTCTCCAGCCGCCGGTGGCAGGCACCAATTGGAAAACCGTGCCGTAGTGACTTGGGCCGCCTCCAGCGGTTGTTCCATAGAGGTTGCCGCCGCTGTCGAGGATCACGCCGTTATACGGATATACCCCGTCACTACCTGAACCGAAGCTGTAAAGAACACTCTCCGTCCAGCCGCTACCTGAAGGCGTCAGTTCGTAAACCGTGCCAGCATCGTGAATACCCCCGTTGAACGTGGTGCCGTAGATGTTGCCCGCCTGGTCGAAAAGGAGGTCACCATATCCGGGAAAAGCTCCGTCCGGGGGACCATGAAAATCATCAAGCACGGTTTCTGTCCACCGACAAGGCAAGGTTTTGCAGGCTACCGGTGAAGGTCTCAGCTTGAAAACCGTCCCACAGCTAGGGTAGGCAGGATAGCATCCCGGCCCCCCCTCGTAGGTCGTGCCGTAAAGAGCGCCGTTCGGGCCGAAGATTACTCTGGCTTGTGGGTAAGCCCCGACGCTGAAATCAACAAAGCTGTAGAGGAGGTTAAAGATCCAGTTGGAGCCTTGGTGGGATAGCTCGTAGACCGTGCCGTAACCGCCGCCGCCAAGATTTGCCGTGCCGTAGAGATTTCCCTTTTTATCCATCGTCACGCCGGCAAAAGGGATGTACCCGTCCCGTACCGTGAAGTTGTGAATGACCTTGAAGGTTTGCGTATGCGCCGGTTGGGTTGCAAAAAAGATCAGCATAAATGCGATCGCCAGCGCGGCAGTTGCCGCGCCTGAGCTTAGGCTGAGAATCAAACTCCGAAGCTGCCTTGGGTCGCCCATTGACGTTCTCCTTCCGACGGTTGACGGTTGAGGGACCACGCTATGCAGGATTTTGACACAGCGGATCCTGTCACGGATGCGAAGCAGTTTGGTTCAGTTGAGTCTGCAAGTCAAAAGAAATAATCGATTCCTACGTAGGTTGCTTGTGAAGTTACTCCTATTTCGGGAAAAAACTGGGCTAAAGGTGGCTGATTGGCCGCCACTATCGAGATTGCTCCCGTATAACGGCAATCCGGAAGTCCCGAACGTGGCGTAGCACGTTTCACACGCCGTCCGGGAACGTATCTCCTCTTATTCGTGCACATTCGTTTACAATCCAAGCGAACTGTCATTCCTCTCTGGAGGCCTTTATCACGCCTATGCGGACGCTCTTGCGAGTGCTCATTTCCTCCGTGCTGTTCGTCTCGCTCGCGGTTGCGCAGAACGCCAATGCGCCCGGAAACACTCCGCAAACAGCGCCTAAGAAGTCGCCATCCAAAGCACTCACGCTTTCAGCCAACGGCGTAGCAACGGGCGCACGCGCCATCCACAATTCGGCGCTCGTCATTGACACCCATGCCGACACACCTGGCCGTTTCGTAGACGAGAATTTTGATCTCGCGCAAGACGCCGGGACTGGTTATCTGGACTTCAACAAGATCAAGGCCGGCAATCTCGGCGCTGAGTTCTTCTCCATCTGGGTTGAGCCGAAGGCCAACAAGGGCCACGAGGCCAAGCGCGCACTCGACATGATTGACTCGGTGTACGAGCAGGCGCGCCTGCATCCCGACAAGATGATGATGGCCTTCAGTACGCAGGACATTCTCGCCGCCCATCGCCAGCACAAGCTGGCAGCGCTGTTGGGGGTTGAAGGTGGACACGCCATCCAAGGCGACATGCGTATCCTGCGCGACTACTACCGTCTTGGCGTGCGCTACATGACGCTGACCTGGTCAAATACCAACGAGCTGGGCGACTCCAGCGGCGACCTCAACGACAAGAGTGTTGAGCACCACAGTGGCATCACCGATTTCGGGCGGCAGGTGGTGCGCGAGATGAACCGGCTGGGCATGATGGTGGACATCTCGCACGTCGCCGACCGCACTTTCTACCAGGCGCTGGTGGCCAGCCGCGCGCCGGTCATCGCCTCGCATTCTTCGTCGCGCGCGCTCACCAACGCTCCGCGCAATATGACCGACGACATGCTGATCGCACTGGCCCGCAACGGCGGCGTGGCGCAGGTAAACTTCTATTGCGGCTTTATCTCGCAGAAGTACGTGGATCGCGAAAAACAGCTTAAAGACCAGCACGATCCCGACTACGAGAAGGTGCAGTCGCTGTTCATGAAGGCGCAGACCCCTGAGGTCAAGAAGGAGTTGGACGAAGCCAAGGGCCGCCTCGTGATCAAGTTGCCGCGTCCGCCGCTAAGCGACCTGATCGATCACATTGACCACATGGTGAAAGTGGCGGGTGCGGACCATGTTGGTCTGGGCTCTGATTTCGATGGCATCGATTGCTCGCCGCAGGGGCTGGACTCCGCCGCCGACCTGCCGAAGATCACGCAGGCACTGTACGATCGCGGCTACAAGGCCGCCGACCTTGATAAGATTCTGGGCGGGAACCTGATGCGGGTGTTCGCCGAAGTGGAGAAGCTTGCCCGGGAGATTCAGGCAGAAACCAACCAAGATACACGCCGCGAGATTGCACCCGCGTCGCAGCCGTAGAAACTTTTTTGTCAGGGAGAATTTATGCGCAACCTGTTAGCAGCACTTCTATGCCTCAGCCTCACCGGCGTGGCGGGAGCCCAAACTCCGAATGCCAGTTCCACATCGACCCAGCCGAAGGAACCGACGGCCATCTTCGAAACCACGGCGGGCAACATCACCTGCACGCTCTTTCCTGGTCAGGCGCCGCTGACGGTTGCCAACTTCATCGGACTGTCCACGGGAACCAAAGAGTGGAAAGATCCCAAGACCGGCAAGATGGTGAAGGGCGTGCCGCTCTACAACGGCACCATCTTCCATCGTGTTATTCCGAACTTCATGATTCAGGGCGGCGACCCCGCCGGTATTGGATCAGGCGGTCCCGGATATAGCTTCAGAGATGAGTTCAGTCCCTCGCTCACCTTCGACCAGCCGGGACGCCTGGCGATGGCCAACAGCGGGCCCAATACCAACGGCTCGCAATTTTTCATCACCGAAGTCCCCACGCCTCCCCTCAACGGCAAACACACGATCTTCGGACAGTGTCAGGATCTCGACGTGGTGAAGAAGATCGCGCGATTGGCGAGGAATTCTGCGGACCGGCCCAACGATCCGCCGAAGATCGTCCGTATCAAGATCATCGATCCGCGTCACGCTGCAGGAAAGCCGACAGGCTCGACGCTGAAACCGGCGACGACCAAGCCAGCGACTCCGCCCAATCAGTAGCATTGAATTGTCATCTTGAGCGGACCGCCGGCAAAAAAAGAATTGTCATCCTGAGCGGAGGCGGCGCCGGGTTTGCGCCGCCGGAGTCGAAGGATCTGCGGTTATTCCGTGCCGTCGCTCATCTCAGTCGTAATACTCGAGCCCCAGATGCGTGATCATCTCTTCGCCCTTGAGGTGGCGCAGCGTGTTCTTCAGCTTCATCGACTGGATGAACAGGTCATGCTCGGGATAGAGCCCGGGCGCCGTCATCGGCGATTTGAAGTAGAAGCTTAGCCACTCCTGGATGCCGATGCCGCGCAGCTCCGACGAACGCTTCGCCAGGTCAAGGAAGAGTACGAGATCAAGCACGATGGGGGCTGCCAAGATGGAGTCGCGGCACAGGAAATCGACCTTGATCTGCATCGGATAGCCGAGCCAACCGAAGATATCGATGTTGTCCCAACCCTCTTTGT
>OCTA010005436.1_pt1 | contig 11011 bp, 4 predicted proteins | sample 1538991 | NCBI WGS metagenome assembly OCTA01 (sample SAMEA3539302, study PRJEB22396) | soil metagenome | biome: tundra; feature: field; material: soil | place: USA | collected 2010-05 | depth 0.15 m | reverse complement strand
CGGCGTCGGGTCCACGCCCGCGAGCAAGTGCAGCATCGTGGTGTTCCCGGCGACGGTCATCCCGCCGACGTCGCGTGGCGAAATGCGGGCCTGGCGGCACGCCTCGGCGAGCAGCGGATTGATGGTCTCGCCGGCTGCGGCCCGCTGCAGCCGCGCCAGGGCCCCCGGTTCGGTGCTGCACAGTTGGATCCGCGTCAGCACGTCTTCCCCGAAGCGGATCTGCGCGTTGAACGCCGAGGCTTCTCCGATCACCCGGCCGGTCGCCAGATCGCACAGCAGCAGGGCGACGGTGGTCGTGCCGAGGTCCACAGCCGCGCCGTAGCGCGCCGCGGGAATCAGCGGATCGTGCGCCCACGGGATATTGAGGCGAAACTCCGCCACGGCCGCCGGCGCATGGCGCAGCAGCGAACGCGCCGGCACGGCCAGCTCGACGGGCTCCGCCCCCAGACGCAGTTGGCACGACGGGAAGCTCCCCGGCGAACCGGCCGTGACGCGGGTGCCGGCGCCGGGGCGGAGCAGGGACCCCGCGCGCAGGATGACTGCGCAACCGCCGCACCGCCCGTGTCCGCCGCAGCGTGTATTCAATGGGTAACCACGGCGGGCGAGCAGTTCGGAGACCGGCAGCCCGGCTTCGTCGGCCGGCACGGTCAGATCGTGACGCCCGTCGGGCGTGAAGAGGCGGAGGGCGGTGGTGGTCACGGCGAAAACGGCGGCGGGATCGCGCGGATAATGGTGGCGTCGGCCGTCAGGGCGATGCCGTGGCGCGGCGGCACGAGCAGAAAGCGGCTCTCGTTCCAGCGGCCGGCCAGCAGGTCGCGCAGCAACGAGGCGTCGCCGGGCACCTGGGGCAGATCGGCGACGAGGTGGCGCACTTCATCTTCCCGCACGGCGCAGGCAATGACCGCGAGGGATGGCGTGGGGCTCATCGGTGGGGGATCGCAAACCGGCGTGGAGCGAGGGCGGAGAGCGGGGGACGGCGGTTCAACCGGAGGAACTCACCTCCCGCAAGTCGGCGCGGGCGGTGGCGTAGCTGGTGTGGTAGGAGAGCACGGCAGCGTCCGGCGGGAGTTGGTGGACGCGGCACCATTCCCGATAGAGCGCCGGCCACCAATTCTCATGCTGCGTCAGGCCCTGGTCGCGGTAGCTCGCCCAGTCGATGAGCACCTTGGACCAGCACTTGTCACCGTAGTCGACGGCCTCTTTCGCCTTGCCGAATTGCGCGACGTACCAGTCGCGTCCGATGCGCGCATGGAGCACCTCGTCCGCCCAGTCGTAGTCTTGAATCATGGCCGAGAACGGATCGCCCGACGCCACGCCCACCTCCCACTCGAAGCGCTTGCCGGTCTTGGGCATGAGGCCCTGCTCGATGAAATAGAGCACGCCGTGCCGCTCGCGGGGAGCCAGTTGGGTGTTGAGCGCCAGCGACCAGGTGAAATTGACCCGGACGAACTTCGGCCAGTCGATGCCCGCCCGGACGAAGCCGATCTCACCCATCATGGCGTGGCGCGCCTCATCCCAGAGCTGCCGCGTCATGTCGACATAGTATGCCCACGGCTGGCCGGCCGTTTCGGTGATGATGCTGGCCATCATCTCGGGCACGTCGATTTCGCGCAGCCGCTTGTAGTACAGCATGAGCGTCTTCGGGGGGGCCGGCAGCTTCTCGTCGTAGAGAAACACCTCGGCGTGCACTCCCATGTTGTAGGGATCGGAAAAACGTTCGTCGCGCCGCGGGACCGGGTCATAGGCATGCGGTGTCCGGGAAAACTGCCGCTCCAGCGGACCCGCCTCTGCCGGCTGCGCGCCGTCGAGTCCGCCGGCCTGCCGGAGCACGCGGGCCAGGAGTCCGACCCAGGGCGCCAGCTCGGAGCGTTTCTCCGGCGTGACCAACCGGCTGATGCAGCCGGTCCCGTACTCCAGCATCTCCTCGACCTCAATCAGCGCAAACCGGCAGATGCGGACGCTCGGATGATCGACCAGACGGTTGGTCTCCGCCAGGTGGTGTTGGAGGGCGCCGCGCAACGCCGGCACCGCGTGTTCGTAAAGACCGAGCAAGAGGGTGGCGGTGTCGGGCGCAGCCAGCACCTCGTCGAAAAAGACATCGAGCGCCGGGTGCGGCCCGACGTCCAGCCCGAGCGGCGGCTCGCGCATCTCGGCGACGCGCTTCCGCCAGGCGGCGGCGTGCTCGGCGCAATAATGGGCGTGCAGGCTGAAGCCCATCTTCAGCTCGTAGATCGGCTCGGCGGTGAGCCGATTCACGAAGATCTGGTGCAGCCGGCGAAACGCCCAGTGATGGCGCTTCAACCGGCCGACGCAGTCGTCGATCGAGAGGCCGATGCGCATCGCCTCAGAGAGGGTGGCGATGCCGGCCACGGGCGGCAGATCGCGATAGGAACGGAAGGAGGTTGGATCCATGAGGGAGGGGCGTGGCGGCGCAGCGGGGGATGCAGCCGAGTATACCGTGACGCCGCCGCGCTGTCTCCGCCGCCATTAGCCAGTTCTGGGCTTTAATTGACCAATTGGTTTGAACGGTCATGATTAACCGGTCATTTTTGTGTCATCCGATGCGTCCGCGCTTTGAAAAAATTTTGGTGGGGCTGGACCGCTCTTTCCACGTGGAGGAGCGGAAAATCGCGCGATTCGATGTGCCGTGGCATTTCCATCCGGAACTCGAGCTGACCCTGATCGTGGCGAGCCGGGGGCGCCGGTTCGTGGGCGACAGCATCGAGCCGTTCGCCGAGGGCGACCTGGTGCTGCTGGGACCGAACCTGCCTCATTTCTGGCACAACGAGGGCCGGCAGGCACCGGGAGCCAGGGCTCATTCGGTGGTGGTGCAGTTCCGCCTGGATTTTCTCGGCGCGGAGATTTGGACCAGGCCGGAGTTCGCCGCCGTGCGGGATTTGTGTGTGCGCGCGGCGCGCGGCCTGCATTTCTCGGGCCTGGCCGCCCGCCGGGTGATGGCGGGGATGCGCACGTTCCCTTCGCTCAAGGGCCTGCCGCGTCTCCTGGAACTTCTGGCGGTCCTCGAGTTGCTCGCGGGCGCAGGCCGGGCCCGCCCCCTGGCCAGTGCGGCCTATGAGCCGAGCCTGGACTTCCGGGCGGAGGAAAGGCTGGCGCGGGTCTACACCTTTCTCATGCGGAGCTTCCGCGATCCCTTGTCCCTGGCGCAGATGGCGCGGGTCGCGGCCATGACGCCCGAAGCTTTCAGCCGTTATTTCAAGCGCGCCACGGGACGCAACGTCTCGGTGTTCCTGAACGAACTGCGCATCGACGACGCGGGGCGGTTGCTCCGCGAGACGCCGCGCCGCGTGGCCGACATCGCCGCAGAGGCGGGATTTCCCACACTCTCCAATTTCAACCGGCGGTTCCGGGAGCGGACGGGCTGCACTCCGCGGGCTTATCGGGAGGCGTTCGCGGAAAGGCGGGAGCCGCCGGCGACGTTTCTGGCGGTGAGCTGGCCCGCGGCCGGGCCGGCCCGGTGAGCTGAATCCATGTAATCAGTACGATTCTCGCACGCAGTTCTGCGAACTGTCTGGTGCGGTGCTGGAGGGCGCGGTCGCCGAACCGCGCCGTCGTTCCGTGCAATTCGAAATTCCCGGCGGGGTCGCGCTTTTGCGCGGGTGGTCGCTAACGAGAGAGTAGACCGCGCCTTTACCCTTGGGGGGCCGCCACTACGATTCCGCAATCGAAACCTACGTCTCGATTACCCTCACCCCCAACCTGAACTCGCTATGAGAATTCCAAGCAAACAGATAGCTGTCATCAGTGCGGTATCCGCATTCTGGCTCGTGACCGCGGCGCACCTGCGAACGCAAGAGGCGCCTGCGCCCGCCGCGCCCAACCCGGGGACGACCCCGGAAGAATCCGTGGTGAAAATGTCTCCCTTTTATGTGACTGGAGACGAAGACATCGGCTACCGTGGCACCGCCACGCTGGCCGGAACACGCATCAAGACCGATCTGAAGGACGTGGGCTCCGCCATCTCGGTCGTGACCGAGCAGTTCTTGAAGGACACCGGTGCAAGGAATAACCAGGACCTGCTGGTCTACACGACCAATACCGAGGTCGGTGGAATCCCCGGCAACTTCGCCGGCACCGGTAACGGACAAGTGTTGGATGAGACGAACCTCCTGCGGTCGCCCCAGACGAACACCCGGGTGCGGGGTCTGGCTGCCGCCGACAATACCCGCGATTACTTCCTGACCGACATCCCGTGGGATTCCTACAACGTCGCGCGGGTCGATATGCAACGCGGCCCCAACGGGATTCTTTTCGGTTTGGGCAGCCCAGCGGGCATCATCAACAGCACCACCAACGGGGCGTCGTTCAAGGAGGGAACCACGGTGGAAGCGCGCTTCGGCAGTTACGGGAGCTACCGCGGCCTGTTGGATATCAATCACGTGCTGCTGAAGGACGAACTGGCCATCCGGGTCGAAGGACTGCGCGATGACACTGAATATCGGCAGGACCCGGCCTTCAACCTCGACAAGCGCCTGTACGCCGCCCTGCGTTACGATCCGAGCTTCCTCAATAAAGGCTCTGCGCACTCGTCATTCAGGGTTAATTACGAACAGGGTGACATCACGGCCGACCGGCCGCGCTCGCTGCCGCCGGGCGACAACATCACCCCGTGGTGGAATTTCGGCAAGGCGACGTATGATCCGTTTGAGTCCTGGGTTTTTGACTCGGCGAATCCCCTTGCCTCGGGTGCGCATTTAAAAGCCGGGACTGCGGGTGCGGTCAATCCGGCTTTCAATCCCTGGTTGGGCGACTACGGCAATGGGTCGGTGTTGGGTGGCATCTATCTGACGTACCCCGACGCAAATTCCAGTACCCATGATGCGCCGATCCGCACGGGCGAGCTCGATACGCCATTCGGCGTCGGCCCGACCGGCGCGGTCGTCAAATCCATTGGCGGCATCCAGTTTAACCGCCTGGGCGGCATCATCGGCTATTCCAATTACGCGATCAACGTGCGTAATGCCGATGGCACCTACGGTCTTCCCTACTCCAATCTGGGACAATACAAGAATACCTACATCACGGATCCGTCGATCTTCAACTTCTGGGACAAACTGATTGACGGCCCCAACGCGGCGCAGTGGGAGGGCTTTGAAGCCCTTAACGCCGCATTCTCCCAGACCATCTTGGACGACCGCCTGGGCATCGAACTGGCGTATGATTTTCAACGCTACCACAATGGCCAGGTCTCCGGCGGCCCGGGAAACATCCAGATCGACCTTAACACCAACCTCATCGACGGCAGCCCCAATCCCAACGTTGGTCGTCCGTATGTCGATACCGGCTCCCCTTATGGGAACAACTCATACGCCACCAAGCGTAATGACTTTCGCGTGACCGCCTTTGGCAACCTCAATTTCACGGACTTCATGAGCAAGTCGCTGCTCACCGACATTCTGGGTCGCCATGTGTTCACCGCGCTCTATAGCACAGACCAGAAAGATATCGAGCAACGATCGTGGAACCGCTGGGTCGCAGATCCGGTTTATGGGCTGAATTATTTGAACTCGCCCTACATGACTGACTCCTACCGCCAGGTCAACGTCGTCTCCTATATTGGGCCCTCGCTTCTGGGCACCACTTCAGCGGCGGGCGCCGATCTTTCCAACGTCTCGACGGTCCAGGTGCCTCCGAGTTCCGGAACGGTGAAGCTTTTCGATTCACACTGGAACACGTCCTCGACGGTTAATCCAGGCTCCCCTTATACCTTGGTCCGATCATACTATAACCAGATTCCTGATGGACCGGAAGGTGCTTCGTACCAGGCGTATAATCCGGCCAATTATATCGGTTGGAGCTCGGTGCCGTTCAGCGTGATGAACGCCGACACCGGCGACATCAACCAGCTCTATTCGTCGGCGGCCAAGAGCCGCGACAAGATCGAGTCCAAGGCCATGGTCTGGCAGGGCTTCTTCTGGGACGACACGATTGTTGGGACCGTCGGTGTCCGCCGGGATACCGCGAAGAGCTACAGCATCATTGCAGATAAAAACGCCGACAATTCGGCTAACGTCTTGGATCCAGGATATGTGCTTCCATCCACTCCCAATAATGTCGTCTCGGGCGATTCGACCAGTTGGAGCGTGGTGCTCCACACCCCGAAGTTCATCAAGGCCAAGATGCCGGCCGGGACCGACGTCAGCCTCTTTTATAACCATTCGAGCAACTTCCAGCCGGCGGCCGGTCGCGTGGATGTAATGGGCGATCCCCTGGCCGCCCCCACGGGCGAGACCAAGGATTACGGCATCGCGCTCTCCACCCTCAACGACCGCATCACCCTCAAGGTGGACTGGTATAAGACCACGGTGAAGAATGCCTCGCTCGATAACGTGCTCCCCATGTATTTGATCGGCTTCACCGAGGAGTGGGGCTACACCTTCGCCAAGATCAACATCGCAGGCTTGGCCGGCGATCCGGCCGGTGGTCCCAGCTGGCAGTGGGATTATTATTCCAATCCGTTTGTTGGCCAGACGCCGGACCAGGCGCACGCCGTCGAGGTGGCTGCGGACACCGCATGGTTTGCCAACGCGGTACCGGCTAAGTTTCTTACCGCGTGGCATATCGACACCAGCCAGGCGGCGTGGTCGAACCGGTTGCAGACTTACGTCCAACCCCAGGGTCTCACGGCCACGGGCGACACCGTGTCCAAGGGCACGGAGTATGAACTCTCCGCCCGGATCACGAAGAACTGGGACCTGACCTTCAATGCTTCGCATGATTCCGCCACGCGGATCAATTTGGGCGGAACGCTCGCGGATTGGATCAATGCCAGGACGGCGGTCTATCACGGGGATGCCGGTAACATCCGTTACTGGTGGGCCGGCAGCACGGACACCATCCATAGCGTCTGGGACGCCCAATTCCTGTCTGCATGGCAACTCCTGTTGCTCCAGCAGGGTGCGGATGTCCCCGAGCTGCGGCCGTGGCATTTTAATCTCGTCACGAACTATAAGTTCACCGAGGGCAAGTTGAGGGGCTTTAGCGTTGGCGGCGGCTATCGCTGGGAGGATGGGGTGGTCATCGGCTATCCCCTGATGGCGGATCCCACGACCGGCGACAGCACCTTCAATCTGTCCAAGCCTTATATGGGGCCCACCGAGACCAATATCGATCTGTGGCTTGGTTACGGGCGCAAGCTCACCTCGAAGCTGGACTGGCACATTCAACTGAACGTGAGGAATGCGTTTGCGGACAAGAAGCTGATCCCGATTACCGCCCAACCAGACGGCACACCGGCGGCTTACCGCATTCCCGAGCTGACGACGTGGTTCATTACGAACACGTTCACCTTCTGACCCGTTCAGCCGATTCCCGAATACATGAGGGGTTAAGCTAGTACAACGTGTCATCGGGGTTTCTACGGCGCCGGGAGCAGTCTCCCGGCGCCGTTCTTACAGCGGTTTTCTTGGATCGCCGCCGGTTCGGGCGAATCTCTGTCGCTGCGGTGATGAGAATCGATGCTCTCAGGCGATGGGGAAATGTACGCGCCTGCCGGTCCGGGAATGCCCCCACCGTGTGGCCAGAGCCAACAAATGTGCCGCTGTTTGCCGCGCAGGGATGGATGTTCCACAGGGGGATCCGGGCGGCGGCGTTTGAGGCAACCGGAATTCAGGCACCTTCGTTCAACTGATGAAATACCTCACCTTGGTTCGACAACTGATCTGTTCCGTGTCGTTGGTCGGCGCAACCGTGGCCGGTTGCCGCGCCGCTGCTGCTGACGCCGGAGAAGCCGCCGGGCTCCAGATGACCGTGCAGGCTCCGGGCGGGGGCCGATTGAGGGTCGAAGCGTTGGATCCCCACATTGTCCGGGTCTGGTTGAAACCGGCGGGGGAGTTCAAGCGCGAGCCGTCGCTGGCGATGGGGACGGCGCCAGCGACACGGATTTCGCTGACCACGGCCGAGAACGGCGACACGGTGACGGTGGGAACGGGCGCCTTGACCGTGCGCATCGACCGGCGCACGTTGTGGTTCGAGGTGCGGGTGGCCGACGGAACGCCGCTCCTGGCCGATGCAAAAGTGTCGATGACGACCGCCGGCGCGGCCTGGACGCTCACCCACACGGTGGCGGACAGCGAACGGTTGATGGGGCTGGGGCAGGACAATCAGAACGGGGGACGGCTGGACCGGCGAGGCGTGATCCGGGATCTGTGGGCGGGCCAGAAGATCAACTCCGGTGATGTGACGGCCCAAAATCCGATTCCGGTGCTGTTCAGCACCGGCCGGCACGGTCACGGGTATGGCGTTTTTTACGACAACATCCACCATCTGCGTTTCGACCTCGCGAAGACCAAGGGCGACGAGGTGCGTTGCGACGCCGACGGGGGCGAGATCGACCTCTACGTGATCGACGGCCCGACGCTGGCCGACATGGTCGGGCGCTATACGAGTCTGACGGGCCGGCCCTCGCTGCCGCCGCTCTGGGCCCTCGGTTACTGGCAGAGCAAGTGCACCTATTACAACTGGAACGAACTCGATGAAGCCTACGATCAGCTCACCGCGCGCGGCTTTCCGGTCGACGTGATGGTGATCGATGCCGACTGGCCGGAGATCACCAACGACTACGTCTGGGCGAAACGCTGGTCCGGCCCGGGCTATACTCCGGCCAGCAAGATCGCCGGCTATCTGCAACGCAACGTGAGAATCGTCCTGTCCCAATCCGGCCCGATGATCGTCAAGGAGTCGCCCACTTTCGCCTCGGGATGGGCGGCGGGCGTGTTTGCGACGGACGGTCACGGGAACCCCGTCGAGTGCGGGTACTATGGAGGCGAACTGCTCGATTTCACGAATCCGAAGATCAACGACTGGCTCTGGCCGCAGACCCGCCGCCTCAACGAAATCGGTGTCGCCGGCTGGTGGCTCGACCTGACGGAGCCGGAAGGCGAGCTGCCGCAGACCCATTACTACGGCGGGCGTCCCGCCAGCATTCACAACGAATTCTCGCAGTTGTGCACGCGCAGCTTCGAGGGCGTGCAGCTCGCGGTGCATCCCGACCAGCGGCCCTTCATCCTCACCCGCTCCGGCTCGGCCGGGCTGCAGCGGCACCATGCGGCCGTGTGGACCGGCGACATCTTCAGCGATTATTCCACCCTCCGGGCGCATCCGCCGGAGATGCTCAATTCCGGCTTGTCGGGTTTCGCCTGGTGGACCTGCGATACCGGCGGATTTCTGACGGGCTATTACCGGAACGACCGGTTCGGCGCGCATGCCCGGCTCTACGAACGCTGGATGGAGTTTTCGGTATTCAGCCCGATCACCCGCACCCACAAGGCCGGCGGCGCGCCCGAGCCCTACCAGTTCGGCCCGGCGGTGGAGCAGAGCTGCCGGCATTACCTGCAGTTGCGGTACCGCCTGCTGCCTTACATCTACTCCTTTGCCTGGGAGGCCAGCCAGCGCGGCCTGCCTCTGGTGCGGCCGCTCGCCCTCGAATTCCCCGATGATCCGGCATCCGTCGCCACGCCGGGCGACGAGTACATGTTTGGTGACGAGCTGCTCGTCGCGCCGGTGCTTTTCGAGGGGCAGACCAACCGCAAGGTTTATTTTCCGCCCGGCCGCTGGATCGATTGGGACTACGGCTACGAATATGCCGGCGGGCGGGACTGGGTCGTGGCCGCGCCGCCGAACCGGATTCCGGTCGCGGTGCGCGCCGGCGCCATCATCCCGCTCGCGCCGGACATGAAGAACACGAGCGAGAAACCATGGGATCCCCTGACGATCGAGGTTTTTCCCAGCGGCCGGTCGAGTTTCACCCTCTACCAGGACGACGGTCTCACGTTCGCCTACCGTCAGGGCGACTACACGCTCACCCACCTCACCAGCGAGGAGACCGCCAGCGGCGTCCGGCTGGTGATCGACGAGTCGAACAGGCGCTTCGCGCCGTCGATCTACCGCGTTCGCTTTCATCTTGGGGAGACGCCGACGGGCGTCTGGCTGGAGAACGTCGCAGCCCGACCGCCCGCCGCGTCCGGCGACGTGGCACCGGGCGAATGGGCGTGGGACCCGAGGGCGCGGGTGCTGACCGTGGTGCTGGATGCCCGCAGCGCGCCCCACCACGTGATCGACGTCACCCTTGACGGCGGGGCTCTGTCGGCGCGCACCGCACCCGAACTCTCGGCCCAGGTCATCGATCCGCGGATCGAGGTGACCGGTTCGCAGGGCAGACCGATCCCGCATTTTTTCCCGCCTCCGACTCTTCCGGCACGCATCAAAGCCATCAATTACGATGACGGCGGAGAGGGCGTGGCCTTCCACTGCGAGCGTCCGCTGCCGGAGAAGACACGCTACCGCGCGGACGATCTCGGCATTGTGGACACCAATGACGCGGGCGGGGGTTACGTCCTGGCCGGTCTGCGGCCGGGCGAATGGGCGCGCTATACCATCGATTGCAGCAACGGCGGTTACTTCGATCTCACCGCTCGTCTCGCCAGCGCGCAGGGCGGCGGGCGCATCCGCTTCATGGCCCTCGACCAGGTGCTCGCGGCGATCGACGTGCCTGCCACCGGCAGCGAAGATACCTTCAAGGATATTGCCGTTCCAACCGTGTACCTCAACCCGGGACAATTGAGCCTGCTGATTTTTGTCGACGCACCCGGTTTCGCGCTGAACTCCTTTGCCTTCCAACCGACCGCGCACCCGCCGTCGGTTTATCCCGCCGCGCTGGCGGCGCGGTCCGGGGTGGCCGATCTGGCCGATTTTAAAGGCGGATCCGCCGGCCGCGGCGTGCTCCGGAACCTCGGCCGCGTCGGTTCCAGCGCGACGTTCGGCGTCGTGGCGACGAAGGGCGGGAAGGCGACGCTGCGCTTCGGGTATCAGGGGGCGACAGGAAAAACGCTGCCGTATTCCCTCAAGGTCGGCGACGCGAAGGAGATTCCGCTGCAGTTTCCATCCACGGGCGGCGAATGGAAGAACTTCGATGTGGAGGTCGTGCTCCAACCAGGCGCCAACCGGGTCACGCTCGCCGGACTCGTCGACGGCTGGGATTCGATCACCCTCGACT
>OCTA010005434.1_pt1 | contig 11013 bp, 12 predicted proteins | sample 1538991 | NCBI WGS metagenome assembly OCTA01 (sample SAMEA3539302, study PRJEB22396) | soil metagenome | biome: tundra; feature: field; material: soil | place: USA | collected 2010-05 | depth 0.15 m | reverse complement strand
GGTACGGCGACCCCGCCCTACAACGCCGCACCGGACAGTTCGCGGAATTACGACTAAAAATCGCTCCAATTGCATGAGTTCGTCTTAGTCCAGGGACCGCAATTGCGCCGCCGAAAGGCCCAGGGCCTCGGCGTAGCGCGCGAGCGACCGCGCCCTCAACCGGGCGAACACGGCCGGCCGCAAATGGCGGCGCACCTGCCAGCGCCAGAATCCGGTGGCTTGGGCCAGCGTCGGAAGATCCATCCGCTGACGGTACATGTGGACTTCGAGCGGACTGGTTTCGCCGCGCCGCGCGCGTTCGCGGGCCGCGGCCGCCAGGCGGGCGAACCACGAGACGGCGTCTTCGGTGACGGACACCTCCGCCTCGGTCCCGCCCGACCGGGCGATGAAATAGCGGCCGCGTTCGTCGACGACATACACGGCCTTGTGCTGGCCTTCAAACAGCGGGGCGCTGCGGGCTGGTACCTCGTCGGGACGCATCAGACCACGGTGAGATGAAGGAAGGCGCTGGTGAAGCGGCCCGATTCGGGCACGAAGCACAGCAGACGTTCCCCGCGGCGCAAACGGCCGCTGCGGACCAGTTCGTCGAGCATGACGTACATCGAGGCGGATCCCGTGTTGCCCCGCGTCTCGAGATTGGTGAACCACCGCTCCGGCGGAACGGCCAGACCGATCTTCTCCAGACCGCGGGCGATCGGCTGGCGGAAATATTCGGACGACATGTGGGGGAGGAACCAGTCGATTTCCGCCGGGCGGAGGTGGCGCCGGGACGCGATCCGGGCGAGCGGCTTCTCCAGGCAATATTCGGCGATCTTCGCGTTCAGCAATTTTACGTCCTGCCGGACGGCGAGGATGGACTCGCGGCCGAGGTTCTCATGGCTGAACTGCATCCAGCTCGTGAGCGTGCCGTCGGCGTTTTTCTTTGCGCCGGCGTACATGCAGACGGGCATTTCGTGCGCGTAAGAAAGAATGTCCATCCAGTCGATCCGCAGGCTCGGACTGGCGGGATGGGGCTGATCCTGGAGCAGCAGCGCGCCGGCGGCATCGGACAGCATCCACCGCAGGAAGTCCTTCTCGAAGGCCAGCTCCGGCCGCTCGCCGAGGTCGTTGACCTGCTGATCGGTCTCGGCCGCGTAACGGGTGGAGCGGAAGACGAGGGAGGCGACTTCCGAGCCGGTGGCCACCGCATTGGGATGCTCGCCGGCGCGCACGGCCAGCCAGGCGTACTTCAACGCCGCGACGCCCGCGATGCAGACTCCGGTCGTGGCGACCACCTCGCAGGCGTGTCCTCCCAGTTCGCCGTGCACCATCACGCCATGGTTGGGCAGGAGCTGATCGGCGATCGAAGTCCCCGTGCAAAGGCAAGCCATGTCATCGAGGGCAAATCCGTCGCCGGCGAGCCGCCGCACCGCCTCGGCGGTCAACTGCGCGTTGGTGTAGCGGACGGCGCCCGTCGCGGGATCGATGACATAGTGGCGGGATTTGATGCCGTTGTTCTTCAGCGTGATCCGCCGGGCCCGCGAAGGCCGGGGGCCGGGCATGCCCAGAAGGGCCCCCATCTCTTCGTTGCCGACGGGCGCCAGCGGCAGAAACGAGGCGGTACGGGTGATAAAAACGTCTTTACTCATGAAAACATGCCATCCGGGAGGCATCGGAGCCGGACGGCTGTTCGAACGAAGCTTGAAGGACATTCAGCCTTCGTTGCAAGAGTGGCCGCAAGGCTGCCTTCAGGAATATTGAAAGCGGCACAACCGTGATGATTAGCGAAAGCAAATGCACCAGATAAAGAGCGAGCACCGCGCGGCGCAGCGGTGCGCCCGGCCGGCCGGCCCGGCGCAGGACGCGCGACCAGAAGCGGAAGGTCCGCCGGCCGACCTTTTCACTTGCAATCAGGCGCGGATCGACCGCGCAGGCGCGCAAGCCGCGGAGCATCGGTGCATGGTGGATTTCTGCATCGCGTTGCAGCGCCTCGCGCAACGCCAGGCCAAAGCGCCGGCTCGCCGCGATCTCGGCGGCGGCGACGCCCGCGGGAGGGAAGCCCCAGAAGCCGCCTTTGCGCCCGGTCAGGAGCCAGCGGGGCGTGGTGATGAAGGTCGCGAACGCATTGCCCTGGTCCACGAGCGCCACGTGATCGCAAAGATGAGCCCCCGCCTCCGCCAACAACTCTTTCATCTTTTCCTGCGCCATCAACCACATGTTGCGGCACGCCGTGACGGTGACCACCGGTTTGCCGCGCACCAGCCGTCGTCCTTCCTCGCTCCGGAGGAAGGCCGTGATCGGCGGCGGCGGCGAGAGGAACCAGACCGGATAGCCGATGATGATCAGGTCGAACGCGGAGCCGGCGGCGACGGCGAGCGGCGCCAGGAGCGGCGAAACGCCGGCGACCGTCTCGGGGAACGCGTCGAGAAACCGCCAGAACGGCCAGGGATACGGATACGCGGGGATGGGGCGGAGCGCTTCGCGATGGACCTGGATTCCGTCATCGCGACCCTGAAGTGGCGCCAGCAGCGCGTCCAGCACCGCGGTCAACTGGCCGGTTTGGGAGTATTCCACGACCAGGATCTTCTTCATGGCGGGGTGTCGGTGCCGGGAAGGCGACAGGCTTCAGGCGACGGGGCGGAACGGCGTTCCATTTGACGGCGCGAGCGGGACGAGACTCCGCGGCTGCCGGGGATGGAGCGGGAAGTTGCGGCGCGCCGCCGCCAAGCGGATGCGAGGAGAACTGAAATAGCGGGCGGCCCGCAGCGTTCGGGCTGAGTTCCGGGCCATATGCCACAGGCTCCAGCGATGTTCCCAAATCCGCCGGGCGAACCGGCGCCGGAACCCCGGGCTGTCATAGAACCGGCGGAGGTGCCAGTTGTAGAGCGCCTCCATTTCCCCGCGGCTGGCGAAACCCGCGGGACGGAAAACGAAATTCAGGCAGTTCATCAGCCGCCAGTCCTCGTGCAATTCGCCGGCGTTGGCGTGACGGCATTCGTTCCAGATGGGGGCGCCGTACATGGGGCTGAACTTGGTCATGTTCATGTCGTCCAGGTCGAGCGAGAGGACGAAGTCGCTGGTCGTCTTCAACGTTTGCGGGGTTTCCCCGGGCAGGCCGAAGATGAACAGGCCTTTCGCGCGCAACCCGGCGGCATGGATTTTCCCGACGGTCTCACGGACTGCTGCGAGCGTCACTCCGGCCTTGTGACGTTCGATCATGGCCGGGTCGGCCGATTCAATCCCCAGGGAAACCATGAGGGCGCCGGCGCGCCGCAGGAGTCGGAGCATCTCGTCGGAAGTCTGTCCCGTGCGGATGGCGCAGTTGAATTCCATGCCCAGCGGCCGGTCGATCAGCCGGGCGCACAATTCCTCGACGCGGTCTTTCCGGGCGGTGAAAAGGTCGTCGTAGAAATTGATATGGCGAACGCCGAAATGGTCCCGCAGGTGGCGCATCTGCTCGTAGATGTAGGCGGCGGAGTTGAACCGGTAGAGATGCTCAAAGACCGTGCGGTCGCAGAACGAACAGGCGTAGGGGCAACCGCGCGAAGTGATCATCGTCGCGCCCGATCGCTTCCGGGAGGAAAACAACGGCAGGTGATAGCCTTTGGGAAAACCGGCGAGTTTCTCGTAGGCCGGGAACGGCAGCCGGTCCAGGTCCGGAAGGCGGGGGCGGCGCGGGTTCGAGACCACGCGGTCGCCATCGCGGAAAACGAGATTGGGGATGTCGGCGGGGCGTCGGCCCTCCGCCAGGTCCAGGAGCGGGCCTTCCCCTTCGCCGACGCAAAGGCAGTCAATCTCCGGGAAGTGCTCCAGCAGGGCCGCGCCGAGCGAGGAGGCGTGGACATTGCCCACCACGATTCTTAGCTGTGGCCGCCGCGCCTTGAGGAGGACGATGAGATCCACCGCGTCCATGAAACCGGAGGTGGTGGCGGAAAAGCCGACGAGTTCCGGATTCGTGCCGAGAATGATCGCCGCATTGGCGTCGATGCCGGCCGGAGCGCACGGCCCCAGGCAATCGTGGACAACCGTCGGATGGCCATGCTGCTCCAGCCACGCGGCGAGCGAGAGGATCCCAATCGGCGCCATGCGGTTGGCCAGCACGGAGAAATCCGGCTGGCCGGGCACGAAGTTGAATCCGGCGGGATGGACGAGCGTGACACGCATGGCGGGGGCAAGAGGAAGCGACCCGACGCGCCTGCGGCCGGGCCCTGCTCGCAAGGCAATCCATTCACCGCGACGGCTTCAAGAGCAAGGAGGAGGTATTTTGCGAAGTGCACCGCGGTCCGGCGAGAAAGTCTAGGCTTGAGAAGCGGGTCGGCGATGTTTTCTCTCGCAGGTGAAGATGTTGCCCCACCCAGGTTCCGATTCAGTCGCGCAGTTGCAGCGGTTTCCCTTGGAGGTTCGAGACGCCTATCGGTGTTTTTGCTCCACCGGCGACGTCGCCGCGTTGCACCTGGTGGTCCTCGCGGTGGTCCGTGATTACATGCCGCGACCTGGCGAAGCGGCGCTGACCGACGAGATGCGGCTGATCGAAGACCTCGGGTACGATTCCCTGGCGGTCGCCGAGACGGTTTTTTTTCTGGAGGATTTACTGCAGGTGCGGATTGAGAACAAGGAACTGATCCAGGTGCGGACCGTCGGCGAGCTCCGCGGTTTCGTCACCCGCAAGGTGGCCCAGAAACGAACCGCGGCCGCGTGAATGCTGTCCCTTTTCCGCTCCGGCGGGTGGCGATCACCGGCCTCGGTTTTGTCACGCCCATCGGGAATGATCGCTCCACCGTGACGGCGCATCTGCGGGCCGGCCGCCATGGCCTGGCGCCGGTGGAGTTCCTGGGCAACCCGGATCTGCCCGTCAAAGTGGCGGGGACGGTGAAGGACTTCACGGTGGAGTCGACCAGTTGGCGCGACTGGACGTGGCCGGCGGAATACGAGATCCCGCGCGAGACATTGCGCGGGCTGGCGCCCCACGGGGTCTACGCCGTGTGCGCGGTGATGCAGGCCCTGCGCGACGCCGGGCTTTCGGCGGAGGCCATCGCCGGCGACGATGCCACCGGCATGTTCTGCGCCTCGGCCGGCTCCGCGATGCTGCTGCACCACAACCTGGCGCAGATGCACGCGGCGCGGGGCGAGCGCGGAAACCCGATGGGGGTGGTCAGCTCGATTGCGGGCACCCTTAATTTCAATCTCGCGGCGCATTTTCGCATCACCGGGGCGGTGTGCGGCTTTGTGTCCGCGTGCGCCTCCGCCAGTCACGCGCTGGGTTACGCCTGCGACGAAATCCAGCTCGGCCGCCTCCGGCGGGTGATCGTGGTGGGCGCCGAGGAGCTCAACGCCGAGACGCTGCTGCCGTTTGCGGCTATGCGCGTGTTGTCGGGCGCCAGCGATCCCGTGCTGGCGTCGCGGCCGTTTGATCAGGGCCGCGACGGCTTCGTGGGCGCCGGTGGCGCCGTGGCGCTGATCCTGGAGGAGGCCGGCCTCGCCGCGGAGCGAGGCGTCCGGGTTCAGGCGGAGGTCGCGGGCTGGGGCCAGGCCGCCGATGGCCACAGCATGGCCATGTCGCATCCGGAAGGCGCCGGACTCCGTCTGGCCATGCAACGGGCTCTCGCCCAGTCGGGGGTGAAGCCGGACGAGGTCGATTACGTGAATGCGCATGGCACCTCCACCCCGGTCGGCGATCGCGCCGAAGCCCTCGCGCTGCGATCCGTTTTCTCCGACGTGGGCGCCCGCCCGCGGATCAGCAGCACCAAGGCGCTCACCGGTCACCCGCTTTCCCTGGCGGGCGCGATGGAGGCGGCGTTCTGCGTGCTCACGCTCACGGAGGGTTTCGTGCCCGGGAATCCCCACCTGGTGGCGCCCGATCCGGCGTGCGAAGGACTCGACCTGCCGCGGGCGGCCGTCGCCATTGCGCCGCGGGTCGTCCTCAACAACAGCAGCGGTTTCGGCGGTAGCAACGTCTGCCACGTGCTGCGGACGCCGGCGGGCGCCGGGGATCAGCGGAGCCGAGAATGATGCGCGATGATGAGAGGCACGGAGGTTCGAAGAGGGGATATTCCTTGTGTCCTGAACCAAGACGGTTTGTAGTAATTGCTGCGATATAGAGTCCGCTCCCCACGGTGCCTCGATCTGCTTTGAGCCCGGGGATTCATCCCTTTCCCGTGTCTCCAATCTATGAAGAACCTGAAGCAGTTGCTCATCCTCGCGGCCCTGACGGCCGGATTGTCCGGCTGTATGTCATCGCAAAAGGCGACGGTCAGCCCCGGTGCCGACCTGGGTGCGATCAAGAACTACTACGTGGTCCACCTGCCGCAGGACGGCCGCAAGATCAACCAACTGATTTGTGATGATCTGAACGTCCGGGGTTACAAGGCGACCACGGGAGAAGCGGGCAATGCACCTGCGGAGGCGGAGGCTTTGGTGACCTATCAAGACAAATGGATGTGGGACATGGCCATGTACATGCTCCAGCTCGACATCCAGTTTCGGGACCCAAAGACCGACATCGCCCTCGCCAGCGGCGAAGCGATGCACACTTCGCTCGTCCGGCGAAGCCCGCCGGAGATGGTCAAGGAGGTTCTGAACCAGATCTATCAAAAGGCATCACCACCCCAGGCTGCGACTCCGATGGGGGACAAGTAGTCCCGCGACTTTATCATCCATCCCATGAAAATCCCAACGAGAATTCCAACGATCGCGGCGGCTCTTCTGCTCGTGACCCCGCTTTTCCTCGGAGGCTGCGCCACCCCCACCCAGTCCACGGCCATGGTTGCCACTCCGGTGGGGACGGTGAACAGACACCCGCAGTCGCTCAGCATCACGGTCGCCGGAGGTTCAGAGACCTCGGCGGCGGGCGCATCGAAAATCTCGGACAACGACTTTGCCGACGCGCTGCGACAATCGATCACGCAGTCTGGTTTGTTCGCAAAGGTGTCTCCCGCCGGTCAATCTGATTATCATCTTGAGGTGCAGATTGTCCGCCTCGATCAACCCATCATGGGTTTCTCCATGACGGTGACGCTTGAAGCCGACTGGAAGCTTGCGCGGCAGGGCGATCATCAAATCGTCTGGCAAAAGGCGATCATCAGCACTTTTACGGCGAAGACTGGAGAGGCCTTTGCCGGCGTCACCCGTCTCCGCCTTGCCACCGAAGGCGCCGCCCGGGCGAATATTCAGGATGCCATCGGGCAGATGAGCGCGCTTGCCCTCCCGTGATTTGGAAGGGCTGGCGTCAGATCCTGGGACGAATCGACTCCGCCCGCCGTTTTTCCCCACTTCCGGGCTTGCCGGGGGCCCGGGGAGTCGCCTTGCTGACAGGGCTTTCTGTATGAGTGACCCCCTTTCCGCCCACCTCAAGCAGTTGATCGTGGAGACGCTGCGCCTCGAAGACGTGAAGCCCGAAGATATTCAGGACAACGTGCCGCTGATTGGGTCGGGGCTGTCGCTGGATTCGATCGATGCCGTCGAACTCGTGCTGAAGTTCGAGAAGGAATTCGGGATCAAGATCAGGAGCAGCGAGGAGTCGCGCCAGGCGCTCGCAAGCGTGTCCAGTCTGGCTGCTTTCATCCGCCAGCACGCTGATCCGGCCCGGTTGCCGACTTAAGCGGCGCGGCGGCATCCAGCGCGGTGTATTCATCCAACCATGATTCGGTGCGGCTGGCGGCGTGGGGTTGCGTGACTCCGTTGGGGGACGCAGCCGGCACCGTGGCGGCCCTGCTGCGCGGCGAGCGGGCGCTGCAGGCGGTCCCGGTGCTCGGGCGGGAAGGCGGCGATCCGGTGCCGCTGGCGCTGCTGGGTGGCCGGGCGCTCGACGAGACGGCCCCACCGTCGTGGATGGCGACGATCAAATCCCGGTTCCGTCCGGTCCAGGAAGACGGCTGGGGCCGGCCGCGGCGGCCGGTGTTCGTCACGAGCAGCAATTTCGGGGTGGGCTGCCTTTATGCGTATCGCCGCAGCGGCGATCTCACGTTTCTGCGTTACGGCGCGCTGCCCAATTGTGTGGAGTGGCTGCGGCGCGAATTGGGGTGGGGTGAAAGCGTCACCGTGTACTCGCATGCGTGCGTCTCGGCGCATCTGGGCCTTTTGCAGGCCTCGCGCATGATCCAGGCCGGGCTGGCCGACGAGGCCCTGGTGTTTTCCTTCGATTTTCTGAGCCCGTTCGTGGCGGGCGGCTTCCATGCCTTGAAGATTCTCAATGCGGATTTTCCGGCGCCCTATCAGGTGCGGGCCACCGGCTCCATCGGGCTGGGCGACGGCGCGGCCTTTGCCGTCCTGGCGCGTGATCGCGGCGATTTCGCGGTCCTGGCGCAGAGCCTCCACAACGAGATGCATCATTTCACCGCGAACCGCGCGGATGGGTCGGGATTCACGACTTGTCTGGCCCCGGTGGCAACGGCTGCGGCCGGCCGGCGCTTGTGGCTGAAGGGCCACGGCACCGGGACGCTCGAGGCGGGCCGCCTGGAGTGCGAGGCGTTCGCGCGCGTTTTTCCCGGTGCGCCGCTCGTCGGCTGGAAGGGCAGTCTGGGCCACACGCTGGGCACTTGTGGATTGGTGGAGCTCGCGCTGGCCGTGGAAGCGATGCGGGCCGGTCGCACGCCGGGCACGGTGGGCAGCGCGGCGCCGGTGTTCGCGGATTCAGTGGCGCTGGAATCGTTTGCGAACGGCGCCTACGACGGTGTAGTCTGCGCCAGCAATGCCTTTGGCGGATCCCATGCGGCCTTCTTGCTCGGTCATGCTTGAACGATTCATCCAGGAACTGCGCACCGACGATCCCGGTCCGGAGACGCCCGCGGCCACGCGCGAACGGCTGAAACCGCGCTTTGCGCCGGGCAGCACGCGCCGGATGACCCTGCTGGGCATGCTCGCGGGGGCGGCGCTGGGCGACCTGCAGCCCGCCGCGGACGACGCGGTGGTTTATGCCTCGGCTTTCGGCGAGGGGCGCGCGTTGGAGGACTACCTGGCGAGTTTTCCCACCGCGAGCCCGACGCTGTTTCAGACTTCAATTCATCCCAGTGGGGTGCAGCAGGGATTAATCGGCGCGCAGCGCAGCGTGCGGGAGCTGTTTCCTCATGCCGGCGGCCGACAACTGGCGGTGCAGGCCTTGCTCACGGCCATGCTGGCACCGGCGCCGGGCGTGGTGCTCGTGGGCGGAGAGGAGCGCGGCACCTGGCTGGTGGAAGCGGATGCAGTCAGCGATCGGACTTTTGCCTATGCGGTCCGGCTGGCGCGCGAACCGGGCCCGGCCGCGCTGGGACGGCTGACGCTGGCCCAGGAGGAAGCGACGGGTACGCTGACGCATCCCGCCTGGTTCGAACTGCTCCATCATCGCCGGCCGTTCGATGGACCGGCGGCGGAAGGATGGCACCTGCAATTGGCCTGGTCGTAATGTCCACTCCCGCTCCAACCTCCGCTCCTGGCCGCACGGCCCGCAATCCGGGACCAGGCTGGGGTTATCGGTTCCTGCGCGGATGCGACCGGGTGCTGCCCGAAGCGATCTTCCGCCCGTTGCGCGGAATCGGCACGGCCATCGCCGTGGCCGGCATGCCGGAACAACGACGCCATTCTCGGGATTACCTGGCGCTCGTGCTCCGGCGGCCGCCGACTTGGCGGGATGTCTGGCGGCATTTTTTCGCTTTTGAGGAGGCGCTCATGGTCAAGCTCCGGGTGATCAATGGCCGGCCGCACCACACGGTGTTTGGACCCGGCGCGGCGGACTGCCGCACCTGGCTCGAAGGCGGCGGACCGGTGCTGCTCGGGACGTTCCACGTCGGGGTGTCGGATCTGCTCGGCTGCCTGATCGGCGGCTACCCGGCGCATCAGGTTTACGTGGTGCGGCAGCGCGTGGGGAATTCCTACGACACGGACAAGCTGGCCGAGCGTTTCGGCGGCCGGCTGCATTTTCTCTGGGTGAACGAGCCGGAGGAGATGATCTTCGCGCTCAAGGAAGCGGCGGCGACTCCGGCGGCCATCGCGCTGCAATGCGATCGGATCGAGTTTGCCGCCCGCACCGAGGAGTTCGAGTTTCTTGGCGCGCGCCGGCGGTTCCCGTTCACCATTTATCATCTGGCGCTGATTTTCGACCGTCCGGTGCTCTTGTCCGTCGGCCTGCCGGAAGGCCCCGCGCGCGCCGTGCTCCACGCGTCGCCGCGCTTCGACCTGCGGCCGGGCGAACCGCGGGCGGAGACGTTGCAGCGGGCGCGGGGACATTTTCAGGCTTTTCTTCGGCAGTTGGAGGAACTGCTATTCCAGCACCCGTACCTCTGGTTCAATTTCACTCCGCTGAATCCGCCGGCGGTCGTCACCGCTCCCTCCCCCCGATGAAAGCACGGCTCGTCTACGGCGGTCTGGCCGCCGCGTATTATTTGTCGTGGGCGTGGTTTGCCGGCGTGGGACTGGTGCTGAATCTCTTGTGCGTGCCGTTGCTCCTGGTGCCGCGCCGGGAACTGCTGGGTTTCGCGATCCGCGGGACGATCCGGGGGCTGTTCCTGGTGTGGCTAGGCTGGTTTCGGTTGAGCCGCTGCCTGCGGATCACGTGGCGCGGGTTCGACCTGCCCCGCGCGCGCCGGACCATTTATGTGGCGAATCACCCGACGCTGCTGGACGCCACGTTTCTCCTGGCGCGCCTGCCCGACACGATCTGCATCATCAAACCGGCGCTGATGCGCAGTCCGGCCATCGGGCCGGCGGCCCGCTTGGCGGGATACCCAACGGGCGAGACGGATATCGACCTGATTCGCAACGTGGCCGGAAAAGTCGCCGCCGGGCGGTCGCTGCTGGTGTTTCCGGAAGGGACGCGGACCCGGCCGGGGATGAGGCTGGGCACGCTCAAGCCGGGGTACGCCCTGATCGCGGAGCGCGCGCGGGCCGCCGTGCAGTTGATCGTCATTCGCGCCTCGGCCGATCTGGTGCCGCGGGGCCGGCCGTGGTGGCGGCCCCCGTCGGTCCTTCCGGCGCGGGCGGAGCTCACGCTGGACCGCCGTTGGGAGTACGATCCGGCGCGCCGGACGAGGGACTTGACTGTCGAAGTGGAGCGCCGACTAT
>OCTA010005432.1_pt1 | contig 11018 bp, 9 predicted proteins | sample 1538991 | NCBI WGS metagenome assembly OCTA01 (sample SAMEA3539302, study PRJEB22396) | soil metagenome | biome: tundra; feature: field; material: soil | place: USA | collected 2010-05 | depth 0.15 m | reverse complement strand
TTCAATAGATTCTAGCAGGTTTCGATGGTGGCGGTCTCCCGTGGAAAAGACGTCTGTTTACCGCACAACTCCTGCATCCTTGGCCGGCCAATAGACAAACACGGCCTTGCCATACACGAGCTCCCGTTCCACAGGGCCAAATTCACGGCTGTCCGATGAAATCGAGCGGTGATCCCCCATCATGAAGTAGGTGTCGTCCGGCACAATCATCTCCGCCATTGAGCGCCTATCGCGGTACTTCTCCGGCACATATCCCTCGGGCAAAAGGTTGCCGTTGAGCCAGACTTGGCCATGGTCTATCCGCAGTCGATCGCCGGGTAATGCGATCACGCGTTTGATGTAGCTCTTCTCGGGGTCGAGAGGATAGTGAAAGACCACCACATCGCCGCGCTGAATCGACTCGATGTGGTAGACGAACTTGTTGATAAAAAGTCGGTCGCGGTCTTCCAGCCGCGGCAGCATGCTCGTTCCTTCAACCCGAACCGGTTGATAGAGGAAGGTGATGATCAGCACGGAAACTGCCGCGGAAACAAGGAGGTCGCGCAGCCAGAGAAACACGCCCCCAGTCTTGCCCGTTGTTCGAGGCAAAGGGGCGGGGATCTCCGCTTGCGTGATCTCAATCTCCGCGCCGGTTGTGGCGGGTTGCAGTATCTGGGTTTCTTGAGTAGGTATTTCCATCTCTATCTCAGTTAATTATGACATCGATGCTTATTGGCAGCCGAGACCTCCCGGCGGACACAGCACGCGCGCGCGATCGGGCTTGTCGATGGGCCGTGGCTGGTTCGCAGAGGGCACCAGGGCAGGCGCGCTGCCCGGAGCCCCCACGCTGGCGAGATTCTCATCTTCCAGCATCAATGGCCGTTGCAGCACCATTTCCACCTGCGTTCCATTCTCAATATTGACATCTGCTCCGCGGGTGAACAACGAGACCAGCCCCGCCGTCGCAAGTCCGGCCCCGATTCCTGCGATTCCGCCCTCGAGGGGATGCCCCGATTCGAGACCGCCGATGGATCCAACCGTTCCGCCTGTCGGAATGGCGACAGCGGCTACTTTTCCCGCGTTGCGCCCCTTGTCGCTGTCTTGTTCAATGGTGCCCTCACCATCGTCTTTCACTGATTGCTTTCTCGCGCCGGGTAGACTATTCACGACACCCGGAATCTCCACCACCGAGCCGTTCGGAAAGATGATGGATGTGAAATGCATGTCGAGCTGTGCCCTGCCTTTCACGCGGCCAGCCCGCGCAACCCGGTCGACCACACCCTGCACATAAATACCGGCAGGAATCATCACCCGGTTGCCGACCACCACCGGAAATGTCGAAGCCAGGTAAACGCCATCGCCCGGCCTTGCGCTTCTTGTGTTGATGCCGCTGCGCAACTGGAGCAATACCTTTGTCCCGGCAGGAACGGTGTAAGTCTTTTTCTCTGGCTGTGGTGATTGAGGAGCGGCAGGTTGCGCGGTTTGAGGCACGGTGGCAGCCGGAGCTACAGCTACAACTGGAGAGGTGGAAGCGGGCGTCGAGTCCGATGCGGTAGGCGCTGCTCCGGCGGCCGCGGGATTCTGAGCGAATGCCGCGCCGTACGCCCCTCCCACCAGGCTCAGCACGATTGCAGCCGTCGATTTCCCACCCAGCAGGCGCATCTCTTCCTCCCACGCAGCCCTTTATCTATATAGACGGACGGTTTATGCCCAAGGTAGCCCATTCCCCGCCGCGACACCAAAATGCTACACCTTTCCCGCGGCGCGCCGATTCGCGTTACGATGCAAGACAATGATGGAGCCCGCACTCAATTCGCCACCAGCCGATGTGAAGAGCCGGTTTGCCCCAGTCTATGACGTTTTAAACGGGGCAATCGCCGCTCATACTTTCCCGGGCTGCGCCTTCGGCGTGTTTGCGGCCGGCGCCGTGGTGCTTCAGGACGGCCTCGGTTGCTTCACCTATGACGATGATGCGAATGCCGTCACGCCAACGACTGTATATGACGTCGCCAGTATCACCAAAGTCGCCGCAACCACGGCCGCTTACATGCTGCTCTATCAAAGGGGACAGCTTGACCTGGACATGCCGCTGGGCGAATTGCTTCCGGGGTTCGTGGTGGGGCGTTCTTCCGCTGAGCGTGCCCACCATGTGAAGCTTCGTCATCTTCTGGCCCATAATTCCGGATTGCCTGGTTATGCAGAGCTGTTCCGCACGGCCACGACGCCTGCCGATCTTCTTCGCGCCTGCATGCAACTGCCCCTCGAGGCGGAGCCAGGTTCGCGCGCCGAGTACTCCGATTTGGGATTCATTCTGCTGGGCAAGGCGCTGGAGATCTTGACCGGCGAAGAGCTTTCAACCTTGGCCCGCAGAGAGGTCTTTCAGCCGCTGAAGCTTGCTGCCACCGGGTTCACCCCGCCGGCAAGTTCACGGTCCTTCATTCCGCCGACTGAAGAAGACACCACATTCCGTCACCGCCGCATTCAGGGCGAAGTCCAGGATGAGAACGCCTCGTTGCTGCAGGGCGTGGCCGGCCATGCGGGATTGTTCTCCAACGTGCCCGATTTATTGAGATTCGCGAGCGAGGTGCTTGTGGCTGTGCACCTCGAAGGAAGCGCCGGGAGTTCCAATCTATTCGAGAGCAAAACGATAAATTACTTTGCACAGCGGCAACAGCCCGAGGGCAGCACCCGCGCGCTGGGATGGGATACCCCATCGCCCGAGTCCTCAGCCGGGCGCCATTTCTCGCCCCACTCCATCGGTCATCTAGGGTTTAGCGGCTGTTCGTTGTGGATTGACCTCGACACGGCCGTGGCGGTCGTCTTGCTCACCAACCGCACCTGGCCTGACCGGCAAAACCAGACAATTCGCGATCTGCGGCCTGCATTTCACAACGCCGTAAGGGAAGCGCTTTTGCCGACAAATCGATAGTCACCTATCTGGGCACTCCCGCCTTACTATTCTCTTGAGCTTGCCCAATTTACGTCTACAATCAATTGTGGGGGCTGATTTGATGTTTACAGGCACGACTACTCAGGAAGTGGCCGACGCACATGGGAGAGAGAATCCAAAAAGAGATCAAGTCTCCTTACTCCAACAACTTACAACCGAAAGCCAGAACGAGGCTTCGCAAGGGTTCGACACCAAGTCCGCAATTGAAATCGCCCGCATCATCAACCACGAAGATGCCAAAGTCGCCGCCGCCGTCAAGAAAGCGATTCCCGAAATTGCAGCCGTAATTGACCAGGTGGCTCGTAGCCTGCGAGATGGCGGTCGATTGATTTACATCGGTGCCGGTTCCAGCGGGCGTATTGCAGCACTCGACTCCTCGGAGTGTCCGCCCACCTATTCGACGGCTCCGGGTCAGGTTCAATACATTATGGCCGGCGGCACCAAGGCGCTGGCCTCTGCGGTCGAAGTCAACGAGGATTCAGAAGAGCTGGGACAGCGGGATATCGCCCGTCGCCGCCCGACCCGCAAGGATGTTGTGATTGGGCTCTCCGCCTCTGGCCGCACACCTTACGTGGTAGCCGCTGTTGCATATGCCCGGGCTCGCGGAGCTCACACTGCCGCGGTCACTTGCAACCACGAAACTCCTCTGGCCGCCGCCGCCGATATCGCCATCGTTGCTGAAGTGGGTCCGGAAGTCGTCTCCGGCTCCACCCGCATGAAGGCGGGCACTGCCCAGAAGATGGTTCTCAATATGATTACCACGGGCGCCATGACGCGGCTGGGCTATGTATATGAGAACCTGATGGTCAACGTGCACATGCAGAATTCCAAGTTGGTCGAGCGAGGCATTCGTATCCTGATGAGTGCCTGCGCCATTGATCGGCCAACCGCCGTTGAAACCATCAAGAGCGCCGGACGCAGCGTGCCTGTCGCTCTTGTGATGCTCAAAGCCAAGGTCGACAAGCCGGAAGCCGTTCGCCGCCTGGCCAAATCAGATGGCAACGTGCGCCTGGCAATCGAAGACAACGTGCTCGAACTCTGAGGATCAAACTCAAAGCGCATTGCAGCCACTTCTCAGCATGAACCCTTGCTGCGTATCCACAGGCGCGCTACAAATCGATACATATCGTTACTCATTGTGACCGCATAGAGAACCGGTTTGATTCCTCATCGAATCAGTTAGATTCGGCGTCTAAGACTCGCAAAAAGGTCGTCAAACAGGCGCTGCACCCCAAAATGTTGGAGGGACGCGATGAGTCCGAAACGAAAATTCGAACACAAGACCGGCGTAATCGTCGCATCGTTGCTGGCAGCACTCTCCCTGAGTGCAATAGCAATAGCCGCCATCTTCGGACCACCACACCCCGAGCCGCACCAGCCTGACCCGAAACATCCGCACTTCGTTTCGAATTCCAGGCCCATGAAGCATTTCCCACACCCCAGTCCATGGATGATTCGTGCAACCGGCTGGGCAGTCTCCGTGGCGTCACAGCTCTCCTGAAATCCGTTTACCGGCACACCGCGATCATTTCTTGCCTTTGACTCAGGAGCTCAGATCGCCTGAATCCTATCCCTTTGCCCACCAGCCTGCAGTCCCCATTTAGACTTTTCTTGAGGGACTCCGACTTTCATGGATAAATTTGTCATACGCGGCGGAAATCCGCTGGTCGGCACGATTCATGTGTCCGGCGCCAAGAACTCTGCCCTGCCCTGCATGGCCGCAGCCATTCTCACTGAAGACGAAGTTACCCTCGAAAACATTCCCAAGGTACGCGACATTGAAACGGAGCGCCGCCTGTTGGCCGCAATGGGCGCGGTCACTGAAGTGGTCGCTGCGGGCTGCATCAGGATCAACTGCCACACCCTCTCCGACCCCGTTGCCAAATACGAAATCGTGAAAACGATGCGCGCCAGTTCCCTCGTGCTCGGCCCCTTGGTGGCCCGGGCCGGCATGGCGCGCGTGGCGATGCCCGGCGGTTGTGCCATCGGCGGCCGCCCCATCGACCTGCACATCAAGGGATTGGAAAAGATGGGCGCGACCATCGTGCAGGAGCACGGCTATCTCGAAGCCCGCGCGTCGCGACTCCGGGGCGCGCACCTTGTCTTTGACAAGATCACCGTGACGGGTACAGAAGACCTGCTGATGGCTGCGGTGCTGGCCGAAGGCGAAACAGTGATGGAGAACTGCGCGCGCGAGCCGGAAGTGGCTGATCTCGCGGCACTGCTTTCCTCGATGGGCGCAAACATCCACGGTGCCGGAACCTCCGTGATCCGCGTTCAGGGCGTGAGCAGTCTGCATGGCGCGAACTACCGCATCAACCCCGACCGCATCGAGGCTGGTACGTTCCTCATCGCCGGCGCGATTACGGCGGGTGACCTGGTCGTAGCGGGCTGCGATCCAAAGCATCTCGACGCGGTGATCGCAAAACTGGAGGAGGCCGGAGCAAAAATTGATGTCCTCGGACCCGATACTGTGCGAGTCCGCTCCGACGGTCGTCTCCGCGCTGCCGATATCTCCACCGAAGAATATCCGGGGTTCCCCACAGACATGCAGGCGCAATACATGGCCCTCGCCACGCAGGCTGAAGGCGTGAGCCTGGTGAAAGAGAATATCTTCGAGAATCGCTTCATGCACGTGCAGGAACTGGTCCGTATGGGAGCCAATATTCGTGTAGACGGACGCTCTGCAACAGTGCGCGGGCCCGCCAGCCTTTCCGCCGCGGCAGTGATGTGCTCTGATCTCAGGGCCTCAGCGTCGCTGGTCTTGGCTGCCCTGGTTGCCGATGGCGAGTCGATTCTCGATCGCGTGTATCACATGGACCGGGGCTATGAGCGCTTTGAAGAAAAGCTGCAAGGTGTGGGTGCGCAGATCCAGCGCATGGGAAACGTATTCCCGGTGAAGGAAGAGGAAACTGCCGCCGACTGATTCCCTGCTTTGAACCTCAGTGCCAACTCGCCGCCAGGTGCCAGCGAAGTCCACGCTCCGCGGTCTTTTTCAACACGCGCTCATACTCGCGAAGTTCAAGAAGGATTGGAAACGTTTCAGAGCCCACGGCTGCAGGCTTCGCGGCTAGAAAGTCCGCTAGCGCTCTGACAGTCTGTAACCCGTCGTGGGCCGTGAACCACTGAGGCTGCGGCAGGTTACGCGCCCATTCCGGATTTCCCGTTCCCTGCTCCAGCAGGAGAGACATCGAGTTCTCGTCCGCTGAAAAGAACTCCAGCAAAGGGCTCACATGTAAGGTCGCAGCAAGCCGCTCGAGCGCTTCTTCGTTGCGGGCTAACGCATGGCCATTGACAAAGATGTCATAGCCCGGGTCTTCGCCTTCCACCACGATATACAAACTGGCTGCCATCGCGGCAAGTTTAAATTAGATAGTAAATACTGCTACCAAAATATCGGCGGGGGTCATACAGTCAATTACGAGTCGATCCAGCCAGATCAAGGTTACATAAGTTTGCCTTGAAGTATATGCTGTGACAAAAGAGCTATATCAACAACGGATGTATACGATTTTAAATGGATTCTGAAGGTTTGCAGCACGGGGAGAGCACGTGGATTGGAGTACGGTTCCGGACCTAGCAGCAGTCGCGCTCTTAATATGCGCATTCGCGTCTGCGGCACGACGCGGACAGACACCGTTTTCCGGCCTGTGGCTCAAGGGCTGGATCATGATCGCGCTGCATTTCGCTGCCTTCATCTTCATCTCCGCTCCCGGCTTTTGGGGAATCCTGGCGGCAGACGTCGGTCTCGCCTCGCTGACAGGCGCTGGTGTGCTGTTTATGTACGCCTCTGTTCCGTATCGGCGGCAAAACTCCAGCAAATGGATGCTCGTTGCTCTCCTGGCGGCCAACACCCTTTACGTTTGCATCATTAACGCCAGCCCGGCGCTCGACTGGGCCTTGACTCCCGCTGCGATCCTCCTCGGCGCCGTGCCGCTGACGTTGGCGCTGGTTTCAATTCGCAAGTTCCATCATCCTTTGCGCTGGATCGTTGTCCTTCTCTATTGCGCGCTCTCGATCTTCCTCCTCGTCGTCCAACATCGATCGCCTAACGGACCTGACCTGGCGTTGAACGCCGTTCTGTTTACGGTCTATTTGGGATGCGGCATTCATTTCTGGTTTACCTACCGAAGATCCACGGCTGGCGCGTTCATCACCATCGCCGGATTCTTTGCATGGGCCTTCGTGTTCGTGGTTGCTCCCTGGATGGATGCGGTCCGGCCCGGCGTTCACATCCAGAGCGAGGTCTGGAACCTCCCCAAATATGTCGTTGCGGTCGGCATGATTCTGTTGCTGCTTGAAGACCAGATTGAGCACAACAAGTACCTTGCCCTCCACGATGAACTGACCGGCTTGCCCAATCGCCGCCTCTTTCTTGACCGTCTGGGCGCCACCTTGGATCGCGCCCGCAGGACGGGCTCAAAGGCAGCTCTGCTGGTCGTCGATCTCGACCGTTTTAAGCAGGTTAACGACACATTGGGCCATCATGCCGGCGATGTGCTCCTGCAGCAAGTGGGTTCGATCTTTACCAGCCGCGTCCGGCTCACCGACACCGTTGCACGCACTGGTGGCGACGAGTTTTCGATCATCCTCGAAGATGCGGGCAGTGCTCTCTATGCCAGTCAGGTAGCTGGTTTCCTGTTGCAGCTTTTGAACGAGCCATTAAAAGTAGAAGAACGGACTGTGTGGGTCGGCGCCAGCATCGGCGTTGCTGTCTTCCCCGACGACGCAACCAATATGGAGGAGCTTTGCATTGCGGCCGACCTGCGCATGTACCACGATAAGAATCATTCCAAAGGGCTCAAACGATCAGCCACCGAACGAAGCTCCCCGGAATTTGACGACCGGGCCATCAGCGGCGGTTTTCGCACCATCCCCGACTAGCGTCCCGAGTCTGAAGTTCGCATCACAAATGCGTTGTCATCCTGAGTAGCCAAAAAATAAGGCTGTCATTCTGAGCGAGCGAAGCGAGTCGAAGAACCTGCATTTGGGACGCCCGATTTCTGCAATTTGATTTGAATCCCAAAACCTATTGGCCCGCAGTCCACCTCAAAACAACAGAGGTCCGGAGAAAATCTCCGGGCCTCTGTTGTTTGTATGAATCGTCGTGACCATTACATCATTTTCGGAATGGGTGTAGTCCGGAACCACGCACTCAAGTGGCTTTTGTCTCAAGAAAAAGCCACCCTTCGCAGCGCACAAAAAGGCTACCTGTATTCCGAAAGTGCTCTACCCCTGGCCGCCGCCGGGACGCGGACCGCGTCCACCGCGACGCCGCCTTCTGCGCTGGCGATCGTTGTTGTTTGCCGGGGGACGGCTGCCTGCTGCAACGGGCTGTCCCGCGGCCACCGGCGCTCCTTCCACGCGGTTGAAGTTCGGCTCATTCTCTTCGTCGAACTCCTCGCCGCCCTCTTCCTCGTCAAAGTCCTCGCCACCCTCAATCAGAATCGTGCTCTGATTCGATTTCGGCTGGCGTTCGTCGAATTCATTGCGGGGCTTGATCGGCGCAACCGGTGTTTCCGATGCATCGATCTCCACCTCTTCCGTCTCGACCGGAGTCGGCGGCGCGAGCTTGGCACGCTGCTCTTTGATCAGAGCCTTGCGGCTGAGCTTGATGCGATTGCCTTCGATGGCCAGAACCTTCACCATCACCTGGTCGCCCTCGCGCAACTCGTCCTTCACTTCCTTGACGCGGTGCTCCGCGATCTCGGAGATGTGCAACAGGCCGTCGGTGCCGGGGAACAGCTCGACAAATGCGCCGAACTCCGCCAACCGAACCACCTTGCCCAGATAAACCTTGCCGATCTCAGGCACAGCGGTGATGTTGCCGATCAATTCCAGTGCTTTTTTCAGGCCATCGGCATCGCAAGAGGCCACGTTCACCCGGCCGGTGTCGTCCACATCGATTTTGGCGCCGGTCTGCTCGATGATGCTGCGGATGGTTGCGCCGCCCTTGCCGATCAAATCGCGGATCTTGTCGGTCGGAATCATCACAGTTTCAATGCGGGGCGCATAGGCCGAGCGCTCCGTGCGCGGTCCGTCGAGAACCGCATCCATTTTGTCCAGCAGGAAGAGACGGCCACGGCGAGCCTGTTCCATGGCTTGCTCGAGGATTTCGCGAGTCAAGCCGCCGATTTTGATATCCATTTGGAGCGCGGTGATTCCCTTGCGGGTTCCGGCCACCTTGAAGTCCATGTCGCCGTAGTGATCTTCCGCGCCGGCGATGTCGGTGAGGATGGCGTAGTCGTCGCCCTCCTTGACCAGGCCCATGGCCACGCCGGCCACCGCGCCCTTGAGAGCGATGCCGGAGTCAAACAGCGCCAGACTCGCGCCGCAGACTGTGGCCATCGACGAAGAGCCGTTGGACTCAAGAATGTCGCTGACGATGCGGATAGTGTAAGGCGACTCCTCCGCGCTGGGCAGAACCGCGGTGATGGCGCGCTCGGCCAGAGCTCCGTGGCCGATCTCGCGACGGCCAGTGCCGGTCATGCGGCCTGTTTCGCCCACGCAGAAGGGCGGGAAGTTGTAGTGCAGCATGAAAGGCTTCTTCTTATCGCCTTCATAATTCTCCATGCGCTGGCCTTCGTCGGCGGTGCCGAGTGTGACCGTAACCAGGGCTTGCGTCTCACCGCGCGTAAACAGCGCCGAGCCGTGTACACGGGGCAGAACGCTGGTCTCGATGGCGATTTGGCGAATCTCGTCGAAAGCGCGGCGGTCGGGCCGGATGCGGTCCTTGGTCACCTGCTCGCGGAAGGTCCGCTCGCGCAGATGCTCATAGTAGTGGGCCAGCTTCTTCTTGGCGGCTGGATCGTCGGCGGGAAGCCCAGCGGCCAGCTCTTCCTTGATCTGCTTGATCAGAATCTGGCTATCCAGCTTGGCGTGGGTCTTGGTGTCCAAGGCATCTTTGAGACGATCGCCAACCTTGGCATTCAACTCGTCATAGTAAGCCTGGTCGAACTCCGGCGCGGTAAAGGCCCGCTTGGGCTTGCCGGCCAGGGCAACCAGCTCGTCGATCGCGGCGACGATCTTCTTGATCTCAACGTGGCCAAATTCGATGGCGGCCAGGATGGTCTCTTCGGACTCTTCCTTGGCGCCCGACTCGATCATTACGATGCCGTCTTTGTGGCCGACAACCATGATGTTGACCGTGGTGGCGGCGCGCTCGGCATAGGTCGGATTGATGACAAACTCGCCATCCACGCGACCTACGCGCACTGCGCCCACTGTGGCGCTGAAAGGAATGTCGGAGAGAGCCAGAGCGCAAGCGGCGGCGTTGATGCCCACCACGTCGGGGTCATTCTCCTTGTCGGCGGAGAAAACCAGGGCAATCACCTGGGTCTCGTTGCGGAACCCGTCTGGGAACAACGGACGGATGGGGCGGTCGATCTGGCGGCAGGTCAGGACTTCTTTTTCGCTGGGTCGGCCTTCGCGCTTGATGAAGCCGCCGGGAATGCGCCCGCCCGCGTACGTGTACTCGCGGTAATCCACGGTAAGGGGGAAGAAGTCGATGCCTTCCCTGGGGTCGGGGGAGGCCACCGCGGTGGCCAGAACAACGGTTTCGCCCGTGGTCACCAGTGCGGCGCCAGAGGCTTGCTTGGCCATGCGGCCGGTCTCAAAGACCATCCGCTTGCCGCCGGCAAGCTCGACAGCTACTTCATGCTTCGTAGACATAGAGTCCTCGTTTCGTTTTGTTCACTTGGGATACTTGGAAAGGGAAAGCGTAGGAGGGGGACGGAAAAGTGGGCGAAGGGATCAACAGCCTGCAGTGCACGCGCAAAAGAGTGGGATGTGCGCGAGGGAGCGGATTCTCCCGACCTGCAGAAAGGTCTGCGTCCTTCACTCGGCAACCGGGCCGCGCTCAGCCGATAGCTGTGCGCAGGCCCTGGCAGCCAGTACGGTTCGCCAGGTACACCATGGTCCCAGGTTCTGGGTAGAACGGGGGCCGTGACCAATTTCCGGTCTGGGCGCTTCCGGGTCAATGTTTGCTTTCTGATTACTTGCGGATACCGAGTTTGCCGATCACGTCGCGGTAGCGATCGGTATCGTGCGTCTTCAGGTAATCCAGCAGGCGGCGGCGCTTGCTGACCAG
>OCTA010005431.1_pt1 | contig 11018 bp, 2 predicted proteins | sample 1538991 | NCBI WGS metagenome assembly OCTA01 (sample SAMEA3539302, study PRJEB22396) | soil metagenome | biome: tundra; feature: field; material: soil | place: USA | collected 2010-05 | depth 0.15 m | reverse complement strand
GTCCATTGAACAGCCACCCGTTGGGACAACAGGCCGTGCACCGGCGTATCGTTTCTTCCTTTATCCCTATCTCAAGAACTCGGATAGTTTCTTCTCTGATTATTATTTGGAACGGCTGTTTCCAGATGATGAACTCGGCGCGTTCCCGGCGGACCAGGCAAAGGATCTCTTAAAACAGATTGCCAAAGAGTTTGCGACAAAGGAGCCGACCTTGCGGACGGCCGACGGCGAAGGTACCCTTGCGAATTGGCTCGAACCGGTACTCTTGGAGGCGTTGGGTGCCAAACCGACCGGTAATGTTCGAATCGTCGCGGAAGAGGCGGTCTTCCAACCGACCTTTGTTCTGCCGAGAGCTGGGATCTCGACCAACGCGCTAAGAGCTGAGCTGCGCGGAAAGGAGGCTGGCAAGGCGGTCTCGTGCCTTATCTGGACGCTGCCCTGGCGAGCATCCCTGGACTCGGTCGCTACTGAGGAACCTTTTACAGCATTGCCAGTGACCGAAGTGGTGCATCGTGCACTAACGGCGAGTGATGTACCCTGGGCCATCATCACAAATGGCCGGCAACTCAGGCTTCTGAGCCGAGCAAACTCTCACAAGCCTCGGTGTTTCTTAGAGGCCGATCTGATTGCATTGATCGACCGCAGGACCGATCAACAGGCGGTCCGTGCGTTTCGATTTGTGCTCGGCCTTTTCTCGGCTCGCTCCTTCACCGAGGTTGACCAGGCTACTCAGTCGCTAATGGATCGAGTCGCGGAAGGCAGCGACCGTCACGGAAAAGAGATCGGCGACGAGTTGAAAGGGAACGTCTTCTCCGCGCTACAGGAATTGGGGGAGGGCTTCCTCGCCTATATGAGAGCGAACACCAAGGGCACGGACCAATGGAGAGATCGCAAAGCCCCGGGCCTCTCCAGGGAAAGGTTTCTCGGCTCAGACATCCTATTGGAGGACATCTATCACGAGTCCCTTAGCCTGATGTACCGCCTGTTGTTTCTGTTTTATGCCGAGAGCCGCGAATTGTTGCCGCTGGATAACGAACTATATCAGAGCTATAGTCTCGAGTCGATCAGGAACGATGTTCATTCAATTCAGGATGATCCAGACCCTCGCCAGTTCTTTGCCAAGGGCAACACTTCCTTGTGGGCGCGGCTGACAGAGCTCTTTGGATTCTTGGACAAAGGTTGGGGAAAGGTTATCCCTCCTTACAACGGAGGGCTCTTCGATCCTGAGAAACATGAGTTCCTCGACATGTTTGCAGTCGGCGATTACTACCTCGCTCGTGCGATCGACCTTCTAAGCCGAACTAAACCTCGCTTCGGTCAGAGCCGAGGGGAAGGCCGGAAAAAGGTTACCTACAGGGATTTGGACGTGCGGCACCTTGGAAGTATCTATGAAGGGATTCTCGAATACACGGCTCACATTGCAGATCGGGACTATGTCGTCATCCGCCAAGGTTCTGGCGAAACTGTTAGCGAGGACTATTTAGAAATTACTGAGCTTTCCAGAGAACAGAAAACACAGTTGGCCACCTGGCGCGCCGCGATGGAAGAAGACTCTAACAATCCAACGCTGCCCCGCGGCTGCAAGGTGTCTGGTTATGTCGAGAAAGGGGAGTACTACCTTGTTTACGGTGGCCGTGAATCAAAACGCAAATCGTCGGGCTCATACTATACCCCAGACTATATTGTCCAGTACATAGTAGAAAGCACACTGGGACCGCTCGCGCGGGGGACGTGTCGTTTGCAGCCGGCGCTCCTGTCGAACGAACTGGGTGCAATTGGCTGGCACGTCGCACCTCACCCGTCTGGCCCCCTGTCCTCCGACGAGATCCTCGCACTTAAGGTGTTGGACCCTGCAATGGGTTCTGGCCACTTTCTTGTGGCGGCCACGGAATATCTCGCACGCGCATACAGGGATGCTCGTCTCCGCGAGGGAAAGGGACCGGATGAGACTCAAGCCGATCAAGAGTTCATTCGCTTCAAGCGCATTATTGCGGAACGATGCATTTATGGCGTTGACCTCAATCCTATGGCTGTTGAGCTAGCGAAACTGTCCATGTGGCTCTTTACAATGGATCCTGGGCGCCCGCTGTCGTTTCTTGATCACCATCTCAAGCCCGGAAACGCAGTATTCGGTGCTTGGGCGGCAAACCTGAGTCATCTGCCAGCATCAGCGCGTGCACTCAGCCGGTCGTCTGCCTCACAAGTGAACATTTTCGAAGAGAGGTTTAAGGCTGCACTTCCGTTGATGGTCCGCGATCTCTTTGAGCTTGCTCGTCGTGAGACTCTATCTGTTCAGGACGTTGCCGATAAGAAGACACTGGCAGAGGTGGTCGAGAGTACGAAGCGTCCATACATTAGGATCGCGACCCTATGGCTAGAGGCCCTCCTTGATGGAAACGTGAATCCGTTTGATTACGCGTCCCTGCTGACCAACCCATCGATGAACTACAGTGCGAGTACGCCTCGGGCAAGCACGTACAGGCCCTTTCATTGGGAAATCGAGTTCCCCGAGGTATGGTTTGATGATTCAGGGAATCGACTATCAGCAGCGGGCTTCACGGCCATTATCGGAAATCCGCCCTACTATCTGATGCAGGGCCGCCCTGAGCAGGATCTAGTTCGTCGCCTCTACCCAGAGATGTATTCGGGGTCCGATGATATTCTGTATTATTTCGTTTTACTGGCGACCCGAATTCTTTCGCAAGGCTCTGTGGCTGGCATCATCCTGTCGCGGTACTGGACTGAAAGCCTTGGGTCTTCCAACATCCGCACGGAACTCGCGAGGACATGCGATGTCCAACTGTTTGTTGACTTTCGCAACTTTCAGCCGTTCGGCTCTTCGGTGAGCGTTCTATCGTGCATTCCCGTATTTCGCAAGGTGAAAACGAACACAGTGGCGAGGGTTATTCGCTTCGAGGACTTCTTTAGAGGTGACGAATCGGAGGCTGCGTTTCAGCTCGGGGCCCCTGAGCCCTTCACTATCGACGCGCCGCAGGCCGTGTCCTACTTCGACAAGGCACAGAAGCATTTTGGCGCTGCTCCGTGGTTCATATCACCAGATCCCATTGATCGGCTCCTGGAGAAAATCGAGAAGAATACGGCCCGTCTCGGCGACATCACTTCCCAGACGCAGGGTATCAAGACGGGCCTGAACAGTGCGTTTATTGTCTCGTATTCGTTCGCAGAGGAGGCGAAGCTCGAGAAAGAGATTCTACTCAAGCTCGCGAAAGGTAAAGACCTGTATCCATTCGTTCTAGCAGATGTGGAGCAATACCTGATCTACTGTCACTCGGAAATGGATATCGACGACTATCCGAATGTTAAGAAACATCTGGCGCGGTATCGCAAGGAACTTGAGGCGCGCGCCGAGTGCAATCAGGATCTATACCCCTGGTGGCGACTTCAAAGGCCACGAGACCCGAAGATTATTCTAGCTCAGAAGGTGTTGACTCCTCTGTACGCGACATATAATCGTTTTGCCCTGAGTGCGGAACCGCCATACGCTGTGGGCGTAACCGACTCCATTGCCTTCATCGTGAAAAAGGATTCTGCCGTGACTGAACTGTTCGTCGCCGCGATTCTGAACTCGGTGGTTGGGCAGTTCTTTCACAAGCGACGTGCGAAGCTCAAGCGGGCTAGTTACTACGAGTATATAGTCGATGCGCTCGATCGGTTTCCGGTACCAGTTGTGCCCAAGACGGATCGAGTGGAGATTGAGGGCCTGGTTCGCCGGATTCTGGCGTGCAAGCGCGGAACCGAGAAACAGCGGAAGGCTCTTGATGATCTGAACGAGGGCGTGTTTGACTTGTACAAGTTCAATAGGAAGGAGCGGGAAGTCATATCTGTTCTCGCGAATTCCATGGGAGCCGAAGATGCAGCCGATTGACATCGTCGAACAAGTCAAAGGCACCTACAAGAACTACATCAAGACTGCCTTTCCGATTGTAGATCCCGCCCTGCGGGGGAGGGTGTTCGAAAAGATCGACGGTGCCAACCTGCTGTGGCGCGGTCCGTACCTGTCTCTGCAGCGGCCGTACTTCAGAACGAGCGAGACTGTTTCGGACCTCGCGGGTTCCCTCGGATTGAGAGACAGGCTCCTGCGGGCTGGCGAGTACATCGACGAGAAGGGTGACCGCCACCCTCCGTTCGGGGAGTGGCAACTGTTTTCGCATCAGCGAGTGGCAATCGATCGGGTCCTGACCGGATCGAACACCATTATCTCCAGTGGCACCGGCTCCGGAAAGACCGAGGCGTTCTTCCTCCCCATTCTTAACTACTGCCTCCAGAATCCGGGACCGGGTATTAGGGCATTGATTCTCTATCCGATGAACGCTTTGGCCAACGATCAGCACGAGCGTTTTGCGAAATACCTGGCAGGGACGGGCGTTACGTTCGCGCGCTACACCGGCGACACGCCGGAAGACGAACAAGATGCAGAGCGAAACGGCAAAGAACTTCGGCCGGAAAGCATTTGCGATGAGGCGATCTGGTACAGGAAGGACATCCGGAAACGTGAGCAGCTTCCCAACATCCTTATGACGAACTACTCGATGTTGGAGTACCTTCTGTTGCGTCGGCTCGACCGGGTACTTTTCGATGACCGGTTGCACTTTCTGATCCTTGATGAGATCCACACGTACCAGGGAGCGCGCGGGATTGAGGTCGCCTGCCTGATTCGACGGCTGAAAGAGCATGTCGGGAAACTGGACGGCAAGCTGGTGTGCGTTGGGACCAGCGCCACGGTCAAAGGTGATTCGGCGGAGGCGGTCGCCAGCTTTGCCAGCGAACTTTTCGGTGAGCGATTTGGGCCGGATTCAGTCTGCACTGAAAAGTACCAAACTTTGCCGCCTCAAAAAGCTGCGTATTTGGCGCCGTCTCCGACGATAGAAGCAACTCACCTGCAGCGCCTTCGGGACCTGTCTAATTTGGATGTGGTCTATGACTTCTGCCTTGACCACGTCGCCCCTTCGGAACTTGTGCTCGCCGCCATGGACGCGGTGGCCAAGGATGAGCCGCAGGCGCCCGCGGAATTCCTGGGCAAGGTGTTGTCGGAAAACGTTCTGTTCCGAATGATCGAGGATTTCCTCGTCGCACCGCGCTCGTTGGAAGAAGTAACCGAGCACCTCCTGAAAACAGTGCGCGCTGGCGCCGATGAGACCTACCTCCAGCGCGAGGTCGAGGCATATCTTCTCTTAGGAGCGAAGGCGCGGCTTGCGGGCCAGCCGTTGATCCGGCCAAAGGTCCATATCTTTTGGCGCGGGCTCCAGGGTTTTTATCGGTGTACCAATCCGAAGTGCGGCCATCTCTACACGGAGTTCATGGACGTCTGCCAGACCTGCAAGGCTAGGTGCTTGCCCGTCGAGGTTTGTCGTAGTTGCGGCCAGGATTTCTATCGAGGCTATCCGGAAGATCCCCAGATCCCCCTGGACTCCTTCGTCCAGAAGAAAAAGACCAAGAAGAAGAAACTGGCGCAGCTTCCCACGGCCTTCCGGTTGATCGATGAGGACCAGGGCAACCAGGAACCCGTTCACTTCACGTTTGAGCTGCATGACAACTCCGACACCGCTGAGGACGAATCAGACCCAGATGAAATGCACGCGCAGGAGGTGGCAGCCCGGTACTGCCCAGCCTGCGCGGAGATCGTCATTGCCGGCGTCCACCAGTGCGACTGTGGACAAGGCGAGGGCACGAGGGCTGACGCGCGAGAGTTGACGACGCCGAGAGTCTACATTGGGAGCGTCCACAAGTGCCCGGCCTGCGAAGCCATCTATGGCGGTGGGCTGGAGGTCGTTACGCCGCTGAGGTCGTCCACGATGGTCAGCATCAACATCCTCGTGGAGGGGATTTTCCAGCATCTAACGAAGGAGCAGCGCCGCCTGCTGATTTTCAGCGATAACCGACAGGATACCGCGTTCCAGGCAGCCTACCTCAACCTCAAGCACGCGCAGTTCGTAGGCAGACAGCTCATTTATCAGGTTCTCCAGGAAGAGAGAGTGAAGAACGCGGGCCCGGTCAGCTTGGAACGGCTGCAGACGATGATCTATGAGCGGCGGGATCAGTATTCCGTCTACTGCCCCAAGCCGACCCGGCAGGCCGACGGCCGCTTGTTCTATCAAATCCGCCGCCCTGAGAATCCGGACGATGTGGCTTATGAGTACGCCGACATTCAGTTGTCGCTGCTCGCGGAAATCGCAAAGCCTGGCTCCCGCCGCATCAGTCTTGAGGGACTCGGGCTACTTGCTGTTGAGTACTTCCGGACGGAGGAGACTCTGCGAGAAGTAGCCAGCCGGGCAAGATCTCTCCAGGCGAAGCACCGAATTCCTGCCGAAGACCTGTATAACCTACTGGCGGCGATCCTGGACGAGATGCGATGGAAGCGGGCGTTTTCTCACCCGCTGCTCCTAAAGCCGCTGGAAGAATCGGTTAAAATCTTCGGGCGCGCGATGCTGCCCTGCGGCTTCACATTGCAGAAATTGAACCGCGAAGGCATGCCGTACCGGACCTACGGGTTCTTCTCTCCATCCGGTGGTGAGACTTCACTCTTGAACTTCGTCGGCAAGGTCGCGGGGAAAGCCCAGGCCGGTCAGGCGTTGACGGATCTCGTGGAGTTCCTGGTGACGGAAGGGTTCCTTGTGGGGCGCGACATCGGGAACGAGAGGTCTTCGCAACAGGTCCAGATGGTGAACCACGGGCGCGTGATGCTGAAGGTGCCCGAAACAATCTTTCGCTGTGGCCGCTGTCGCAGCGTGACGACCCATAACGTGCGGGGAGTCTGTGCCCGCTGGCGGTGCGAAGGTCGCTTGGAGCCCTACAGCCCGGCTCCCGAGCAGAACTATTACATCGAGACCTACATGAATCGCGCGCCGTATCGGATGCTGGCGCACGAGCATTCGGCGCAGCTAGCCGGCTCCCGGCGAATCGAAATCGAGAGGAGCTTCAAGTCGGGAAAATCGGATGTACTTGTCTGCACCCCAACAATGGAGTTGGGCGTCGACATCGGCGATTTGCCGAGCGTCTTCATGCGCAACGTTCCGCCCGGCCCGGCCAACTACGCCCAACGCAGCGGGCGGGCAGGCAGAAAAGAACGAATCGCGTTGATCAATGTGTTTGCGCTCAATCGAGCCCACGATACCTACTTCTTCGACCGCCCCTCGCAGATGATCTCTGGCGAGATCGAGCCGCCCGATTTCACGATTGACAACGAGCGAATCTTACGGCGGCAGATCAATTCTCTCATCCTCGAAAAGCTCGATTTCCAGTTCCACGACAAGCTCGGCAAGTTGTTTCCGGAAGGCCAATCTGAGCTGACGCTGCCTGACCTCGAGACGGAACTCCGGCTGCGCAGGAACGGGATCGTGGACTCGGTTCTGAAAGCGTTCCAAAAGGACCGCGAGGAGGAATCAAAGCGGCAGGGCCTCGCCTGGCTCACAGCGGACAGCATCCGGGAAATCGTCGATCAATTCCACAGAAGCCTCTTGCAGGCCTTCCAGCCGTGGATTGTGGAGCGGGACGCCCTCTTCCAGGAGATTCTGAACATCGCCATGGAAAAGGCGAAAATCGGGAGGAGTCAACCCAAGCTAGCCGCTCAAATGACAGAACGGGAGACCTATTTGTACAAACTGCTCGACCAGATCGACGGTTCCTACCCTCTCTCCTACCTGTCGGATCAGGGTTTCCTTCCGTCCTATGCTTTTCCTTCGGACACCGCCCGATTGATAGCAAAGGACGAGGTGAAACGGCCGATCCTGCGGGGCATGGGCGTCGCGCTCCGCGAGTACGCGCCCGGCAACACCGTCTACATGGACGGAAAGAAGTATCAGGTGATCGGCCTGGACTTCTATCGGTCCTCGATACCCGACTTGAACCAGGAATACAAGTCCTGCGGCAACTGCACCTACGTTACCTTCGACGCCGGCGCCACACACTGTCCGCACTGCGGCGAGGAACTCCTGCCCCAGACCTCGCGAGTTTTGTTTGCCCAGTCGTTCGTGGCCGAGCAGGCCGAAGCGATCGGGCCAGATGAGGAGTACCGCCAGCGCGCATTTTACGGCGGCGAAACCTATTTGCTTCCCGACGGAGGAGGCACCGACACTTCTGAAATCCCCGGTGTTCGGATGGAGTACCAACGCCGCGGAGAGATCTTTGTTTCCAACGCGGGCCTGAGGGAGGAAAGCGGCAAGGGCTTCTTGATTTGCCGGACGTGCGGCTATTGGCAGGCGCCAACCAACAAGAACGCCTTCGAAGAACACAAGCTGCTCCATGATCGCCGGAAGTCCTGCGGCGGAAACTCGGATCGATTCCATTTAGGGTACCGATTCGCCACGGATGTCCTCATACTCTCCTTCCAGAATGTGCCCACCCAGTCCGAAGAGTTTTTCGCCAGCATGAAAGCGGCGCTGATCGAAGCGGCCACTTCGATCGTCGGCGCCGAGGACGGTGAAATCAGCGGGTTCACCCGAAGAATGACGGTCGATGGTGAACAACGGAGGGACCTCATTCTGTACGACAACGTCGCAGGCGGCGCCGGATACGTTCGAAAAGCCGCGGCCAACATCGAGCCCGTGCTTCGGGCCGCCCGCGAGATGCTGGACGGCTGCCAGTGCGAGAAGTCTTGTTATAAGTGCCTCCGCTCGTACGGCAACCAGTTCGAGCACAAGCTCCTCGATAAGACGCTGATACAGCCGTACTTGGACGAGGTGATCGTTCTCAACAGCACCGAGGAGAAAAGCAGGCTGGCGCCGTTCGGTACGGGTGCGCAGCGGTACTGTGGCACCAACGGTTCGGCCTGGCTTCAGAAGCGCTGGCGAACGGTCGGCGGATCGTTGTCGGCGATTGTCTCGGCGATCGACAACGGAAGGCCCCCACAGGCAGCAGCATGGGGCGAGTTCCTGGCGACGTACAAGAAGGAAAACCCGGAGTGCCAAGTGGAGATCGGCCTCACCCAAATCCCGAAGTTCTCGGAGCTGAACGAGCAGAACTTTCTCGCCGTGAAGGCTTTACTCGATCTCATGGAAGCCGGCGTTCGACTCGTGCACGTCACCACTCAGCCGAGTGGACCTTGGCGGATGGTTTTCGGTGCAGGAAGCAAAGAGATGGTGGCCGTCGGCGCGGTCGATGTCGGGATCAGCCTGACGGCGCGATTGGATGAGGATGCGATCGTCTACCAAACAGAAGGGGCCAACTCCCAACGGGTGCTCGACGACCTGCGTTCGGTCCTCGCAAAAGGGAAGCCGATCACTGTAAGCGACCTGAAGGCGCCGAAACAGGAAGAGTACAAAGTCATCGACATCGAGGACGGTGATCCAGGCCGAAACTACCAGAACGTGTTCGGCACGTATCTGGCAGCAGCCCGATCGATCCGGCTCATCGATCCCTACGTGCGGCAAGAATTCCAGGTGCGCAACGTCGAAGACCTCCTTGCTTCAGTTCGAGATCCGAAAGGGTGCCGCGTGGAGCTGGTCACGATGTACGAGCGGAATGATCGGTATGGTCTGTCTGAAGAGGTCCGCTCGCGGGAGCGCCTGGACGCACTGAAGGCGCGGTTGGAGCGGAAGGGTTTTTTGTTCGCCTATCGATTTGACCCGGAGATCCACGACCGTATGATCGAAACGGAGAACTGGCAGATTGTCTTAGGGCGCGGCCTCGATTTCTACTACCCTCCTGAGCCGGGACAGGCGGCGCGCCGCGCGAGGCGCTGTCGGATCATATACATTCCAAAAGCGAAGGCCTCATGACTCAGGCCGCATCGGAGGCTGAAGCGGTCTGAGACCGCCGTGGCTGGTACCCTTCCAAAACCTGATGGTTTCGGAAGGTCCCGGCCGGGGCTGCAAAGCCCTTTTTGAATCGCCGTTTCCGAAGGTGCTTATGCGGGAGCCTTTTGGAAGGCGTCCCTCGTGACCGGACGGCCGGATGAAGCGGGCCGCACGTCGCCCGGGTCGAAGATGCGCTTTGGCCGACCGATGGCGTTGCAGATTTTCGGGCTGCCCGGCGCTCGGCGCGCACGCCGAAACCGGCCGGGCCGGCGCGCGGCCGAGCGCGGTTGCCCACTCGCCCCGACCGGGCAATGTGCACGATGGCGCGGATGTTGGCCTCGGGCGCGGTGGCGGGGATGCCAGCGACGCGGGCGGTCGCATGTACATCCTTTCGCTTTAGGGGGGCCGGTGACGGTGGAGCGGCGCCGACAGCAGTGAGCCTCGCGGAATATCGCCAGGGGTCATATCCCGTCGGGAGGGTTAGCCTGGCTAGCCCTGGCTAGCCCGCATCGCAGGGCGCTCAATGTTCAGCCAACTTTTGCTAATCTCCTGCTAATCCAACAGGCCAACACGCCCTGTTTTTGGGCAATTCGAGGTGGGATCAGAAGGGATGACATGGCACCCTAAATGCCGTATTGTCAGGTACTAACGGTGATGCAAGAGGATCATTGGGGACAACTTATACCGCATTGCTAAACCGTCGTAGGGTCAAAAGCTCTACCGGGGGTTCGAATCCCCCCCTCTCCGCCATAAAATCAATAAGTTACAGGCCTTCCAAAAACCGGTTTCATTCCGTTTCATTCCAAAAACTTTGGTCTGCTGAGACTCGCATCTCGGATGAAACTTGGTGTCAGGATCGTTCTGGAGTGCTCTCGATTCCGCCTCAACTCGGGCTTTTGCCAGGAAGCCCGCAGCGCTACCTTGACACGGTAGAGGTCTGGCGTTCGAGTCGCCACGAGCCCACCACTGCTCGCAAAGTTTCCACGTATTCGAAGCGCTGGCCGGCGCCAACCGCGAGTGGTTCACCGTCGGTCATTGGGCGCGCGTGAGCGGCGGCGGACTGAGCGCCGCGATTATACCCGTAGACGGGCCGCTGGCCACTTTTGGCGACATCAACCGCGGCCGCTGGCCGGAGAAGTATCTGGACGCCCCAACGCCGAATTGCGGGCTGCGTTGCTCGTCGCGGCCAAGCGGATCAACGAACTCAATCTCGGACGCCGGGATGATGCGGTGCCCGCACTTCTCAGTCGCATCTGGCGCGAGAGG
>OCTA010005429.1_pt1 | contig 11020 bp, 10 predicted proteins | sample 1538991 | NCBI WGS metagenome assembly OCTA01 (sample SAMEA3539302, study PRJEB22396) | soil metagenome | biome: tundra; feature: field; material: soil | place: USA | collected 2010-05 | depth 0.15 m | reverse complement strand
GAACACCTCTACGATCCGCGCGCCTACCTGGCTTCCGCGCGCGTCCTGCTGAAGCCCAAAGGCAGGCTGATCGTGCAAGTGCCCAACGCCGACTGCTGGCAGTTCCGACTGCTGGGCTCCCGCTGGAACGGCGTGGATGCGCCCCGCCATCTCACCGACTTCCGCGCTCGCGACCTGGAAGCGCTGCTGGCCGCCGCCGGCTTCGAGGTGCAGCGCCGCAAATATTTTTCCTGGCGCGATAACCCCGCGGGCCTCGCTATCAGCCTGGCGCCCACGCTCGAGCCCGTGGCGCGCCGCGTTCGCGGCCTGCGTGAAACGCCGGGCGTCAAGCTTCTCAAAGACCTGGCGCATTTCGGGTTGCTGGCCGCGGCCGTTCCTTTTACGCTTGTGGAAGCGGCTTGCCACGCGGGTTCGACCATTATGATCGAGGCGCGTAAAGCGCCATGAGCTACTCCGGCATAGTGGATCGCCTGCCCGGCTGGTTGAGCCGCCGCGTCCTGCACTTCGAAGCCGCCATCGAGGACGCGGTAGCCGGCTTCGCGGCCAGCCTGCCGGCGGGCGCGCGCGTCTTGGACGCCGGCGCAGGCGAGGCGCGCCACGCGCAGTACTTCACGCGCCAGCGCTATTGCGGCGTGGATCTGGCCGTGGGCGATCGCACTTGGAATTACAGCCGCCTGCACGCCGTAGCCGATCTCACACGCCTGCCGTTCGCCTCCGGCTGCTTCGACGCGGCCATCAACATTGTCACGCTGGAGCACGTGCGCGAGCCGGAGTCCGTTCTGCGCGAGATCGCGCGCACGCTCGCGCCCGCGGCCCCGCTGCTCGCCATCGTGCCGCATGAGTGGGAAGTGCACCAGGCGCCGCACGATTACTTTCGCTTTACGCGCCACGGCATGGGGTACCTGCTGGAGCGCGCCGGCATGGTCGAAATCGAGATCCGTCCCGTGGGCGGATACTTCCGCCTGCTGGCCCGCCGCCTGCTGAACGGGCTACAATTCTTTTCAGGCGGCATCCGCTGGATCGGCTTCATCCCCGCCGCCCTGTTGCTGGTTCCACCCGCGCTCCTGATCCCTTACCTGGATTTCCTGGACCGGGACCGCAACTTCACGCTCGGATACATATGCACCGCAAGAAAATCGTCCTGATCGTGCCGATTATGGCCGCCGGTTGGCTGGCGCTGGCCGCGCAGGCCCGCGAATTCAGCGGCGCGCGCGCCATGGATTACGAGCGCAAGATCGTCGCGTTCGGACCGCGTCCGCCGGGATCGGCCGCGCTGCGCAACCTGCGCGCTTACATCGTGGCGCAGTTGAAGCCGCGCGGATGCGAGGTCGCCCAGGATAGCTTCACCGCGCACACGCCGGGCGGGCTGGTGGCCATGGTCGACGTCGTCGCGCGCTTTCCGGGCAGGTCCGGCCGCGCCGTGGCGCTCACCGGACACTACGACACCAAGAAGATGGCCGGCATGCGCTTCGTGGGCGCCGACGACGGCGGCTCGTCCACCGCATTCTTGCTGGAGATGGCCGAAATGCTCCAAGGCATGCCGCACAGTGACGACATCTACCTGGTTTGGTTCGATGGCGAGGAAGCCTTCGGCCAATGGTCGGATACCGACAGCCTCTACGGCAGCCGCCACCTGGCCGAACGCTGGGCCGCCGATAGCACGTTGAGCCGGCTCAAGGCGCTGATCAACGTGGACATGATCGGCGGCAAGGATTTGCACATCATGAACGAGGGGAACTCCTCGCCCGCGTTGCGCAGACTGATCTGGGGCACGGCCGAACGTTTAGGCTACGGCAAGTATTTCGACAACGCCGAGGGCTCGACCGACGACGATCACATGCCGTTCGTCAAGATGGGGGTCAACGCGGTGGACCTGATCGACTTCGACACTGCGAAGAAGACTTACTGGCACACGCCGGAAGATACTCTCGACAAGTTAGGCACGCATAGCTTCGAGGTGCTGGGAGCGGTGCTGACGGAAGTGCTGAAGCAGTTGTAGCTTGTGGCTCAAACCTGTGCCACCAGGCTTGCCTGCACGAAGGCGCGGAGCAATGGATGCGGCTTGCCCGCCTCCGACGACAACTGCGGCTGAAACAACGTGGCGATGAAAAAGGGATGCGCGGGCAGCTCGGCCACGCGGATGTCTCCGTTTTCCGAGAAGCCCGACAGCGCCAGTCCCGCAGCCTCCAGAGCCTCGCGATACGCCGGATTCACCTCGTAATTGCAGAAGTATCGCTCGGAAACTTGGTCGCGCCCGTAGATTTCCCAGGCACGCGAGCCGCGGCGCAGGCGGATACTCGCGGCGCCGTGCAGGTTAGGCGCGCCGGCCGACCGGTCGGGCATGGGGCACGCCACCGCCGTAATCAGCAGGTTCGAGGAGGGAACGCCATGCTCGGCCGAGTCGGCGTCCGCGAGTCCCATCACGTTGCGGGCATACTCTAACAGAGTATGTTGGAATCCGCCTCAAGTGCCGACCAGCGGCCAGCCTTGGGTGCGCGCAAAACGGATGGCCGCGAATGCGCCTTCCATGCTGCGGTATGGACTGCCCGACGCGATAAATAGTCCGTCGTAATTCCGGAAAATCTTGTCCGCGTCGCGCGCCGCGCATGCGGTGGCCACCCATTTCGAATCCATGCGGATGCCGAGCGCCTCCGCGGCATGCCCCAGCGAGCGGTTGATGGCTTGGTGCGTTTCGTATTCCGGATTGAAATCGCCCACTATGGCAATGCGGGCGATGAGTGCGGCGTCGTTCATGCGGCCTCTCATCATGCTATCGGCTCGCCGGGATAAAATGCAACTCGCCGGACGCGGCTCAACGCGACTCGGATACTATCGACAAAGTGGCCACGCATAGCTTCGAAGTGTTGGGAGCGGTGCTGACAGAAGTGCTGAAGCAGTTGTAGGCATTCGTGGAGCGGACCACCACGGCTGCCGGGACGGCCTCGGAGCCCACGAAAGGTTATGGCCGGTTTGCCCAGTCAACAGCGCGGCAATCGCGGCGATCGGTTCCGGCAGGGAATGCAGGAACGCGGACAACATCGCGTATAGCGCGAGACCGAATTGGGCGATACCCTCATTTTTTGGGTTCGAATGGTAATTCACGCTATTTGAAGGCGTTGCCGCGGGTGCGGCGGGCGTTTCGACAGGCGTTTCGGCAGATTGGGCAGGTGGAACCGCGTGCCCTACGCCGGGGGATTCGGGGTTGAGGGGTTGGGCCGCGCGTGCGGTGGAGGCGGTGCGCGCGGCTTGGTAGGTTTTCAACTGACGGAGGCAGCGGTCGATGGAGCGCTCGATACTGCCTTCATAACGGGCGAGGCGGGCGAGGGAGTTGGGGGCGACGCAATCGGCGTCGAAGGCACGGGCCAGGCGATCGCGTTCGTCGTTGGGGGCAGGGGCGGGCGGCACCGGAGCGCCCTGGACTTCGGCGCTCTCTTTTTGCCAGGCGTAGGTTCGTTGGCTTTCCGCGTCCTCTTCGGCGATCTCCCGGAGGCGGTTGCGATAGAGGCCGGCTTCCATGGGGAAGGCGCGGTCGAGGCGCCAATGCGCGGAGGCGAGGCGCAGGACCAGCATTTCCTCGGTTTCGCCCGAGGGCTGGAAGCGGTCGTCGAGGTCGCGGAGGAGGATGAGGAACTCTTCGGGGTCCTCGTCGAGCAAGATGTGCTTGTTGGCGCGCAGGCCGTGCAGGAGGCGATTGCGGCTGGATGCTGCCTTACCTGCGGCGGTACGCGGGCCGGTAGATTTTTTGGCGTTCTCACGGTTGGCGTCGATCTGGGCCTGGGTGGGTGTCCGCGGTTCGTTGGAATTCTTCGCATGTTCCATGTTTGTGTTAGCGGGCGGGTAGCCCGGTCCTCAACTTGATGTTAGGGGGCGGGCGGGGCGGATTCGGGTGGCATTTCGTGCAAGTGGTTGAATGGAGGGGGGAGATAAAGTTCGCGGGGCGGTGATTGGCGCATGGCTCCGGCTGCGGCGGGGTGGACTGGGGCTCGCGCGCGTCGGGCGGACTGGGGGCTGCCGCAGGCGGGGGGTTGCTGGCGGCGACTTAAGGCAGAATTCGTTTGGAGTGGGTGTTCAAGCCGGGCGTCCGCCGAAATCGTCTGGGTTCGGATTGGACGATTCTATGTCCCAGAACGGGACTTGCGACGAGTTTGGGCGTCCACTTCAGCACAACGCGCGTTTCTCGTCAACTTGACGTGATGGGGACTTCACAGGATCTATGGCCAGGAAATCCACTCGAGCTTTCTCCGAGTAGGCGACCATCCGGCCGCCGGACCAGTATGGACGCTATGGCCTCGGCGACGATTGATCCCGCTTGATCGCTGCGACGATTTCAAGGAATGTCTGCCCGGAGATCCAGTTTCTGTCATCCTTGACGCCCGTTCCGTTTTCGGCGTAATCCCACTTAAAGGACCGCCGCGTTTTCAGCTCACCCAGACTCGTCGTCGCCAGTTTCCTGATCCCGCCGTCAAAGCCCACCCTAATCGCTTCCGGAGCCTCCTGGCATTTACACATCACTTCTTCAAACGAACAAGCATCCTCGAAGTTCCTGTGTCGGTTGCTTTCTCGCTCGCTACTATCAGACCCCTGCGGGCAACGGTCCAATTGGACCAGATACCTGCGAATGATTGACCAGAGCTGGGAGAACTCAGTGTCTATCTCCGGCAGATCCTCAAAACTTAGCACGGTAGCCTTGCCATTCAACAGAGTGCGCCAGTCCCCTGCCGTCCATTTGGGTACAAGATAAATGAGTTTCGCCCTTTTGCAGTTACGTACCTCGGGGGCGACACAGGCGAGAACCTGCTCGTACTTCCTTTTCTCTCGTGAGTTTTCCAGGATCAGCCCCACATTTCCGACGAGGTCGACGGTTGCGATCCTCTGGACCACCGATAGGTAAATGTCAGCCTGCTCCTTCTTAATTGCACCCGCGGTTTTGAGTTCAAGAAATACGAGCTCCTCGTTTGTGGTGTTGTAGAGTAGCCAGTCGATATTGGTTGACTGGTATGTTCCCGGATCCTGCTTGAGCAGAGGAAATTCAGCGCAGACCATCTTCAGGTCGTTTCCGAGGTATTTCGACAACACTCTGTCGATGAACATCCCGAGTATCGGCCCGACAGCGCGTTCGACCTGAACTTTGGGAATCTTCACCTGGTCCATGATGTGTCGCATGAGTGCCTCTACGAAAGCAATCTCGGCTGGTGCCGTCATGATGGTGACCCCGTAGTGTACGTACTCCAAATTTCTTCGAACCAGCCAGGATAGCATAGGTTTAAGCACACGGTCCGGCACTATTTCCGGATGACGCGCCACTCGGAGAATGCTCGAATAGGGGCCGATTGGCCCCGGTCCAGAGGATGCAGGATTCCTCCTGGTAAACGCCGCTCACGGCATCCATGTTGACGGTTAGTCGTTTTAACTCGCGGAACTGCCTGGGCGCCGCAGATTCCCTCGGAAAACGGCGTTCCGGGAAGTTGGCATCTGCTGAAGCCCAGACGCCTTACGTTAACGCCTATGGCCGGGGGCCTTGCGCTGAGATTATTTTGCGGGCAGTTAGACTGCGCAGGCGTACCTAGTTCACGCCCATGGATTAGACGGTGGCCGTTACGCGGGGCGCGAATCGGCATGTGAGCGTCGTCCGTGCTTTTTCTCCGGGGGCGCTCGCCGTGTTCGGTCATGCTGTCCACGACAAGCTGCACCACTTCGTCGATATGCTTCAGGGCTTCCTCGCGGGTGCGGCCTCACGTGGAGGCCACGGTTCTCCAGGGCCGGGCGATATGCGTGCCAGCGATCGTCATCCGGTTCCACGACAACTTTGAAATTGTAGACTTCTTGTCGATCAATTCACTTTAATTCACTTTATGCCCGACTTTCGGTAGTGGGTCAGTTTGCCTGCGCGTAGGATTGTTGGCAATGCTGCAAGCCGCCTAAAAGGCGGCTGCGGGCAAGATTGCCCGCCCTCCAAGCAAACTGACCCACTACCCGACTTTGATCTCTTTGATCTCAGTTTAGGCCGGCGCATTTTGTTGAGTCAAATTCCAACGGGCTTCAATTCATGCCCGACGCCCTTGCGCCGATAGAAGCTCCCGCCCCCTTTGATACACTCGAAGTTGGACTCCTGGCGCGCCATTGATCCAACCTGCCATACGTGACCTCTTCCTTAGCCTGAGCCGTCACCCGGCTTTTCAGGAGTTGCTCAGGCGCCTGCCCTCCGGCGGCAACGTGTCGCTCTCCGGCCTGACCACCACCGCCAAGGCCATCTACTCCGTCCTGCTGTGGCAGATTACCGAGCATCCCCTGGCAATTGTCGTGGACGGCAACAAGCGGGCCGAGGAGCTGTTCGAAGCGGTGGAAACATTCTACACGCTGCTGATCGCCAGCCGCGACGGTGCCGGTCCGCAACTGCTTCCGGCTCTCGATGTTCTGCCGATGCAGGGCATGTCGCCACACGCCGAAATCTGCGAGCAGCGGGCCATCGGTCTGTGGCGCCTGGCCACCCGGCGCGTGCCCATCACAATCATGCCGGTGGCTTCGGCGCTGCTGCGCATCGAGTCCGGCGACTTTTACCGGCAGCTCGCCCTCAACTTGCGCGTGGGCGACGAAGTGCCTTTGCAGGATGTCGTCGCACACCTGGAAAGCGTCGGATATGAGCGCCGCGAGCCGGTGGAAATGGTCGGCGAATACTCTGTGCGCGGCGGGATTATGGATGTATTCTCGCCGGAATCCGCCAAGCCGGTTCGCGTGGATCTCTTTGGCGACCTGATCGAATCTATCCGCCGCTTCGACGTGGAATCGCAGCGGTCGATTACCAAGGTCGAGGACGCGCTGCTGCTACCGTTGACGGAATACCAGAAATCGCGAGCGCTGCTGGTGGAACTGGCCGAACGCCTGCAGGAATCCGGCGTCCCCGCGCGCGATCTGCCGCCGCCCGGCGAGCCTTTCCCCGGCTGGGAGCTATTGGTTCCCATGGTCCGGCCGCGCCGCCAATCAGTGTTCTCCCTGTTCGACCGGCCGGTAATCCTCTGGGACGAACCCGCGCAAGTGGCCGGCGCCGCCGAACGCCTTTGGAAGCGGCTCGAACAGACCGCGGTCTCGCCGGCGTACGATCCCGCCAGCGTCTTTTTCCACGGGGAGGATTTGGAGGGCCAAGCCGCTGGCGTCCCGCACATCGCGCTGGAAGAGCTCGAAGTAGTCGCCGGGCAGGACACGGCCAGCTTCTATATCCCGACCCGCCCGTCGCTCGCCTTTCACGGCAACATGCCGGTGGCCATCGCGGAGGCGCGAAACCTGGCCGAAGCCGGCTCGCGCGTGGCATTTTTCGCCGAATCCACCGGCGCGGTCGAACGCGTCGCCGATATCTTCAACGAGTACGGCGTGCCCTACCAGCTTGGGCTTGACCAGTCCGACTCGACGCCCGAATACCTGGCCGGACGAGCCTACATGGCCGGATCGGTTGCGTCCATCTACCTGATCCGCGGCGCGGTCCGGCGCGGCGTGGTCTTCCGCGATGCCGGTCTCGCCATATTCGGCAGCGGAGATCTGTTCGACACCTCCGAATTAATCGCGCGCGCGCCGGCCGGCAAATCCGCGCTGGCCACCTTCTCCGCCAACCTGATCGATCTGAAGACCGGCGACTACGTGGTGCATGCCGAACATGGCGTGGCCCGCTTTCTGGGCCTGCGCGAGATCGACCACGGCGAGGCGCAGGGCGACTACATGCTCCTGGAATACGCGGCCGGCGCCAAGCTCTACGTGCCGCTCACCCGCATGGACCTTGTGCAGCGCTTTCGCGGCGCGGGCGAGTCGGTCCCCGCGCTCGACCGCATGGGCGGCGCCACCTGGACCCGCACCAAGACCCGCGTCAAGGCCAAAATGCGCGACATGGCCGATGAGCTGCTGAAGCTCTACGCCGGTCGTAAGATGGCCGAAGGCTTCGCCTTCTCGCACGACAGCAACTGGCAGCGCGAGTTCGAAGACGCTTTCGAGTTCACTGAAACCCGCGATCAGCTCACCGCCATCAAGGACATCAAGCGCGATATGGAAAGCCCGCAGCCCATGGACCGCCTGCTGTGCGGCGATGTGGGCTACGGCAAGACGGAAGTGGTCATGCGCGCCGCCTTCAAAGCCATGGGGGACGGTAAGCAGGTGGCCGTGCTGGCGCCCACCACTGTCTTGACTTTCCAGCACTTCGAAACCTTCAAGCGCCGCTTTGAACCTTTCCCCATACGCATTGAGATGTTAAGCCGTTTTCGCACTGCCAAGGAGATGAAAGCGGCGCTGGCGGATCTGGCCGAGGGCAAAGTGGACCTGGTGGTGGGGACCCATCGGCTGCTCTCGGCCGACGTAGTCTTCAAAGACCTTGGCTTGGTCCTGGTGGATGAGGAGCAACGCTTCGGCGTGAAGCACAAGGAACGCCTGAAGCACCTCAAGCAGAGCGTGGACGTGATCAGCATGAGCGCTACGCCCATTCCGCGAACACTACACATGTCGTTGCTTGGCCTACGCGACATGTCCGTGATCGAAACTCCGCCCAAGGACCGTCTTTCCATCCAGACCATGGTGGCGCATTTCCAGCCCGAATTGATCAAATCGGCGCTGGAACTCGAAATAGGCCGGGGCGGCCAAGTCTATTTCCTGCATAACCGGGTGGATTCCATTTGGGCGCGCGCCGCCTTCCTGCAACAACTTGTTCCCACGGCGCGCATCGGCGTCGGACATGGCCAGATCGGCGAAGCGGAACTGGAGAAGACCATGCTCAAGTTCATGCAACACGAATATGACATCTTCGTTTGCACGACAATTGTAGAGAACGGTCTGGACATTCCGCTGGCAAATACTATAATCATCGAAAATGCGGAACGCTACGGCCTCGCCGAGCTGTACCAGCTTCGCGGACGCGTGGGCCGCTCGAACCGCCGCGCCTATGCCTATCTGCTGGTGCCGCCGGATACCGAGCTGAGCGAAGTGGCCCGCAAGCGTCTGGCGGCGCTCAAGGAGTTCAGCGACCTGGGCGCCGGATTCAAGATCGCCGCACTTGATCTGGAACTGCGCGGCGCGGGCAACCTGCTGGGCGGCGAGCAGCACGGCCACATTAACGCCGTGGGCTTCGACATGTACGTTCGCCTGCTGGAGGAGACCGTCCGCGAATTGAAGGGCGAAGAGGTGCCCGCGGAGATTCATTCCAGCCTGAACCTGGGCCTCGACATCCGCATTCCGGCCGACTACATTTCGGACGAAAACCAGCGCCTGCGCGCGTACCGCCAGATCGCCAACGCCGGCACGCCCGCCGACCGCGAGCGCGTGGAGAAGGAATTGGAAGACCGCTACGGCCCCGTGCCCGACGCGGTGCGCAACCTGCTGGAGTATTCCGGACTGAAGACGGCGGCCGAGAAGCTGGGGATCGAAGCTATCGACCGCCGTCATGCCCAGCTTAGCGTGAAGTTCCACCCGGAGACCCACATTGACCCGGCGCGCCTGATGAATCTGGTGAGTCACACGCGCGGCGCCCAATTCACGCCCGCGGGCGTGCTGATCCTGCCTTTGGATGGCGCGACGGCTCCAAGCGAAATCCTTGCATTCCTGAAACAACGCTTCGACCAGTTGCAAACCTAGGATTCTTGTGGGGCAGGTTGCCAACCTGCAGGCCGATTGTTAACCGGCCTTCTGTTGCGGCTTGCCGTGGTCCTCTCTGCTCGAAAGGGTAGCCTTGCGGTTCCTCATGAGCGCGTTGAAGATCAAAGCCCATCGGCACACGCTCACGCACGAAGGGATTTCCTTCGTGGTCGTAGGCTATGGCCGGACGCGGCTTATCCTGTTCAATTACCTGCGTCGCCTCGTGATCATCGACCCAATGCTGCCGGGGGGCGCATAGCTAATGCCTCGTGGCTGTAGTCACGTTCAATTCGCACAGCGCGACAAACCGGCGCGCCTCAGTGTCGCCGAGCTTTGCTGCGCGCTGTATCCGCGATCCCGATCCGAAGATAGAGGCACTCGCGTATCACCGGCTGGGCACGATTGTCCAGGAACAGCGCGACTTTGCCGTGGCATGCGCGTGGTACCTCAAATCGCTCGAAATCTCGGAGACGCAGGGCATCGAGGAGTACGCCGCCGGCACTTATCACCAACTGGGCATGATCGCCCAGGAGCAGCGGGAATTCGCGGCGGCGAGAGAATGGCACCTCAAGTCCGTCGCCATCGACGAGAAGCGGGGCAACCTGCGAGGGGTCGCCATGAGCTATCACCAACTGGGCATGATGGCTCACCAAGAGGGGGACCTTGCGGCGGCGCGGGATTGGACCCTCAAATCCCTTGCTATCAAAGAGGAGCAGGGCGATCTGTGGGGCGCCGCCACGAGCTATCACCAATTGGGCATGGTCGCAGAGGCGGAGCGGAACTATGCGGCAGCGCAAGAGTGGTACCTCAAAGCCCTCGCTATCGATGAGAGGCAGGACAACCTGCACGATGCCGCTGACACCTGGAACCAACTGGGCGTGCTCGCCCAGGAGCAGCAGGACTTCGCGGCGGCGCGGGAGTGGTACCTCAAATCCCTCGCACTTTCAGAAAAACGGGGCGACCTCCACAGCGCAGCCAGCACTTACGGCCAACTCGGCATCCTCGCGGGAGTTCAGGGCAGTTTTGAAGATAGCGGCAAATGGCTAGTTCACTGTATCGGCGCATTCCTCAAAACACATGACCAACCGTCAGCAGAACGCAACATCCGGAACTTCATAAGAAGCTGCCAGCACGCTTCCCCCGCCGACGAACAAAAACTCGAAGCCATCTGGCGCGACGCCAACCTCGGACCCTTTCCCATGGAGCCCAACGAATGACCACCCTCGACGACGCCACCGCCATCCAAATCCTGACAACCATCGCCCAAGCCCGCCTGCGCCCCGTCGCGGACACCGCCCCCACGCCGGACATCCGCGCCGCACTGGCCGCCGCCTTCGACAATCCCGCGCCCACCGCATCCTCCGAAGGCGACCTGGCCCGCGCGGCGCTCGACCTGCTCGCCCAGGACCCCGCCTTC
>OCTA010005428.1_pt1 | contig 11021 bp, 8 predicted proteins | sample 1538991 | NCBI WGS metagenome assembly OCTA01 (sample SAMEA3539302, study PRJEB22396) | soil metagenome | biome: tundra; feature: field; material: soil | place: USA | collected 2010-05 | depth 0.15 m | reverse complement strand
GATTGACGTCGGACTCGTAGATCGTCTGTCCGGATTCGGTGGTTCCCACTCCACCGGGGTCGATCCCACCATGTCCGGCGTCGAGGAACACCGTCTTGTTGTTGTCGCCAGCCGTGGGGGCGAAAGCCATGCATGCTCCCGCCGAGAACGCCGTGGGGTCCAGTGGTGTGCCGTCCGAAGACGTTGAGTCGAAGTGAACCACATCGCTCGCCAAGTGCCGGACGTCGCCGCCGAACGTGGACATGAGGAGTGCCGCGACCACGATTGCGAGGAGCAGAGCCACGATGACGACAGTTCGACCAGGTCGTCGGCGGCGCCGATCAGAAGGTTGGCGCGTCACGCAGGACGCTCTCGTACCGGATCAGAGCGTGCGGGCATCTGGGACGTCCCTCCAGAGCACAACCAAGACAACAAGGCACCATCTTCCAGCACATCCGCTCGGCGAAGTGAGTCGCTTCACTTGGGTCACACATGCAGACAGTACCGACGATCACCTCGACAAAGGCGTCGCCAGGGCCACGATGCGGGCACAGACGCAGAAGCGGCTGTGGTCGTCGATGCCGGTGACCACCTGCACGGGCCGGGTGACGTGTCGGTCCACAGCACCGAAGGTGGTTGGAAGGACCTGGAGGGACCCCTATCAGGCGTGAAGTGTCATTCAGGTACCGGAGTCAGTGTCGCCCAGGTACCGGAGGAGCGCTCCCAGAACCGGTCGTAAGCCCCTGACCAGGGTTGTCTCTGGAGGGCCGTGCGAACTCTTAGCCAACGAACCTTTGCGCGTCATCCAGACAGAGCACGTGCTGGCGCGTGCCGGCCATTGGTAACTTGTACCCTCTAACAGGGAGTTCTCACTCGGGCCCGTTCAGTCCGTGTTGTCGCCTATCGGCAGCCTTCACCGCGTACGTGTCCACAATGTGACCACGCGAGGCCGTGATGTCGCCTGGATGAAAACGCTGACTTCGCACATCCACACCGCTCACGAAGTGACCAGGTCTTCCGGGTCGACGAGAACGCCGACCTCGATCGTGATGGAGACGTTGCCACCGAGGACCCGAAGCTATCCGCTACGGGCGGCAAGCTCCACGTTGTCAGGAGCACGCTCGTCTTCGCTCACTTGAGAATCATCTCTCCCCCATCGCTCGGCGATCTCGGTCTGGTTGAATCCGGAGTCCACCGCAACTCGTCGTCGGTGGTGGCCAACCACTCCTCAGGAGTGGGATCGGTGAAGTTGTTGCCGGTCATGGCGTTCTCGGTCGGTCGACGTAGCGGTCGACGTCCTCATCCGCGACCCTGCCCGACTCTTGCGCAAATCCGATCGTGTCACGGTTACGGGGCTGTGGGGCTGGGCCCCGGGCGGGCGGCTCGACGGCGGGGGACTACTCGACGACCCTCAGGTGCTCGTCGAAGAACGCGACGATGCGCCGCCGGGCGTCTTGCGCCGACGGTTCGTGATACTCAGCTCCAGCGAGCCGACCGAGCACCTTGAACAGCGTGGACATCTCGGCCGGGTCATGGTCGTTCAGGAAGGAATGCCCCGCGTCGGCGTAGACCTTGACGTCATGGACGACGCCGTTGGAGCGCAGCGCCTGTTCCAGCTTCGCCGGTGCCTTGCGCTGCAACCAGTCCTTGGCCCCGTAGCTTCCGACCACCGGGCAGGCACCGCACAGGAGCTCCTCGGCATCCTTCGGAACACCTCCGTAGTTCACGCTCGCAGCCGAGTATCCGTGCCCAGGCGCAAGCAGGAGTGCAAAGCCGCCACCCATGCAGAAGCCGATGACCCCAACCTGACCAGTGCAGTCGTCGCGAGCGGCGAGCCAGGCGCGGGCGGCCTCAAGGTCGTCGAAAGTTCTACCCTTGCGGGCCAAGGCGTCTCGCATGACCGAACGGATACAGGTGCTCTTGTTCCCGAAGTGGTAGAGGTCGGGCGCTACGGCAAGGTACCCCTCGGATGCCAGCCAATCGGCTTGGTGACGTAGGTCCGTGCTCATGCCGAACACGTCGTGGATGACCACCACGCCAGGCCACGGTCCTTCGCCTTCGGGTATCGCAACGTAGGCCGGGAGGGCCCCAGTCCTGGCGATCGCTACGTCCGGCATGCCTCGTTCTCCTTCCGCACAGTGGATCGTTCGGAGCGGCGGCGATGTGGTCCCTGGATCACCCAGCGCCGTGCCACATCCAGCCTAACTGGACGCTCGGAGCAATCGGCAGGAGCAGCCGCTGGCGCAATTCCCATGCCCCAGTGCCGGTGATCAGGCGCAGGTCTGGTCCAGCGATTGGGCGGAACGGCTCCCTCTGTAGGCTTGCTGAGTAGGTCCGTCGAGCAGGGGCCCGCCACCCTGCTCCGGGCCTGCGCCTGATTGACCGGGGAGAGGCGTCAGCTCGGCGTGGCTATTCGGACAACCGTGTTCGACAGTTCGACCGATCTGAACGATTCGGACCGCAGCCGGTCCAGCTCCTCCACGAAGGCAGGGTTCTTCGCCCAGCGGGTCACAGTCAGCCGGTGCACGCCCGCAGCCTCGTCGGCCATCCCGTGCGTATGCCCCTGGGCGAGGTCGGCAACCGCCCGATGCTGGACGGGCGTCAAAATCGGTACACGCGTGCCCCGCTCGGTTGCGCCGACCTTTACCTCCGCTTCCGCCAGCCCCTGACCGACAGTTGCACCGCCGGAGAACATCCAGTTGCATCCAGCTATTCAAGAACCGCACGTACGTCAGAGGAGAGTGGCAAGCCACTGTTGAGCGGGAACGTCATGATCCACACTGTGGAAACAGCTGCACTCACCGAAAGAACCCCGGCCTTCATCCGAGCTCCGTCACAGGCCCGTCACGCAGGTGTCGGAGACGAGTGCATGCCCGGCAGGGAGCACTCCCTGTGCAGACCATGGCGGGCCCGGATCGCCCAGGCGGAAGGGCCTTGTTCGCCCAGCCATGTAGTGATGGACCACACGCATGTGCTCCACGGGATCGGTGACTACCGACTTGCAATCAGAGCAGACCGCCCAACTGAACTGCTGTGGGTCCGCATGCACCGGCACCCTGGCATGGTCGGACAGAGATGCGAGGTGGCCATGCCGGAACGCGTGGTGCGTCATGTAGATGACCGGACCGGTGGCCACCACGATGGCCAAGATGACAAATGGGATTGTGACTTCATTCCACATGTCGCTCTCCTCCTCGGTTGGATCGGTGTGCTTCTTGACCGGCATGAGATACACGTCGGGGCTCGTCTGTCGTCCGGGCGCCACAACGAATGTCACCTCCGTGCCGTTCGGGATATCGAGGCCGCCGGGTCAGAAGTGGTCACCGCGGGGCTGCTTCGGGTCGCCGGGAATAGGATTGCCCTGGTCGCCGGCGTATTCCGGTTCGCTTCGGCTCGGGAGGATCGGCGGTGGATCAATGCGATCGGCCACGGCGGTGGCCAAGATGCTCGCTGCCCGGCTGCCGGCCACGTCGCAGGCGCTGCTCGACGCCCTCTACCTTCCGGCCGAAACCCGTGTCATGCGTCGCCTGGCACACCTCGCCGACGTCTACGCCGGTCATCCCTCCCGGTCGATCCCGCTCACGCCGGATGATCTTGCCTCGATGGCCAGGACGACCCGCCAGACCGTGAACGGCGTGCTTGGCCAAGCCCAAGAGGATGGTCCCCTCAGTCCGGCTCGGGGTCGCATCGTCGTATCCGACCCGGTCCGAGTGGCACGCAGGGCGCAGGCCAGTCGGTAGGGGTGTCGACGCGCAAGCCGGAACCTCGGCTGACCTGACACCAGGAGACCCCCGGATCGACTCTGACGGTTGTGGGGCACTCCGGCGGGCGACGGGTTCTCACAGATGGACAGGGCATCGACTGACTGCCAGTTGCCCACTGTGGCTACAGCGCTTGGGAGCGTTCGCGGGAGGCCGTCGACCGTGGACACCTGGCGCCTGCGAAAGTCCTGGTGGACGGCTTGGACGGAGTTTTCGGCCCCTAGTTTGCCCCCCGGTCGCCATCACCACGGGCCGTACGCCCTCGCGTTGGCCGCCCGCAGGGCGGCCACGTAGCCCGCCCGCTCGTGGGCCGTCTCATCCGCGCCGGGTGGCACGGCGAGCTTCCCTCGCAGCTCGCCGACCGTGTCGAACCCCTTGCGCGCCATCCAGGCGGAAAGGCCGTCGAGCAGTGCCGCCGCGTGCCCGGGGCCGTGACGCAGCAGCGACGAGGTGGTCATGACGACGTCCGCGCCGGCGAGGAGGTACTTGGCGAAGTCGTCAGGACCCTCGACGCCGGTCGACGCTGCGAGCGCGGCGTGCAGCCGTCCGTGGAGCAGCGCAATCCAGGCGCGCGGGAGCCGGGCCTCCGCCGGGCTGGAGAGCCCCACTCCCGGCACCACCATGAGCGATTCAGCGTCGATGTCGGGCTGCAGGAAGCGGTTGAAGAGCACGAGCGCGTTCGCTCCGGCCGCGTCGAGCTGCCGCGCCATCTCTCCGGTCGAGCTGAAGTACGGGCTCAGCTTGACCGCGACGGGCAAGCTCACCGCGCCCTTGACGCGCTCGAGGAGCTCGACGTGGCGCCGCTCGACCTCGCGGCCCGAGATATGCGGTTCACCGGGTAGGTCGTAGATGTTCAGCTCGATCGCGACAGCGCCGGCGTCCTCGATCGCCCGCGCGTAGCCGGTCCAACCGCCGGGTGTGACGCCGTTCAGGCTGGCGATCACCGGGATCTCGACGGCGGCCGTGGCACGCTCGAGCAGGCTCAGGTAGCGGCGCGGGCCGGGCTCCTCCCCTGCCGTCTCAGGGAAGTAGGAGAGCGACTCGGCGAAGCTCTCGCTCCCGGCCTCGACCAGCCGCGCGTTGCGTGCAGCCTCGTCGGCCAGCTCCTCTTCGAACAGCGAATGGAGCACGATCGCGCCGACACCGGCGTCGGCAAGCCGGCGGACCCCGTCGACGGTGTACGAGAGGGGGGACGCCGAGGCGACGAGCGGGTTGCGCAGCGCCAGTCCCATGTAGTCGGTGGACAGGTCCATCAGCGATCCTTGCGGGCGTCGGCCGGGAAGTGCAGAGCGGGGCGCGTCGCCATCTCCTCATAGGTATCCCAGCGCCGGCTGACCGCCGCCTGGGCCAGGCCGCCCAGTCGTTCGGCCTCGGCGGGATCGGAGTTGGCGAGCGTCGAGTAGCGCAGCTCCCGGTGCGTGTAGTCGGTGAGAGCGATGCGGGGTCTCGGCGAGTCGAGCAGGAACGGGTTGCCCCCAGCGGCACGCACCATCGGGTCGTAGCGGACGAGCGGCCAGTACCCGCTCTCCACGGCGCGATACTGCTGGTCGAGCCCGTTCCGCATCTCGATCCCTTGGGCGATGCAGTGGCTGTAGGCGATCACGAGCGACGGGCCGTCGTATGCCTCCGCCTCGCGAAAGGCACGCAGCGTCTGCTCGGGATCGGCTCCCATCGCGACCCGAGCCACGTAGACGTTGCCGTAGGCGATCGCCTGGAGGGCGAGGTCCTTCTTCTCCACGGTCTTGCCCGCAGCGGCGAACTTGGCGACGGCGCCGAGCGGCGTCGCCTTGGACATCTGCCCTCCGGTGTTCGAGTAGACCTCCGTGTCGAGTACGAGCACGTTCACGTCGCGCCCGCTGGCGAGGACGTGGTCGAGCCCGCCGAAGCCGATGTCGTACGCCCAGCCATCGCCGCCGACTATCCACACGCTGCGTCGGACGAGGTGGTCGACGGTACTCATGAGGTCGACGGCCGCGGGCCCCTCCAACGTGCCAAGCCGCCCCTTCAACTCGACCACGCGCTCCCGCTGGGCTCGAAGCTCCGACTCGCTGAGCTGCGGAGCGTCGAGGATGGCATCGACGAGCTCGATACCGATCTCATCCCGCAGCTCGCCGAGGCGCCGCCTGGCCAGCCCGACGTGGTGGTCAGCAGCGAGACGCAGGCCGAGACCGAACTCGGCGTTGTCCTCGAACAGCGAGTTCGACCACGCCGGGCCACGCCCTTCGGCGTCGGTCGTCCACGGCGTGGTCGGCAGGTTCCCTCCGTAGATCGACGAGCAGCCGGTCGCGTTGGCGATCACCGCCCGGTCGCCGAACAGCTGGGAGAGGAGCTTCAGGTACGGCGTCTCGCCGCAGCCAGCGCATGCACCGGAGAACTCGAACAGCGGCTGGAGGAACTGGGTGCCACGCACCGTGTTGAAATCCACCCGGGAGCGCTCGGCGACCGGCAGCGTCTCGAAGAACGCTATGTTGGCCCGCTCGGTGGCGACGAGCGGTTCGCGAGCCGCGAGGTTGATGGCCTTGCGGGATGGGTCGCCCGGCGCAAGGGCAGGACAGGCCTCGACGCACAGCGCGCAGCCGGTGCAGTCCTCGACGTAGACCTGCAAGGTGTAGGCGGTGTCGGGGAGCCCCCGGGCACGAAGTGGGGCCGATTGGAAGCCCCCCGGTGCCGCCGCCAGCTGCGACTCGTCGTAGAACTTCGAGCGGATGACGCTGTGCGGACAGACGAAGCTGCAGTTGCCGCACTGGATGCACAGCGCGGGATCCCATAGCGCGACAAGCTCGGAGATGTTGCGCTTCTCGTACGCCGCCGTGCCGCTCGGCCAGGTGCCGTCCGGCGGCAGCGCGCTCACCGGCAGCTCGTCGCCGCGTCCGGCCATCATCGTCGCGGTGACCTTCTGGACGAACTCCGGTGCGTCCTTCTGGACGAACTCCGGCGCGTGGGCCGGCACGAGCGCGGGCAGCTCGGCCCTGGACGTCACGTGATCGGGCACCTCGACCCGCTCCAGCCCCTCGAGGGCGCGATCGACCGCCTGGAGGTTCGCCTCGACCACCTCTGCGCCACGCCGGCCGTAGCTCTTTGCGATTGCCGCCTTGACCCGAGCGATCGCCTCAGCTCGCTCCAGCACCCCGGAGATGGCGAAGAAGCAGGTCTGTAGCACGGTGTTGATGCGCCCGCCGAGTCCGACCTCGCGCGCGATCCGGCCGGCGTCGATCACGTACAGCTCGATCTCCTTCGCGAGGATCTCCTCCTGGATGGGACGGGCGATCGCGTCCCAGAGCTCGCCGGGCGGATGGGGGGAGTTGAGCAGCAGCGTCGCGCCGTGCGCCGCCCGGCCCAGGACCTCGGCGCGCTCGAGCATCCCGAAGTGATGGCACCCGATGAAGCTCGCCTGGTCAATAAGATACGGCGCTCGGATCGCCCGTGGACCGAAGCGCAGGTGCGACACGGTCTGTGACCCAGACTTCTTCGAGTCGTAGACGAAGTAGCCCTGGGCGTACAGATGCTCCTCGGAGCCGAGGATCTTGATGGTGTCCTTGTTGGCGCCGACCGTCCCATCGGCGCCAAGGCCGAAGAAGACCGCCCGCAGCGTCTCGGGTGGTTCGATGTCGAACGACGCGTCATAGGAGAGGCTCGTCCCCGAGACGTCATCGGTGATGCCGACGGTGAACCGCCGTCGGGGTCGCCCGCGCGCGAGCTCCTCGAACACCCCGGCGACCATCGCCGGCGTGAGTTCCTTCGACGACAGCCCGTAGCGACCGCCGATGACGTGCGGCATGACCGCTCGCTCGGCGTTCGCGTGCGCCTCGGCCAGCGCGCCCACGACATCGAGGTAGAGCGGCTCCCCGACCGAGCCGGGCTCCTTCGTCCGGTCGAGCACGGCTACACGCGACACCGTCGGGGGCAGCGCGTCGAGCAGCGCCTCGGTCGGGAACGGCCGGTAGAGGCGCACCGTCGCCACCCCCACCCGCTCACCCGTGGCGCAAAGGTGTGTGACGGTCTCGCGCGCGGTCTCCGCCCCCGATCCCATCACGACGACCACTCGCTCCGCTTCGGGGTGCCCGGCGTAGTCGACAAGGCGGTAGCGGCGTCCGGTTCGCTGGTCGAGGAGGGCCATGGCGTCCTCGACCAGCCCCGGCACCCGGGCGTAGAAGGGGTTCGCGGTCTCGCGCGCCTGGAAGTAGACGTCGGGGTTCTGCGAGGTGCCCCGGATGAACGGGCGCTCCGGCGACAGTGCCCGCAGGCGATGCGCACGGACCAGCTCCTCGGGCACGAGCGCACGCAGATCGTCGTCGGTGAGCAGTTCGATCGTGTTGAGCTCATGCGAGGTCCGGAAGCCGTCGAAGAAGTGCACAAAGGGCACCCGCGTCGAGAACGTCGCGGCCTGGGCCACCGCCGCCAGGTCGTGCGCCTCCTGGACCGAGGAGGACGCGAGCATCGCGAAACCGGTCTGACGGACGGCCATCACGTCGGAGTGGTCGCCGAAGATCGACAGCGCCTGCGCGGCCACCGAGCGGGCGGCAACGTGGAACACGGTCGGCGTCAGCTCTCCGGCGATCTTGTACATGTTCGGGATCATGAGCAGGAGGCCCTGGGAAGCAGTGAATGTCGTCGACAGTGCCCCGCCCTGGAGGGCGCCGTGCAGGGCGCCGGCCGCCCCACCCTCGCTCTGCATCTCGATCACCGCGGGCACTGAGCCCCATACGTTGGGCCGTTTCTTACTCGCCCACTCGTCGGCCAGCTCGGCCATAGGCGAGGCTGGTGTGATCGGGTAGATGCAGCAGACCTCGTTCAGTCGGTAGGCGACCAATGCCGCCGCCTCGTTCCCGTCGAGCGTCACCCGCATCAGCCGCCCTCCTCCACCATCTCGATCGCGTGCACCGGGCACTGCTCGAAGCACGTCCCGCAGCCGGTACAACAGTCGTAGTCGAACCGGTAGCGGTGCCCGACGCCGAGCTTGATCACCGCGTCCTCCGGGCACGCCCCGAGGCAGCCGTCGCACTCGAAGCAGTTCCCGCACGACAGGCACCGCCCCGCCTCGTAGCTCGCCTCCTCGACCGACAGACCGCCGAGTACCTCGGCGAAGTCGGCGACCCGCTCGTCGGGCGGGAGCTCGGGCTGGTGGCGGCCCGCCGCGTCGCCGAAATACCAGAGATGCAACAGGTCGAACGTCGCCGCCTCGTGCTTCGGCGCACTCGGCGTCGTGGCCCCCCGTAGCCACGCGTCGATGTGCCGGGCGGCCTTCTTGCCGTGCCCGACCCCGACGGTCACCGTGCGCTCGGCCGGCACCATGTCCCCGCCGGCAAACACACCAGGGCATCCGGTCATCATCGAGCTCGCCACCACCACGGTGCCGTCCGGGGTGAACTCCACCCCCGGCACGGCCCTCAGGAAGGCAGTATCGGTCTCCTGGCCGAGGGCGAGGATCACGGTGTCGGCGGCGAGCTCCTCGAAGCGCCCGGTGGGCCGGGGAAAGCCGTTCTCGTCCAGCTCCATCGCCTCGACCGTCAGCGTCGGACCGTCGAAGGCGGTGATCGTCCGGAGCCAGTTGATACGCACCCCCTCCCGCTCGGCGTCCTCGGCCTCCTCCTCGTGGGCTGGCATCTGGGCGCGCGTGCGGCGGTAGACGATGAGCGCGTCGTCAGCACCCAGCCGCCGGGCGGTCCGGGCGGCGTCCATCGCCGTGTCGCCTCCGCCGTAGACCGCGACGCGCCTGCCGATCACGGGCCGATCGCCTGAGGCGACGCTGCGCAGGAACGACACCGCGTCGACGATCCGCCCGGCATCCCGGGCCGGGATGTCGACCCGCTTGGACAGATGAGCGCCCACCGCCACGAAGACGGCGTCGAAGCCGCCCTCACGGCGCTCAGCGGCGAGGTCCTCGACCCGGTGTCCGCCGGTGATCCGCACACCGAGCGCCTGGATCCGCTGCAGCTCGGCGCCGAGTACCTCACGAGGCAGTCGATAGGCCGGGATGCCGTAGCGCATCATCCCACCCGGCTCGTCGCCGGCGTCGCGGATCTCGACCTCGTGGCCGCGCCGGGCCAGGTGGTAGGCGGCGGACAGCCCGCTCGGCCCGGCACCGACGACCAGCACCCGCTTGCCGCTACGGGCCGGTGGCGGAGGCAGCACCCAACCCCGCTCCACAGCGAGGTCGCCGAGGAAGCGCTCGACCGCGTGGATCGAGACCGCGCTGTCGAGCTCGGCGCGATTGCAGCCGGTCTCGCAGGGGTGATAACAGATCCGACCGTGGATCGCCGGCAACGGATTGTCGGCGACGAGCGCACGCCACGCCTGCTCATGGTGGCCGGCCTCGACGTGCCCCAACCAGGCCTGGATGTTCTCACCGGCCGGACACGCGGCGTTGCACGGAGGCAGCAGGTCGACGTAGACGGGACGGCGACTCCGTACGGGTCCGGCCCGGGAGCGCCCGTCCGACAGGTCGGGCAGCGGCGTGATATCTCGCGGGATCACGTGGTCGGCCCCCGGCGGCAGCCGCGCCGCTCCGGCCGGCGGCTCTGGACCGACCCCTGAGGCTGCCGGAACCCCCATCGGGTCAGGGCCCACGCCCACCGCGCGGGAGTCCGACGCCTGCCGATAGACGGCGTAGACCTCGAGGATGTAGCAGAGCCCGGAGTGGCGGGTGGCGAACCTAGCGGCCTCGATCGCCCCCAGTGCGCTGCCCTAAACGGCCCTCGCGACAGAAAAGGCACCGGCCTCTCCCCGAGAGGCACGACACAAGCACCCAGTCGCCGGCCGAGAGCGTCGTCACCCCGGCGCCGACCTGTTCGACCGTGCCGACCGCCAGGTGGCCGAGAGTTCGCACCTCGTTCACCTCGGGGGTCACGCTTCAAGAAGTGCAGGTCGGTGCCGCAGAGCGTGGTCGTGTCGACCCGCACGACAGCGTCGGTGTCCTCCGCTATCGATGGGCCAGGCGCCTCCTCCCACGATTTCGTGCGTGGGTCGTGGTATGCGAATGCCGTCATGGGTGGACTCCTCCGGGCGACAGCTGCCTCCAACGCGCCTTATCTCAGCATGCCTTTGCGCCCGGCCGAGGCGTTAGGGCCGAATGTCATCTTTCTCGTGCCTACACCGTTCTCTGGTCAACGACCACCCGACGCTTCGACTTCCTCCACCGATCTGACCGGCGTGCCTGCCGATGCTCGGGTCGGACGGAAGGAGAGCCTAGGTAGGCTGATCAACGAGTACGGGTTCACGGCGTGGCCCATCCGGACATGGCCGAGACCGTCCGAATCGAGGTTCTTGAGCCCCACACCTCAG
>OCTA010005427.1_pt1 | contig 11022 bp, 8 predicted proteins | sample 1538991 | NCBI WGS metagenome assembly OCTA01 (sample SAMEA3539302, study PRJEB22396) | soil metagenome | biome: tundra; feature: field; material: soil | place: USA | collected 2010-05 | depth 0.15 m | reverse complement strand
TTCTTGGTTTTGGTTCCCCAGAAGGTCAGTCCTTCCAGAGAATTATGCGTAAGGGTGCAAAGCTTGAGATTAAGCTTCAAGCTTCTAAAGCAACCACACTTAAGAAAATAGCTGAAGTAAACTCTCCTTGGGTTGTAACAAAAGATGCTGAAGGCAATGAAGTAATTGCACGAGTTGAACAGTCAACCAATACGAAAGAATCAGAAGATGATTCTAAGAAGGAAATAATTAAGTCTGCTGATCATACACATGCTCCTGCAGCTAAAGATGAAAAGCTTCCTGTCGAAAAAGAGATTGAGGATGAAGTTGCTGCTCCTTCTACAGATGAGACTAAACCAGAAGCTAAACCAGAAGCTAAGCCAGAAGCTAAACCTGCAGATGCTGCCCCAGCAGCCCCTGCTGCAGCTCCTGTTACTCCCGCTGTTGCTGTTCCAGCTACTCCTTCAGCATCTGCTTCAACTGGTGGAGATACAACTTCTCCAACAAGAACAAATACTGAAACAGGTGGATCAAGTCCAGGTGGTGCTTCAACAGGTGGAGTCGGAAGTGGTATCGGTGGAGCTGGAACTGGTGGTGCTGCAACTGGTGGCGCATCAACTGGTGGTGCAGGTACAGTAACAGTTAATGTTTCTGGTGGTAGTGGAACTAATGAAGATGGTGGAAAATCAGTTCCAGTCACTATTAATATAAGTAACGTCGGTGGAAATACTGGTGCTGGTGAAGTTCAAAGTGGTGATGGCCCTGGTAGTTCTGGTACAGGCGGTGAAGGTGATGGTTCAGGCGGCGGTGGCGGTGGTGCAGCTCCTGATGAACCAAGGAATTTTAGTACCTCTGGCAAAGATGAAAAGAAAGATGAATCTGATCCTTCCATGTTTTCAAAGGATATTTCTGAAGCGGGTGATACAGAACCTGTTGATACAGAACCAGAAGTAAAGCCAGAGGAAAAAGAATCTGTTTTAACGCCACTTAATTTTGCAGCTTCTTGGATAAGAGATCTGTTAAAGTAATCGATAAGACTGTTGTTAGGAAGAAGTAATTAGTGTGGAGGTTCCTGCAATGTGTTTTAAAGATAAAAATAATGTTCCTGTATCAGTTGGCGATTTGATTGAGCGAGGCAACAGCAAGTATATTATAAAGGTCATTGAAGAATATGATATGGCTACTGTTGCAATAGTTGAGAATATAAAGACTGGTAAGATGGAAACACTTCTACTTCGAGATGTGAAAAAGATATGAAGGTAATGAAGGATAGAAATGGAAAGGTTATTCATGAGGATGAGCTTATAAAAATTGTTGACCGTCCTGATATTACGGCATGTTCTGCCGATTATTGGACGGTCTTTGATGTTATAGAAGTAGGAGTTTTTACCGATTTTATTTTAAGAAATGTAATTACTAAAGAGATTAAAGTAATCCCCCAAGGTAATATACAACGTACCTATTGAGCAAGAGGATATTAAAATGATGAACCTATTTGCAGGACTCAGATCTCAGATCAAATCTCTTAGGGAACGCCTTAAAGCTTTGGATACCGCTAAGAAAAATCAGAAGGAAGTCAAAGAGGTTGTTGATGCCCTTAATGCTCTTGAAGAACGTTATGCTAAAGAACGAGCTAAACGTGATGAGAAACGCAAGGCCAGAGAACAGGCAGCTCCTGCTGAAGTTGAGAAAGAAGCTGATTCTTCTACCACACTTACAACTACCTCTCCTGCAGCTCCTGGTGCTGCCACATCCCCTACTACGACAACTACCCCTGCAGCTACTCCTGCAGCTACTCCTGATGATCAGAAAGTATCTTGCCCCCTTTGCGGTGGTATGACATTTAATGATCAAGCTGCATATCAGCAACATATGGAATTCACTCATGCTTCCGATGTTATGCCTACAACTCCTGGGCAGAAAGAAGATAAACTCGTTGCCTCTGTCGAAACAGAAGCAGCTCCTAATTGTGCAATTTGTGGTGTGACATTTAAATCCTTCCCTGAGTATCAAGCTCATCGTGAGGATGCCCATGGTCAGCGTGACTATAAACCTATGGACCCAGCTAAGAAACAAGAAGTAGTAAAGAATGTAGAGAAGAATCTTGGGCCAGCTATTATTGGTGAGCAAGAAGGTCCTCAATTTAAATTGGATGATGTTGTAAAGCCTATTCGTGGCTCTGAATCAACAGGTAAGGTTATGCGCTGGGATGGTAAGCCTTCTGATCTAGTTTTCGTTGCCTGGGACTCAGGCCCTCTTGCGGATCGAGATGGTTTCGGTGGGTATTATCCTAAAGATCTGGAATTATTTCAGGAAGAGCCAGTTGCCGTTGAAGCTGATGGTGAAAAAGGTAAACCTCCCCATAATCCAGGCCCAGAACATATTTGCCCTGATTGTAAAGATTGGCATGAGAAACATGCAGATCTTAAAGGTAATTATGCTGCTCTCCTGAAGGATCTAAAAGAAGAGCGAGAGATTCACTATACCCAGGGGAACCAAAAATGGGTTGAGAGATTAGACCAAAAGATTCAGGATCTTGAGAAAGCCATTGGTGAGAAATTTCCTAAAGAAGCTGCTTGTCCTACTTGTGGAAGTGTAATGAAAGAAAGTGGTGCAGAGAATGCAAAAGATCTAACAATTATGGATCATACACCTCCAAGGGCCAATAGTGGCCCAGATGCAGGGGGTAAGGATTCCCACGATGAGTTCCAGGACGAATGGGCTATGCCAGCAGGTATTGAGATGGAGTCAGCTAAGGGTGCCCCTAATTCTGTATTCAATGCTCAAACAGCACCTGAAGTAGCCAACCGTTTAAAATCTGAAGTACAAGCTCCTTATGTAAATGCAGGTGTTGCATCTTTGGGTGGACCAGAAGAGACAGCAGTGATGTTTACTGTTTCAACGGAACCAAAAGAAGAATGGTCTAATGGAATTTTAGAAAACTCTCGCTATGGTAAATTTTATTTAGATAACAATGGTGAGTTGGAATGTCACTCTGGTAGCTTTAATCATTACAATGAGCCTCGAATGAACTTCCGTAAACGTAATGTTAAGAATGTTGATCAGTTGATCCAGGTTCTTAATAGTTGGGTTGCCCAAGTACAAGCAGCTCATGCAGCAGCTCCTAAGACTTCCGCTTTAAGTGCCCCAGTTACCGAGCCAACCAAGATCTCTGTATTTAAGAAAGAGTTTCTTGCTACCCCTGTAAATGGGCAGAAGAAGTTTGCTGGGTATGATATTAGCCAGAATGGAAAAAAACTTTTTAATATTGCTTCCAAAGATAGTCAGCCAATGACTAAAGAACAGCTTGAATTCTGTGCTCAAATTGAACTTACACGAGGACTGAAACAAGCAAAACTGGTTGAAAAGATAGCGTTTTTAGATGAAGGAACTAAGGTCTATGTAATTGCAACTGATAAGTCTGGTAAACGTACAAAGTTCGCTTCATTGGATCATGCAGTACGTGGATGGGTGCCAAGCTCAAAGATCAAACTTATCGCCCTAGAATCGCAGACAGTACGCCATGGTGAGCATTCAGATAAGGTATTGGGACAGACAGCTACTGAAACCCTATTAGATTGTGTTGAAGGTGGACCTATTTGGGTCAATTCAACTGAACTTCTAGATGCAAATCGTCCTCCAGCAACTCCTGAAAGTTTGAATCCAGAGGTAGTTGAACCTAAATCAGAATGTTCTACCTGTCATGGAGAAGGCAGACCCGAAAGAGGAAGTTGCCCAGAATGTGGTATTTATAGTAGTGAAGCAAGAGATAAAGAATCTTCTAAAGATTGCCCAGATTGCCATGGAACCTTTGCAGGTAAAGAGAATGAGAAATGTCCTACATGTGGTAGATTTAGTGTAAAAGAAGCAGCTATTAGCTGTCCTTATTGTGGAGCAAGGATTCATGATAGAAATAGAACAACTTGTGAAGAATGTGGTAAGCCACAGGAAAAGGAAGCTCTTCAAACAGCTCTTCCAGGAACCATCCCAAATCAACGTGGATATTTAGGTAATCCTCCCGTTGCAGCTCCAGAAGAAAAGAAAGCAGGTGGATGTGATCAGTGTGATGCAGCTATGATCAACGGAGTATTCTGTCATGAGACAGGTTGCCCCAAGGGTCGTAGTAGAAAATGTTTTAACTGTGGATACAGTATTCCAGATGAATGTGATGGTAACTGTATGAGTGATGTTGAGGGATCTACAAAACAAGCTGATCGTTCTCTTTGTACTTGTGGACATAATTCACAAAACCATCTTCATGCCCCAGGGAAAGCAAAAGATACTCCAGATGGGTGTAATGATTCTGATTGCTCTTGTGATCAATATGTTGCTAAACAAGCATCCCTTAATAAGAAAGCTACAGTTACTCATCGTGAAGATGGATGGCATGTACTTAGTGAAAAAGGGAAGAACCTAGGTGGACCTTATAAGTCTAAAGCTGAAGCAGTAAAGCGTCTTCGTCAAGTAGAATACTTTAAACATCAGGGCTCAGTTAGACCTTTCAGCAAGAAATTAGCTGCTGAGACAATGATTGATCCTTATGCAGCTCTTAGTACTCATATTGATGATATGCGATCCCGCATGACCCAGGTACAGGATAGGCTTCAGTCTACCCCAGTAGTGAAAGCTGCAGGTTCAGATGAGAAAGATAACTCTAAGTTAGATATCCCAGCCGTATTTGAGGACCTTGCCCAAGGCATCGACTTGCTTGAGAATAAACTCAAAGGTGAAGAGAATGCTGAAGAGATTACTAGTGGCCTTGAAGAGCTTGAGAATCTATTGTGGGAAGTGGAGCTGAAAGCAGGTATCGTCCCAGAGCTTCCTGAACATGAAAAGGAAGAGCCAGAGCATAAAGAAGTAGTTGAAGAAATTGAGGAAAAAGAAGAAGTTGAGAAAGAAGCTTCTAAAGTTAATAAGCATGTATGTCCAAAATGTGATATGGATTGGGAATGTACTGATCCAAAATGCAAAAGAGAAAAGGATCTATGTGCAAAGTGTTCTGAATCTTCTAAGAAAGAAGCTGCCTATGATGAAAAGTGGCTAGAGAAGATTGACTGTGCAGATTGCAGAGCAGTTTCTTCAGGTCATGATCGAAGACATTATTGTGAGAAGCATCAACCAAAAGAAGCTTCAAAGAAAGAAGCTGATCAGGTAACGGATGAGACTATTACAACCAATGATCCAAAGGCAGTCATACCAGATCCAAATGCACCTGCTGCACCTACCATTCAAAATGTTCAGCCAACAGATCAGGATAACTTAGAAGTACCAGTTGTAAAACCTACTTCGCCCCCAGCTCCAGGCCAAATTTGGGTATACAATCCAGATGTCAAGGCTTATGTTTCAATGCCCGATCCAGCAGCACCAGGAAAGACTATCTAATGTTTTTCTTACTTGTTAGTTATCATCTAATTGGTGTGCAGCCTTGGTGTATGGTGGATAAAGCTGCACAATCTATTCAATGTAATTATGAGACACAAGCTGAATGTCTTTCTTATAATTATAATGGAGAAACTTGTGTGCCCAATCCAAATCTCAAAAGGTAAAGCAAATGAAATTTTCTAAGAAAGCTGATCACGATTATAATCCTGAATGGGATCATGAAATTGATGAAAAGGTTGAAGCTAAGATTGCCCAATTTATTAAATCTATTATTCAAGGTTGGGGTCCTTTGCTTAAGAAACTTGGTCTTGGTTCTGTTACAGTTACTTTTGTAACTACTTTAGGTAAAGGAGTATTGGCTGAATATGTCGATGGTACATATTCTTCTCCCCATTTTTTAATTAATTTACAGGAAACTAAAGAGACAGCTAAAGAAGTTGGGTATTCTGTAGAAATGATCCTAGAAACTAGTTTACTTCATGAATTAGCTCATGCATGGCAGGAATCTACTGGAAATCCTTATGATGAAGATCAGGCAGAGACTTTTGCTTGGCAATATCATGATACAAGAGTAATCTCTTTGCCTATTAAAACTAAAAAGAAAGCAGATAATGTGCTTGGTGATCCTGTTACTCCTATTCAACCAGCAATAGATAGAGGACAACGGGAGGTATCACGTTTTGATCCAGAATATGAATTTTTAGTACGTTTAGTGAAGCTAATTGGTCAAACCTCTCCCGAAGCTATCCCCGAAATTAAAGCTTTATCTCAAGCTTTTCCCTTCCATACGATTGATGATGTAGGAGATCTTACTGCTAAAATTTGGACTCTCGCTACAACCAAATATAATATTCCTCGTAATTGGCTGATTAGTAACTTACCTGAGAAAAAAGGTAGTTTAAAGACAGCTGATCTATGGCCTTCCCAGGAAGAAACTGAGAATATGCTAACTCAATCTCCTGGAGCTATTGCTTTCAATAACCCTAAAGATACTACCGTTTGTGGTCCTCGCCCTGATGAAGTCAAAACAGCAAAACCTGTAAAGCTCAATATCAACAAGGTAATCAAGATTCTTGAGGCTAAAGAACCAAGAGTATCCCATGTTGATTTTACGAATAACACGATTGAGTTAGTTGATGGTACTCTTCTTACTTTTGATGAAGCTACAAAACGAGTTATGGAGATGGATAAGACTGCTACAGGTGAATTCACAGGTGCAGAATTCAGCGGTACAGATGCAGCACCAAATCCTCTAACCGATATTGGTCCTTACTCTTCCCCAGAAGATCATGGGAAGAAACCCCAGAAATCCCCCTTCCCTAATACCAATTGGCTCCCAGCCGATGATGAAAATCTAGATCAACAGCCAGCCAGCAATGTTGCTGCTTCCCTAAAGAAGCAAGCTCTTGCTCAGCAGGATGTTGTAGACTTCTATCTCCTTTCCCTATTACCAGCCGAATATCTTGAGAAAGAAGTAACCCCTGATCATTATGATGCTTTGGCTATTTTTAAGACTATTATCATGTCCCTCCGTGACGAGTATATTGAACGGGGTATGGATGAGCTTAAAGATGAAGCTAAAACAACAGCTTGGACCAAAGCTATTCGTGATGGCAATATGCCAGAACAGATCAAAAAGTATTACACCTTTCATGATACTCTTTTTCCTGGTGGAGGCTATTCTAATCGTAGTGACGATGATGAGGATGAAGAAGGAGGTCGTATACATTACGATTATCATTGTGAATCTTGTGGTGACGGTTTAACTGAGGATGATGCTCATGGTTTTGGTGATTATACTTATTGTGAATCGTGTGAGAATACTGCCATTGACGAGGCTATTACAGAAGATGTCTCTTATTGTGAAACACATAATGTATTCGTCAGCACTAATACAGATCTTCAGGATTATGTCTACCCAATCAAATTTAAAGATCCAAGAGAGCATCCAAGAGGAGAAGAGCATAAGTTAATTAGCTACCAACGTGGTATGCCTATTTGGAATGAGATCATTAATAATGCTAAGACTCAAATGCGTCTTCAATTTGAAGAGCGAAAAAAACGTAGGGAACAAAAGCAGATTAACCTTCCAGCAGCGGGAGAACTATGCCCAGAGTGTGGAACATATCCATGTAAACATAATCAATCATCTGGTTATCCTCCACCAGTTAAAGCTTCTCTAAAGCAAGCAGGAGAAGGTGCCTATGGTGGTGGAAGTGGTTGGTGGCAAGCTCCCCATGATTTCTCTTCTTATACTTCAACTGATTTCTATAATATTTTTAAATATGCTCCTTGGAAAAGCATGTATGGTGGTCCTCTTTGGGCTGAAGTAGCTCGTACAGTAGCTGAGATGCAGAAGACTACTCAGTGGGATAAGCTTGTCATTCTGATTGATCATTATCATGATCTTGGTCATAACACAGGTAAGCTGCTAGATAAATTCCCTGAATGGCATCAGTGGTTCAAACGTCTCTTAGATCAAAAGGCTAAAAAGAATTCTATCCGTTATTTAATGCCAAAAGCTTCTAAACCAGTTCAAAATTTGGTAACAGAATACCTTCGAGTTCACGGACGAGATTGGAGAGAGGATGAAGAGAAAAAAGATGAGGAGAAACAAGAAAAACCTATAGGTACAAAAGATGGTTGGGAGGTTGGAGAAGAGGTTTTGGTGCAGAAGGCCAATTCTGAAAGTCAAGAGTATACTCCTGCTGTAATTACAGGAATTGTTGATCCTGATAGCTATGGTGCCCCTTTTAAAGTTAGACATGGTAATATAGAAGAATGGGTGAGTGCTGATAGATTAAGATCTCCTCAATTTAATGCTTCTTCACTTAATAGACCTTTCAATAAGAAAGCACTATTAAAACAAGCTAATCCTGATTCTCGTTATTGGATTGCTCCAGATGGGAAGGAGTTTGAAGTAGCTGGTGTTCATGGGGTTTGGATTAAACTAAATAAACAAATTTTAAAACAATATGGCATTCCTTTTACACATAGGGATCTCGTTTGGACAAAAATGATGGAACAGGGCTGGGTACGAATTTCTAATGAACCAGCAGGAACAGGTTTTCAAATAGATTTACAGGATATAAAGCATATACCTTCTTTTCTTGACAATTTTATTGCAAAGAATTTTTCTGAGGGGGATGTGCTTAAAATTGGTAGTTCTACAGGATATGTTGAAATAACAGATCCTTTCCCCTCTATTCAAAAAGCAGTTAATAAAGCTTTAAGAAATCCAGTTAATGCATTTAAAAAACAAGCTGACATTAGTGGTCATTTCGTCAATGATATTTTAAAGAATATTGAATCAACAGGTGGAATTACCTATAATATAGCCCAAGGTAATTTGGCTACAGAAGGGTATGTAGTATCCCCATTCCCCGCCAATGAGAAAATAGTTGATATGGTAGATTTTGATACTCTTGAAGGGTATATAGAAACTAATAAAGATTTATTACAAGATCCAAATAATGCTCTTGGTGCATGGAGTCATGAAGGTAAGGTGTATCTTGATGTCGTTACCGTTGTACCAGATAGAGAGCAAGCGTTAGAATTAGCGCGTAAAAGCAACCAGTTAGCGATTTGGGATTTAAAGAACTCCCAAGAGATTCCTACGGGAGTAATAAGAGCCTTTAATAAGAAAGATATTGTTAAGAAAGCTGAAGAATCTCCATTAACAGAGCAAGATCAAAATGAGATTTCAGCTGCAAGTTGTCCTGCATATGCAATCGCAGTAACTAACTTTTATGAGGCAAATCATAGAGGACATGATAAAGACCGTTCACTTGCTTATGCCATTGACAGTGTAAAGAACTTAGAGAAGATAGATGAAAAGAAGTTGGTAGAGTTTATAAATACTTATCTTTGAGTTGTAAAGTAAAGCTTGACAACTGGACCTAATTGTGTTATACTATAGCAAATGAATAATTTAGCGGGAAGAATAGACCACACTTTACTTAAGCCTGAAGCTCCATTGGGATCATACACGCAGCTTTGTCGTGATGCCATTGAATTTTCTTTTGCAAGTTGTTGTGTCAACTCTTTTCACGTTCCCCTAGTTGCCAGTCTTCTTAATGCCCATCCCACTTCTAAAGTTAGAACGTGCTCAGTAATTGCTTTTCCTTTTGGAGAATCTGATATTCATACAAAGGTGAATGAGATTGATAGAGCACTTGCTAAAGGGGCACATGAGTTGGATGTCGTGATTAACCTGAGCTTGGTTAAAACTCATGAATGGAAGAGGTTAAAAGAAGAGTTGACTGAGATTAGAGAGGCTTCTGAGCATCATATTTTGAAGATTATCCTGGAAGTGGGCTTGCTCACCCATGAGGAGATTATTGAAACATCGAAGATTTGTTTGTCAAATAATGTTGATTTCTTAAAGACGAGTACAGGTGTAAATGTAAAGCTTGAGCCAGTTAAAACAGCTGAATATGTAGCACTTTTGAAGAGTTTGACGGATGGTACACGCTGCCAAGTTAAAGCTTCTGGGGGCATAAAGATTCTCGCTGATGTCAGACTCATGATTGCTGCTGGAGCATCAAGAATTGGTACTTCGAATAGTGTTGCTATAATGAATGAGTTAAGAGGAGAATCGAAATGAGTGATGAATTTGGATTAACGAATGTGGGAAGTGACGGGGTAGTATCTGTTCCAGTAGAAACTAAGGCAGAACGCATAGTTCCTGAAGTCAAACTGGAAGCTCCTGTCATAGAGAAGAGAAAGCGTGGTCGTCCTAGAAAGGTAGTGGAAGAAGTGGTTCCTGAGAGAGAATGGTATTGCTCTACGTGCCGAGAGACGATTGCAGATCATAATGCCATGAAGATTGGTGTAGGAACAAATCGCTGGGCTGTGTTCTGTCCACAGTGTCAAAGATCGTTTGGATTTTTGGATCAAGCTATGCTAGATAAAGTAGCAAAGCTTATACGGGATAATCCTACAAAATAATATGCCTTGTAAGTATTGCCATAAATTGCAAGAAGCCCATGCAGATCCTCTTGAATATGTAAGAGCATGGTGTGATATACAAACTCAACGATATATTCAATCTTTTGCTCCGATGACTAATCTTGAGTACCTTGAGTGGAAATATGAACAAAAAGAAAATATCTCCAACATACCCTTGCACTTGTGGTCATTCCAGAAGATTGCATGATCGCTGTGGTCCTCCAATTGGCGAGGAATGGTGTAATGGGGAAGGCATAAATAGAAAATATTTTAGTTCACTTTGTGGTTGTGTGTGCTACGTTCCAGATAACTTGAAGTACTTAGAACAGTGTCTTAGGAAAAAGAATAGGAAAGGAAAATTAAAATGATTACGATTGGTGAGGCAACTCATATGAAAAAAATTTATACCGAGAACATCATTCATTGTCCTATTTGCAATCGTAATTCTAATTTTATATATGTTGTTAAGAAAGAAGAATCCAAATATTATCTTGGTACGAAGTGTAGTCATTGTGATCATTACGACGATTTTCAATCCGTCCCTAGTAGGATTGCTCAGGACTATCCTGCACCTCAGAAGTAAATCTTAGCTTCCCTCTTATTAACCTATGAAGAAATCTGCTTCAATCTTAGATTATTCCTATCCATTTCTTGATCCTAGATCGGAAGAGCGTCGTGTAGGGAAAGAGTGTAGATCTCGGTGGTCGCCGT
>OCTA010005426.1_pt1 | contig 11022 bp, 7 predicted proteins | sample 1538991 | NCBI WGS metagenome assembly OCTA01 (sample SAMEA3539302, study PRJEB22396) | soil metagenome | biome: tundra; feature: field; material: soil | place: USA | collected 2010-05 | depth 0.15 m | reverse complement strand
GCGTTCATCAGCAGGTGGATCCCATCGAAGACATGCGCCCCCTGATCGGTCACAATTCCGCCCGCGTACTCGGCGATGTTTCTCCAGTTTCGAAAGATGAACGGATCCGGCGGGATCCGCCGCTTCACCGGGCCTTGCCATTGTTCCCAGTCCAGTGGGCCATCGAGTTTGGCGGTCCTGGCACCGCCGTTGCCAACGTAGTTATTCAACCACCACGAGCGCACCATGCGGACGTTACCCAGAGCCCCGCTCGCGACCAGTTTTGCCCCATCGAGGTAAAGGTCGTAGCTGCGGCGCTGCATGCCCACCTGAACGATCTGCTTGGTGTGCCTTTCCGCTTCGACAAGTTGGGCGCCTTCTTCTGGCGTGTGGCACAGAGGTTTCTCCACGTACACGTCCTTGCCGGCCGCCAGCGCATCCAGCACCATCTGCGCGTGCCAATGTTCAGGCGTGGCAATCAGTACCGCTTGGATGTCCTTGTCAGCCAGCAGTTCCTTGTAGTTGCGATAGATTTTGGGGCGGGTTCCCGTGGTCTTGGAGGCGGTAGACACCGCGTTTTCCAGATTGGGCTCATAGACGTCGCATATGGCAGCGACACGCAGCGCCGGGTCCTTCTGGAAGACTGTCATCACGAAGGTACCCCGGCCGCCGCTCCCAATCACCCCGAGGTTGATCTGGTCCGAAGGCGCCGCATGGACTGCGAGTACGCTTCCGCTGGCAAGCAAAAACTTTCTTCTGTTCATGACTTTCACTCTCCTGAAACCGCAACTTCCACTGAATCCGGATCAACCGCTTCTACGCGCCCGTGCCTGAGGTGCCTCGGCCTTCGCAGGCCTTGAGCCGATCATGAAACACCCAGAGCCCAGCCCTCCCGGCGGTCCACATCGCAGCCCATTCCGGCGGCGGACTAACGAATTAACCCGAAGCACACGATATTGGAACCGACTGAAATCGCTATGAACTGCTCCCCATCCACCGTAAAAGTCATCGGAGAGGTCTTCATAACGGCGTTCAGCGGGAAGTGCCACAATGTCTTCCCATCACGCTCATCCACGGCCACGAATTCGCCGCTTGGATCTCCGTACAACACCATCCCTGCTGCCGTCGCCAACACTCCGGCGTCTCTCTTGCCGTCTATTTCTCCCAATTCCGGGACTTCCCAAACAGTGTTTCCGGTATCGATATCGAACGCACGCAGATACTTTTCCCCCGGTTCTACCTTGGGATGCTCACTCTTCCAACTGCCGGGGGAAAGTTTGACCGTGCACTTCTCAAGGACCATGACGTAATAGAGGTGCGTCACCGGGCTGAACGCAGTTCCATTCCAGTTCGTCGCAGATTCCGGGCAGGTTGTGTCCGTCTCAGGCAGTAGCAAGGGACGACCGTCCGGACCAATTCCACTTGCCCACGTCATCCGCCGGATCAATTTCTGGGTCGTCAGAAGTTGGCCGTCTTTGCGATCGAATACGTAAAAAAACCCGTTCCGGTCCGCATGCAGAAGGAGTTTTCGATCTTGGCCATGATATTTCGTATCGACCAAAACATTGGGTTCGGTCGCATCCCAATCGTGAACGTCGTGTGGAGAGAATTGGTAATACCACTTCAATTTCCCAGTGTCGGGGTTCAGAGCCAAGACGCAATTGGTAAATAGGTTATCACCGCCTCGTTCGCGATCGTCGGAATCGGGATAGGGATTGCCCGTGGCCCAGTAGAGAGTATCGGTCTCTGGATCATAGGAGCCGGTCAGCCACGTCGCGCCGCCGCCATAGGTAACCGCACTTCCCTTCCAGGTGTCATAGCCCGGTTCCCCTTTACTTGGAACGGTCCAGTGCCGCCACACGCGTTCGCCGCTTGTGGCCTTGTACGCGGCCAGGAATCCGCGGATGCCCCAGTCGCCGCCGGAAACGCCGGCGATGACCATATCCTTCACGATTAGCGGTGACACTGTTGCGCCATAATGCTGCGGCTCATCCGGCATCACGACTTCCCACACCAGTCGGCCCGTGATGCGGTTTAAGGCAATTAGATGGGCGTTGTCGGTTACCATGAAGACGTTGTCGCCCAAAATGGCCATACCGCGATTCGTCCCCAAAGATGCGTCGGAGACCAGTCCAGGAGTGCGCGGGCGCGAGTATTGCCAGATTTGATGGCCGGTGCGGGCATCCAGCGCAAAAGCCTGATTCGGACCCGTCACATACATGATGCCGTCTGCAACGATGGGAACCGTCTCCAACCCGAAGTACCGCATATTTTCATGAAAATAGGGTGTATCAGGGAGGAACTGCGACCATAAGGGAATCGAAAAGGTCCACTTCACACCCAGTTTGTTGAGATTGGTCGCATTGATTTGCGTGAGTTCGCTATATCGATTTCCGCTCAGCTTTCCGTTGTAGGTGAGCCAGTCGCCTGGTCTTGGATTCAGGATTCTCGAGAAGTCAATTCCACCTTTTGCGGCGGACTGGGCGGAAGTGGGTACTCCAGGTTGCACGCCCGCCAATCGGCTTAAGTAGGCGATCAGATCTTGCAGTTCATCAGGACTAGCCTTTAGCGGCTGCATCAGCGAGTTCTTCTCGTCGGTGATAGCTGAAACTTGATCGAGCGAAAGCGAGTGAAGCCTGCCTGCCAAATCCTGCAACTGGATGTCAAACTCGGTTCTACTTCGGGCGAAGCCGCGCAGCGTCTGCCCATCTCGCAGACGCGCGGTGACCAGGTCATAGCCGGGAGTAATCGTCGCGTCAGGGTGCAGCAACGCTTCTCGAATCTGGTCTACGGTCATTTCCTTTCCCAGATCCGATAGATCCGGACCAAGCGGGTGTCCCGCGCCGAAGACCATATGGCAGGAGTCGCACTGTCCCTTGCCGAAGAAAAACTTCTTCCCCGCCGCGCGGTCGCCGGGCACAGCGATTTCGGAAGCTGACGAATTCAGCGAGACAACCAAGGTTGTAAGAGCATCGAGCGCGTCGTCTGGTAGATCGAATGGCGGCATGCCGGCCGCCGGAATCCCGTTGCGAATCAAACTGCGCAACCTCGGGAGTGGCCGCCTGCGTAGCTGGGGGTTTCCGCTAAGCCCCGGGCCTTGCTGCGTTCCATGGGCGTCGGCTCCATGACAACCGGCACAGAGCTTCGCGTAGATTTGCTTGGCGTCTACCTTCGACGGCGCACTGGGCGGATTTTGCGCCAGCAGGAGCAACGGACTCGATACGAGCACGATGAGCAGGATTCTCACTCGCAGCATGCCGGATTTCCAGCCGCAACGAGCGCTGTATCCTCGGTTAGTTTCGTTGGTCATACTTCAAACCTGCTTCTGTGCGCCCGTCACTGGGGTGACTCGGGAAAGTCGGCGCGAATCGGATCCGTGCCTGGAGCTTCGTTCTGTCCACGTTTCGCCACAGACTTCCAACCTCACTTCCCCCCTCTCGCTCCGCGACCTCCGTCTCGCCCCTCCGCAAAACCCCTAAATCCGATCACGAAACATTCAGCCCCGGCCCTCTCAGCGTTCCACATCGCACATACCCATCCTTGACGTCGAAGATGCCCGGGTACTTCTTCTCCCACCCCCGGTTGGCCGCAGGAACGTATTGCCGCGCATTCGCTTCGATGGCAGCCACGCCGGGGACGTGCGCCGCCAGTCCGACCGATTCGATAAGCGATGCGCCGGGGCAGGTTAGGTCCTGCACGCACAGAAACAGTTTGTGCTTCTGCGCCAGCGCCGCCACCAGCAACGATTGGCTGATGCCCTTACAAGCCTTAAGAGCGGCCCCTGAATAACCCAGCCGCTGCGCCATCAAGAGCGCGTCCGGACCGGTGAGCGATTCGTCGATCACCACGGGCTTGAGACTCGACGCTTGGTGCATGTCGAAGTCGGGGTGGGCCGCCAGGTCGCGCGCGGTCGGCTGCTCAATGTATTGGATGTGGGCGAAGGCGCCCGACGCGGTTTCTTCCAGCCTCTTGATGAACTCCAGCACGTAGCCCACGTCGTGGCACTTCTCGTTGAAATCCAGCGAATAGAACCACTCGGCGACGCCCAGTTTCTGCTGCGTGTCATTGGTGGCACGATGCACCGCCGCGACGCGGCTGACGTCCCAGGCAATGTCGTTGCCGGCCAGCTTGATTTTGATGCGCCGCAGGCCATTGTAACGAATCCACTCGGGCAGGGTCTCTGGCAGACCGTCGTTGACGCGCTGGCGGATGTCGGAGTCGGTGATTGGGTCAAGCGCTCCCACCAGGTGGTAAAGCGGCAGTTTCTCCTGGGGTCCGGGCCGCACGTAAGAAGGCAGGCGCTCGCCGCGAAACTCGGAGCCCAGGTAATGCTCCAGGTCGTTCGACAGAAATTCCGGGCCAAGCAACTGGTAGGAACTGCGCTGGTGGTAATGCCCGTAGGCGTCGTGCAGCGCGACGTCGAATGGGCTCGCCGTCACCAGCGAGCAAAGCATGGGGATCGGCTCTGGGAGTTTAGACGAGAGTTCCTGGGCGGCCTTCAGGTAGGCGGGCTCGGCTATCGCCGTGAGATCGATGGGGTGGCCGTACTCGGAAACACCGCGGTACAAAATGGCGATGCGTGCAGCGAGGTCTTTCATGGCCTGAAGGGTCTGGTCGTAGGGCAGCGCAGCGGATGGCCAGGACCACACGTTACCCAGGGGCATCGAACCGAACCCCTTGGCCGTACGGCCATTCCGGCCCTCCACCACGCAGTGAACATTGAGGAGCGTCACGCGATCGAGCGCGCGGCCTCCGAATTTGATGGGCACGCGGTACAGGAAATCCTCGTACCCAATGTCCATGGAGCGGACGCGCACGTCGGAAGCCGCGCGCGCTAGCGCAACGGCCGGCATAACCACGGGGAGGGCGGCGGCGTGCGACAGGATGGCGCCGGCGCCCGTCAAAAGAAGGGAACGTCGCTTCATCGGTAATACCTCATGTTAGTCGGGCTTGGGACGGAACTCATCTCGATTCCACGCTACACCACATCCGGGATGCGGTATTGTTTGCGGTAAGCCGGCTTCAGATAGGCGTTGGCCGCGGCGTCCAGGAACTGCTCCTTCGCGCCGTCGAACGGCAAGTCGGCGGTTCCCTACCCGGAAGGCAACATTGCCTAAGTGCACCAGACACGCGCTCGCGTGGCAGATGGCGATGTCGGCGTTGGGCGCCTTGCGGGACCGGATCGAGTCCACGAAGTTCGGCTGGTGCCACTTATCCGGGAAGTAGCCCTTGTCCTGGTCCACTATTTTGCCGTCCCTTTCAAACACCTGCCAGCCGCACCCGTGGCGTCCCAGAAACATCAGCCGCTGGGAACCGAAGATCTCGATGCGGCAGGAACTCTGCGGCCAATACGGCCATTTGGTTCCCGTACGCACTTCCTGGGAGAACTTCGCCATGTACGGGTGGTTCGTGCCGCACTCACAGGCAGTGAAACGAAACAGACGAGGGCCGCAAAAACCCGGGCCAACGTCAGAATACGACTTTCCTCTCTGTAACACCGCATATCGAGACCTCCTAAACTTGGTATTGTAAGCTCCCACACCCACCGTTTTGACGACTTTATAAGTGGGCCTGCGCCAGATACCCGCGCAGCTTCCCCAAATCCCGCTTCATAGCGCCGAAGGCTTCTTCCCGGCTGATGCTGAGCGTCGCCCTGCCATCGTTTGCGCCGCCGAGGGGATATTCGAAGTGGAGTTGCAGCGGGCCCGAGAAGCTGGAATCGGCGACCATGGCGAAGAACTGCGGCAAATGAACCATGCCTTCCCCCAGAGGTCTCCAGTCCGGCCGCCAGTTGCCGCCGGCGTCTTTGGCCCAGACGAAGTCTTTGACGGCGATGCCGCGCAAGTGCGGCCCCGTAATCCGAAAGCTGTTGATCCAACCCCCAAGGCTTCCCTCGATCACGGCGTGGCCGACGTCGTAATTCACCCCGACCGCGTTGGGGTCGAAATCCTTCAGCAGGACGTAAAGATCCCAAATCGACGCGCCCACCACGCCCGTGCCCGAGTGCGTGTGATACATGGCGCAGGCCTGGTAGCGCGAATTCAGCGTCGCTAATTTTGCGATGCGCGGCTTCATCTGTTCGAGCTGCGCCGCATACGGCTGGCCTGCCACGTACCGGAAGCCGCCCCAGCGGTAGTTGCGAATCCCCAGCGCCGCCATGGTCTTGAGAATGTCTTCCGTAAACGGCGTCTGGGTATCCACGATGTCCGCCGTGATCATCGGCACCTCGAGCCCGTGTTGCCGGATGATGCCAACCAGCGGGGGCAGGTCCTGCGCCACGCGCCCCGGATCCACGTGCCCGCCTCTGCGCACTGTGATGTCGATTCCGTCGAATCCAATTTCGGCGGCAGCTTTGGCTAATTCTTCCCCGGCGAGGAACTGCAGGTGCTTGGAGAAGATTGCCACCTTCAGCTTCCGCTGAGTCTGCTCAGCCCGGGCTGCGGAGAGCAGGGCCGTTCCACCCGCCAGAATTGCGCGACGTGAGATTTCTCGATGCATTAGTACCCCTTTCCTCTTGTGGCCCGAGTTGGCACCCGCTTCACTCAGAACATCAACTTCACGCCACAGAGACCTTGCCGCCAACCATGGGTTCACACTGGTTTCTTCCGCACGATCTTGAAGACAAAAGCGTAATCACACGGCTTGGCCTTCGGAGTCTCCACAACCAGACCTTCCTTCGTCATCTCCCACTTAAGTGGCTGGCCGTCCCCAAGCATGGTGATCGAAACGATTTCAGACGGGTATAGTCCCCCCCAGCTTCTGCCACTCGGCGCCAGGCTCTTAATGAGGACATTTTCGCCCGGCCAGTCGAGGGCAGTGGCGTACAAGACGTTGTCCTTAGCGGTGAAGCGAATGTCCTGCCCCGTATAGACAGGTACATTTCCTTCGTTGAATCCCCTGACTCCAGTAGCCCTAGGCGCTGCCATCCGGCTCGGGCCCTCCGCGGCGATTTCCCAGGGTGTCGTACCGTATATGGCTTCGCCGTTGACCTTAAGCCACTGGCCTATGCCGAGCAACCGTTCTTTGGCTTCCTCTGGAATCGTGCCGTCAGGCTTCGGACCTACGTTCAACAACAGATACCCATTTTTGCTTACGCGATCTACCAGATTATCGACGAGAGTGTCGACCGACTTGAAGCCCAAACCCTTGACATACCCCCACCCGCTGCCGTTGTCCACCGTGCTATCGGTGATCCATTCGTAGTAAGTCAGATCCGCTTCCTGTCCCAGTTCCAGATCGAGTAGACCGGCACCGGGAGGTAAGTCGTGGGTCTTATATGTGACAACTACTTCCTTCTTCTGCGCCGCTGCCCTGTTGTAGTAGTACGCCAGGAAGTCCTGCTTGTACCAATCCGGGACCAGTTGCAAGCCGAAATCAAACCAGACGAAATCGGGCTCGTATTTCTCGATTACCTCTTTCATCTTGCCCTCCCACCTGTCGAGGAATTCCTTAGTGGGCAAGGCACTCTGTTCATGGATAGGGCCGTACAAACCCGAGTAGCGGGGATCCGAGTTGTCATAGCCCTTGTTCCAGTTCGCGAAGTAGAACCAGTTTTCCGCGTGATGGAAGGCGGTGACAAACTTCATGTTGCGTTTCTTGATGGCCTTGGAGAGCAAGCCGACGATATCCTTCTTGGGCCCCATCTTGGCTGCGTTCCACTCCGAGTACTTCGTGTCCCACATGGAGAATCCGTCGTGATGCTCCGCCACGGGCCCGGCAAAGCGTGCGCCAGCCTTTTGAAACAAGTCCGCCCATTCGTCGGCGTTGAACTTTTCGCCCGTAAACATGGGGATAAAGTCCTTGTAGCCGAACTTTTCCAGAGGACCATAGGTGGCTTCGTGGTGTTTCCTCTCGGACGAATCCGGCATTGTGTAGATATGGTTGGCGTACCAGGTGCCGTTCGAGCCGAACGCCGGGACGGAATACACGCCCCAGTGCGTGTAAATGCCAAACTTGCCATCCTTGAGCCACTGCGGCGTAGGGACGTTCCTCAGTGAGTTCCATGTCGGCTGATAAGGCCCAGTCTTAGCCGCTGCGGCGCGGGGCGTCTGGCTGAGCGCCGCGTGGGCCGCCAGCATGATGACAACTGCGAATATCGAACACTTCACAACCGCTACCAAACGAGCGTGTCTCATCGTTTCTCCTTGCGTCGGTGTTGCCCGAAGACAAGCCGCGAATCTCTTCTATACCTCAAAAGCAAATTATCATCCGGGCACGCAGAACAGTCCAGGCCATTTTCGGCATCAGTTTCACCAGTTTCGGTGGCATCTACCGGCTTGTTTGGCGTGGGACGGCCTCCCATCGCCTGGGGCGATTCGTCGCGATTCGTCGCGCGCCAGGGTGTTTATTCGTTGTGATAGACCTCTTCCATTTGGGTCCAAGACTTCTGCCCCCGCAATGGTTTCTGCATCGGATCGGTGACCGACAGCCACTCGATGTTGCGCTTCTCGGCCGAGAGCTTCCGCATGTCGCCGTCGTAGTCGGAGCCGTCGTATTCGTAGTAGCCGAACAGGTAATAATTGCCGTCGTCCAGTTGACGCAAATAGATCGAGAAATTCTTCATGTGATATTTGCTCAACAGATCCCGCACGCCTGAATTCGATGCCGCATGGAGCGCCTTATAGGCCGCGATCTTGTCCGGCTTGATGCCGATCACCATGCCGACGCGTTTGGTTTGGGGCAGTGAATAGGCCGCCGCGAAAAAGATCAGCAGCGCTACTAAAAGCGTGATTGCGTGTCTGGTTTTAATCATCGTTTCATCTCCTTGGTTGGTCGAGGCGGTACACTTCAATGGCGGTTTCGCCCCATATCCTGTGTCGTTCCTGCTCCGACAGCCTCGCAAACGATCGATCGACAGTCTCGACCCATCTCGCGTAGTCCGCAGCTAGATTCAGCACTGGCCAATCGGACCCGAACATGAGGCGCTTCGGACCAAACGCCGAGAGCACTACGTCGAAGTACGGCGCCAGATCGGCGGGAGTCCAATCCTTCCAGCCGGCTTCTGTTACCATGCCCGAGACTTTGCAGAACACGTTCTCCCGCCGTGCCAACTCGCCGAGGAACTCGCGCCATGGCGAGAGTATGCCAGCGTGAATCCGAGGTTTGGCAATGTGATCCACGATGAAGATCTGGTTGGGGTGCCGATCCACAAATGCGAGCGTTTGCGGGAGGTGTCGCTCAAAAATCAAGATATCGTAAACAAGACCGTAATCCTTGAGGAGCCCGATTCCGCGATTGAAGTGGTCCCGCAGCAGGTAATCGTCGTCCGGCTCGTCGTGCACCACATGGCGGACGCCCTTGAGCTTTGGATTGGCGGCGAACTCCTCGAGCGTCTCTCTCAGATCCGGTTGCGTCAACGGAACCCAGCCGACCACTCCGCGTATGATTTCCGTGGTTCGCGCCAATTCGAGCAGCCAGCGCGTCTCCGCGATGCTCTGCCGGGCCTGGACGGTCACCGCGCCGCCAATCCCACTCTGGGCGAGCACCGCTTCCAGTTCGGGCACAAGAAAGTCGCGACGTAAGACATTCATCTCGTCGGACATCCAGACGTAATCCCTGTCGTTGTACCGCCACAGATGGTGATGTGCGTCGATTCTGGTTTCCGGCATCAAACGTAGTTCCACTCTTTGTTTCGGACTGGATCGAGGATCTTCTGAACCTCCTCCAAAAGCCCGGGATCGTATGGTTCCTCGCTCCATCGAACGTTTCTGACCACGGAATCGGGATTCGCAGAACTGAAGAGCGTGGTGGGAATTGCAGGATTTTGGCTCGCGAACTGGAGCGCGATCTGGCTCAAGCAAACGCCATTGTTCCCGCAGAACTCAGCCGCGGCACGGAAGATAGCCACATCCTCAGGAGACGCCGGGTGCCAGGAGGCGGGGCCGCGGTCAGTGAGGAGTCCAGATGCAAATGGCGAGCCGTTGATGATGCCGATTCCCTTTTCGTGCGCGATCGGAAGTAGCTCTAGAAGCTGTGTGTCGTTCAGGCAATAGTGGTTGTGAACAAGCCCTGCATCGACGTCCATCGAGCAGACAATGCGCTTCCAAAGGTCCATCGGGTAAATCCCGAAGCTCACGGCGCCGATGCGGCCTTCCTTTTTCAGCTCGCAGACGGCCTCGTAACCCTCAGTTAGAGCCCACTCCGTGTGCGCTCGGCCCTGGTACTCGATGTCGTGGATGTGAATAATATCGAAGTAGTCCGTACCCAGGCGGCGGGAACTCTCCTCCAGGGAAGAGCGAATGCGGAGGCGGGAATAGTCCAGCGTGTCGTCACCGTAGGCCCCCGAAGTGGTGTATTTGCCGACCTTGGTCGAAAGAAAGTACCGGCTGCGCGGAACGCCGCTCAGAGCTTTGCCGAGTACGGTTTCAGCGAGCGTCCCTCCGTACGCCGGTGAAACATCGAAGTAGTTGATTCCGCAGTCCAAAGCCGCGTGCACCGCCCGAACGGCATCGCACTCGTTAACCGGGTGGAATACTCCGCCTAGTGAAGAGGCCCCAAAACTGAGGCGCGAAATGTTCAGGCCGGTTTTGCCGAGAATATTGTAGTCCACCGATGTGACCTCCTCTTTAGAATGTGGCCATCCAGCCGCCATCAACGAAAATTACCTGGCCGGTGATGAAAGCAGAAGCACTACCGTTTCCGTTCCCGGCCACTTCCACCACTTCGCACCCAATCTCGTGGCCGATGACACGAGGGAATGTATAAGCAGGAAGGACTCCGTTGAATGCGTGAAAGTCGCTTCCGCAGATGCCAACCCGCCGTATGCGGACCAGTGCCTCCCCTTCCGCTGTCGCAGGGAGCGGCACCTGCCGATCGACGAAGTGCCCCGGTTCTGACAGTAAGATTTGTCTCATAAATTGGCTCAATGCATGATTGCGTAGAGGCACATCACTACTGTAAACAGCGTCAGCGCCACCACCCGGGGATCGCTTACGCCCTGCAACCGGCCCCTCAAGAACGCGAACGGATGCTCCCAGCACACTGCTTGACTCATCTTCTACACCATGTCGGCGGAAGTCGTTCATTCCCGACTGGTTGCAGTTT
>OCTA010005423.1_pt1 | contig 11027 bp, 12 predicted proteins | sample 1538991 | NCBI WGS metagenome assembly OCTA01 (sample SAMEA3539302, study PRJEB22396) | soil metagenome | biome: tundra; feature: field; material: soil | place: USA | collected 2010-05 | depth 0.15 m | reverse complement strand
CTCGACCGTCAGGACATCGCCCTGCTTGCCGTTGGGATAGTCGCCCGGCGCGCGGTGGACCGCGCCCACGGTGCTGTCGGGGAAGGTCTCGGCATAAAAGCGAGCAGCGTCTACGGCAGTACCGTCATACCACAGACAGATCGTGTTCTTGCTGGCCATTGTCGTTCTCCTATGAGGGTAGCTGTAAGGTTTTCGAGGTTCAGACTGGCGCACGGCGAGCCGTAGCGCTAGCCACTTGCCCCCGGGTTGAGCCGTAGGAAGGCGCCGATCGAAGCGAGCAGCGCGTACCCAGCATAAGCCGAGGCGGTGCGATTCCAACTTTACGCCGCCTCTGCGTTGCCGACGTTTGTTTCATTGTTGACGGTGACGGCCGCAGCGTTCATGTCCACCAAGCCCGCCCCCTGAGGGCACGGCACAGCGGACGGAAGAACGCCCGAACTTCCTTGGCGAGCGCGTCCGACTCTTCCAGTGCTGCGAAGTGCCCGCCGCTGGGCATGTTCGTCCATCTGCGGTTCTCCTCCGGATGCCCGCGACCGAGCTGCTATGACTCTGATCGACCCCGACCTGCCTGTCGCGAACGTCCGCTGTCGAGAGGCCCACTCTCAGGACGTTGGCTCAGATTGAAACGATCGTCGCCGAAGATCGCCTCAGCCTGTATCGCGCGCTTGGCGGCGGCTGAAAAGCGAGCGACAGCGCGACCGGAGCCGCGGAAGTTGGTTAATGCGCGGTAAGCTTCCCGCGGTCACGAAGCGATCGCGATGCCGTCGCCCTTCAGCGCCGTTGTATTGACGATCGAGCGCAGGCGCCGCGCAAAACCAGGAATGTCAGCGGCTTCCATGGGACGGCCGAGCAGATATCCCTGGATGGTGCTACAGCCGGCATGGCGCAAGAATTGCCGCTGCTCTTCGGATTCGACGCCCTCTGCGACCACACGCTTCCCCAGCGCCGCACACATGACGATAATGGACTCCGCCAGGCGGCAGGCGGCCGGATCGTGGGGCAACCCGACGATGAATGAGCGGTCGATCTTCACGGTCTGGATCGGGTAAGAACGCAGATAGCTCAGAGACGAGTAGCCGGTGCCGAAGTCATCCAGCGCCAGGCCCACCCCGAGCGCAGCGATGTTGGCCAGGGTGAGCGCCAGCTCCGCTCCATGCGCCAGCACACTCTCGGTAATTTCCAATTGTAACTCGCTGCCCCGCATGTCGTTGTCCTGCAACGCCGAGAGTATCGTGGCGACAAATCCTGATTCCCTCAACTGCCGCACCGAGACATTGACCGAGACGTAGTCCAGCCTGAGACCCGAGTTGCGCCAGCGCGCGAACTGCTCGCAGGCGCCGCGCAATATCCAGTCCCCCAACTTGACGATCAGCCCATTCTCCTCAGCGACCGGAATGAACACGGCGGGTAACGTCCAGGGTGCCTGGTCCGCGCCCGGCCAGCGGACGAGCGCTTCCACGGCCAGGCCGCCCCCCGGGCCCTCGCAGACTATGGGCTGGTAGTGCAGGAGGAAATCTTCGCGCTGCAACGCGCGCTGCATGCCGCTCTCGAGCTTCATTCGCTCGATCAGCGTCTGCTGCATCTCAGTCTGGAAGAACATGGCGCGAGCACGGCCTGCGTCCTTCGCGTGGTACATGGCGATGTCACCGGCTTTCAGCAATTCCTCGAGTTTGGTCCCGTCGGCCGGGAACACCGTCATTCCGATGCTGGCGGATACCTGATGTTCGCGGGCGCCGACGACGATCGGCCGTTCGATGTCCGCGACGATCCGTTCGGCCACACGCCGCGCGTCATCCGGTCCGGCAATCGAAGGCAGCAGCACCGCGAACTCATCGCCGCCGAGCCGCGCAATGCTGTGGTCCTTCCCGACGCATGTGATCAGCCGCTGGGCCACGACCCGCAACAGGTCATCGCCGGCCGCGTGCCCGGCGGTGTCGTTGACGCGCTTGAAGTGGTCGAGATCGATGTACAACAGACTGCCCATGCCACCCCCTGCACTGACACTCAGGGTTGCAGCGCCTACCTGCTCCGAAAACAAGTGCCGATTCTGCAGTCCCGTCAGCGAGTCGAAGTTGGCCTGGCGGTGTATGCGTTCAGCCTGCTTCAGATTGGCGAGAATCAGCGACAGGCGGTCGGCGAAATCGGCCGCGCTGACGCCCGATTCCTGCGGCGCCTTTGTGTCGCGTGAATAGCCGATGCACAACGCACCCACGCAGTCGCCGTCGTGTCTGAGCGCCTGCAGTCGCAGGGCCTCGACGGGATGCGGCGAGGGTGGAACCAGGAAGCCAAACGGACCGGCGTTGCGCGCGTCGATCAGCGCCAGCGGCGCGAATTGTACGAGGAGGCCCACTCGCCTTTGGCAAATACCGGGTTATCGATCGTCCCGCCGATATGGAACGGGAACGACAGCTTGTCATCTTTCAGCGTCCCTCCAGCCAACCGCGCGAACAGATTCGTCACGAATCCCTGCTTGGAGACAATTTCCGCCACACCCTTGTAGTTCAGCTCGTCGGAGCCAGAGATGCCTACACTCCCTGAACCATCAACATCGACTCCGTAGCCGTCGATGTCGATGACCTGGCTCGAAATTCGCTCGTGATCCAGCTCCAGGTCGGTCGAAACAAAATTGAACGAGGAAGGATCATTTTTGGCGGGGCCGAGATCATTGTAGTGCACCAGTTTCATCAGGTTGGCATTTAGCTTCAGGCTTGGCACCTGGCCGTCTCGCACCATCAAATGCCCGGTGCCGTGGAGTTTCTCCAACGGATGGAGAGAGTGCTCGATTTCTCCGGTGATTTTCAACTCACCATCCATCTTCCCCGTCATTTTCCCGCGGGCATTTTGAAAGGCGCTCAGAAGATGCGCCACGTCAATTCGTTTCATCCTTGCATCGGTCTTGAAGCTTGCGTTCTTTCCCGACAATTTAATTGAGAGCTCTCCCCTCGTGTATCCCCCATACGTTTCCGCTTTCACGTCCGTGAATAAAACCTGTCTCGCCTGCAGCCGGATATTGGAGCTCAGATTTGTCGCCTCGATCGATCCAAACCGGAGCAACGCCGCTTTCAATATTCCCTGCCCATCGAGTGTCGTGGACGCAGGATCGGCGATAGCGTCCACATCGACGTCTTCAAGTTCGCTAGAAACTTCGTGCGCCTCGAAAAAGACCGGTCCTGCCGCGTCGGAGGGCAGAAGATTTGACGCAATTACGTGCCCCCGCTTGATTTTCACCAGCGAGATGACTCCGATTAGAAACGAGTTTGGTCTATTTTTCGCCCCTGGATTCTCGAAGTTCCACGGCCCGTCCGGGTCCGAAACCAGATTGATGACCGGCTGTTCCAGCACCAGCGACCTAATCACGATCTGGCGGTGCAGCAGCGGCCACGGGTCAATCTGAGCATCGATCCGCGCCACTTTCAGAATGTAACTTGGCGGAAACAATGGCGGGCTCTTGATTGCGAAATCGTCCACGTGAATCGTTACCCTGGGAAAAAACGTCACCGCCAGCCGGCCGATCTCCACTTTCTTCCCGGTGCTCTCTTCCAAATAGGAGATCGCCTTCGGCCGGTAGCGGTCCGCATAAAGTCGGACCGATACAGCGAAAACGAACACAATGAGCAGCATTCCGGCGATTCCCGCCAGAATAAGCCCGGTCCTACGACGGATGGTCATGGCAGCCTCGGCACTGCATTCACATTCTTGCGGGTTGTGCGCCGCTGCTCGCAACTATACGCCGGCTCCCCGAACCACCCTTGGTCCCTTGCAACTAGTGCGCTAGACGGCCTTGAGATGACGCTTACCAAGACGGTTTATCGAAACGTGTAGATTGGTGCGGTTTCCTGTGGATAAGCGCGTGCGGCAACTACGACTGTAGTGATTCTCATAGTCTTGGTCGCTCTCCAGTGGAGGGTGCCCAATGCGAGGATTTCAATCGGCCTACATCGGGGTAGTGGTCAGATTCGTGCAAATAGTAGCGGTTTCCCCGAGTCTATCCAGCAGAATCATGCGGTTGCCCGCAACACAGGATGTGTCGGTAGCGCGCTCGTAACACATTGAATTACCGCTCCTGTCAACCGAGAACCGCTACTTTCTACAACCTTCTGACGCCTACCCCGTATTGGCTCATGTCCACCGAGCCCACCCGCTGCACTCCAGGCACATTCAGAATGGTCTCGCGCAAACGCTCGGCCAGGAGACGCGAATCCTCGATCAGCAACACCGACAGATTTCGATTACTTTTCCGGGCCGGTGCAGGAGTCGAGACTTGCATGGTGCCACGCCCGCATACAATCTAGGTGGTACCGAAGTAAGAACGCTCGTTCGCGGCAGCGCAATCGGCGGTTGCCTACAGATATGCGCCGGCACGGTTATTGAAGTCCGCAGCGTCGCCGATCAACGACAGTTTTCTCGTTCCTCGTTCAGCAATAATGCGATGCCAGCCGTAAAGCCGGCCAATCTATTCAATACTGCGACGCCTGTCCGAAGTGAACGGAGGATCCTGCGATAGATTTTCGACTTCAAGACAGTCGTCGTGAGGGCGTCAAAATGAATCCGTTGTTCCTGACTTCGCTTCTGGGATTGGTGGTTGCGGGCACAGGCATCTGTCGCGCCGGCGAACTGAACCTCAATGTCATTCTCTCCGGTCAGATTGCGCCGGGAGTCTACGGCCAGGTGCAGCTGGGCAATGAACCGCCGCCACCGGTGTTGTACGCTCAGCCGGTGACGATCGAGCCGGTACCGTACGCGGTTCCGCCGCCTCCCGTTTATCTGCACATTCCTCCGGAGCACGCTCATAACTGGCGTCAGCACTGCCATGAATATCATGCCTGCAACCGGCCGGTGTACTTCGTCCGGTCCGCGGAATATGAGCCGGGCTACGAACGCCGGGATCACGACCACGGTCGTGACCATGACCGGGATGATGACCATGATCATGGTCACGGGCACCATGATGATGGCGACCATTGAGCCGGTTACGGACGGCTTCGCCGATCGCGCGTTGGCCGGGGACTTCTTATTCCTGGCCAACGTGCCGATCGTGTTGTTTCGGTAAACCAGACTCGACGGCCTGGTCGATTCGCGTTCCAGCACGTTGCAATGGCAAGTTGCGTAAGGCCTTGCGCAGCACAGACTTTCCTGGGAGCGCGCGCTCGTGGCGACGGCGTTCCGTGACCGGCTTTAACGGATGCTCCCGCCGCTGGTACAGCGATGGGGAAGTCCCTAGCAGATTGCGAAATGCGCGCGCGAAGTGCGAAGCGTCTTCGAACCCAACCGCCAACCCGGCGCTGGTCGCGCTGTGCGATCCCTGCCGTAAGAGCAGGCAGGCCCGACCAATCCGGTAACTCATCTGGTACTGGCTGAACGTGAGTCCGTACTCTGCCTTGAAAGCGCGACTAAATGCGGAGCTGCTCATTTCGCAACCCGCGGCGACGGCTGTTTGCCGCAATTTCTGCGCATAGTACTGCTCCACCTGTGCCAGTACGGCTTGCAGCGAGCGCGCTTGGGGTGCCTGTGAACCTGCGATGTCCTCGGCCGGCATCAGCGCACGGACAGCCTGAATTAAACGCGATACTCTACGGGCTTCGCCGACCAATCGTGAAAGCGCATTGAAATTAGCGCGCAGCTCACTTTTTGGCACAGGCTTGACGAGATAATTCCAAATCCGGGCGCGAAAGGCCCATACGGCCAATGATTCCGAATGTTGCGCAGTCAACATCAACAGAGGCAGCGATGGATTTGAGAGCTTGAAGTCGCGCATTGCGCGCAGCGGTGCTGCTTCCGGGTGCTCGAAATCGAAGCACACCACATTGGGCGCGAAGCGCCGGGTCCATGCCTGAGCCGATTGCAGCTCCAGGCAGAACTCGACATCAAAATACTCGGCCGCAATCGCTCGCGGCGCCAAATGCGCGCAAACGTCGCCAGCATGGATCCACAACAAACGCGGTCGCTTCATGTATTGAATTTCCCTGTCGCGCGCTGCTCCGTTATGTCCGGCGGCTAGCGTTCGTCGATATCGGCGGTACGCGCGCGCCGCCTGATAGCTAGCGCACAGGCCTGCAAATGGCGCGTTACGTCAAATACACCCTAGTGTGACCAGCAATGGATATCGAACCACGTTCGAACAAATGCGATGCCACACAATCGGCATTAAAGCCGGTGGCGAAGCAGCGCCGCCGTCTGGTATGCGAGATAATGTCCGCCCAATTGTCGGGACGTGGGAACAGACGTGTCGAGCCTCGGGACTTCGGGCGGCTTTCTTCGTTTTGCGCATGGCGCGGCAGCAACTCGCCTGGTCCCTGTTGTACTTGCCACCACGATTCTTGGTGCCTGCGCCGGACTGCCGCCCGGCGCAGACTATCCAAAGACCCAGTCCGTGGCGCTCATTCATCCAGAGGAAACCCGCGTTGGCGGGCAGTTTGCAGGCGCGGCGCGCGAGCACCACGGGAACTCGGGCTTTCGCATCATTACGGTAGGCGTCGACGGCTTCGCGACCCGCATGCAGATGATCGATGCTGCCGAGCGAACCCTGGACCTCCAATATTTCATCTTTCGCGGCGACGAGACAGGTCGACTGCTTACGGACGCTCTATCGCGTGCAGCCGACCGCGGTGTGCGCGTTCGCGTGCTGATCGACGATGGGAACACAATGCCCGGTGACGAGCAGATCGTCGCTCTCGATGCTCATCGAGGTGTCGAGGTCAGAATCTTCAACCCGTTCGCGTACCGCGGACATGCCATCCTGTTGCGAGCCCTGGAGTTCCTATTCAACGCACGACGCCTCGACTATCGAATGCACAATAAGCTGATGGTGGTCGACAACGCAGTAGCGATCATCGGTGGACGCAATGTCGGCAATCAATACTTTCAGATGGATCCTGAATCCCAGTTTGCCGATGACGATGTATTTGCCGGCGGGCCGATTGCAGGCCAGCTCTCCGTGACCTTCGATGCGTACTGGAACAGTGAGTTTTCGATTCCGGCAAGGGCATTCGCGAGCAAGAATCAAGCGCCCGCGGCCTTCGTGGCTCTTCGCGCCCGAGCGCGAGGGCCATCCGGTCAGCGAGGGCAGGCTTCAAAGTCGAACGTTATCGACTATGTCGCGCGGAGCGCGACTGGCGAGCCGTATGCCGGGATGCTCTCCGGCCGCTTGCCGCTCGTCTGGGCGCACGCGCAAGTCGTTTGCGATAGCCCCGACAAGAAACGCGTGGAAAGTGGCGTCCGGGAAGGTCGGTTGATGATCCGGCCAGTGGCCGCTATTGCCAATGCCGCACAATCCGAGCTGCTGATGGTAACGCCATACTTCGTACCCGCGGACGACGAGCTACGGATCTTGACAGACCTGCGCCAACGCGATGTGCATGTCGGCATTCTTACCAACTCGCTCGAGTCGTCGCCCGACCTGATGGCCCACGCGGGATATACGCACTATCGGGTGCCGCTCCTCAAGGACGGCGCCAATCTTTATGAAGCACGCTCGCTGTTGGGCAATGCCAGAGGCAGCGGTCAGACGCTCAAACTATCGCGCTATGGCAACTATGCGTTGCATGCCAAACTGTTCGTCTTCGACCGTCAGAAGATCTTCATTGGCTCGATGAACTTCGATCAACGATCGAAACGCATTAGCCCGTCTTCGCGGATTCGCCCCCGGTTTTGACCCCGACCGGCAGCGCCGGTGACGGCGATTCAGGCACTTGCGCGCGCGCCCGGCGCTGAGGTGCTTGTAGTGAAGACCTTGCTTGTGGTCATCGGCGCGGCGGTGCGCATAATGTGTAGCTGCGATGTTCCTACGCGCCACAGTCCGCAAGAAGGACGGCAAAGAGCACACCTACTTCAGCGTGGTGGAGAACAAGCGCGTCGCCGACGGACGCGTGGTGCAGCGGCACGTGCTGTATCTGGGGGAGATCAACAGCACGCAAGAGCTCGCCTGGCGCAAGTCGATCGAAGTGCTCGACGAGGCGCACAAGGCGCCGCGCACGCTCGCACTGTTTCCCGACGATCGCTACGAGGCGGTGGTGGACGACGAGACGATCGTACGGCTGCGGCTCGCCCGGCTGCGGCTGGAGCGGCCGCGGCAGTGGGGCGGGTGTTGGTTGGCGCTGCAGCTGTGGCGGCAACTCGAGCTCGATGAGTTCTGGGCCGAGCGCTTGCCGCCCTCGCGCAAGGGTACGCGCTGGGACCAGGTGCTGCTGATCTTGGTGGTGTATCGACTGCTCTCCCCTGGCAGCGAATGGCGACTGCATCGGGAGTGGTATGGACGCAGTGCGCTGGCAGACCTGCTGGGCATGGACAACGTCATCGACGAGCACGCGCTTTACGCTTGTCATGATCTCTTGCTCGAACACAAGGGGGCACTGTTTGATCATCTGGTGTCGCGCTGGCGCGATCTGTTCAACGTCAGCTTCGATGTGTTGCTCTACGACCTCACGTCAACCTATTTTGAGATCGATCCGCCGCTGGATGAGCAGAGCAAGCGCCAGTTTGGCTACTCGCGCGATCATCGAAGCGACTGCGTGCAAGTGGTGATCGCACTGATCATCACGCCGCAGGGCTTTCCTTTGGCCTACGAGGTACTGCCCGGCAATACGGCGGATAACACGACGCTGAAGGATTTTCTCGCGCGCATTGAGCGCCAGTATGGCAAGGCGCGGCGGGTATGGCTGATGGATCGCGGCATCCCCACCGAGGAGGTGCTCGGCCAGATGCGCACAAGCGATCCGCCCGTGCAGTATGTCGTCGGCACGCCCAAGGGGCGACTGACGGCGCTCGAGCGCGCGTTGCTAGAGAAGCCGTGGCAACAGGCGCGGCCGGACGTGCGCGTGAAGCTGCTCGCGCAGGATGCCGAGCTCTATGTATTCGCCGAGAGCCGCGATCGCATCGCCAAGGAACGCGGCATGCGCCGACGACAACTGAAGTGGCTGTGGCGACGACTCAAACAACTCTCCACGATGGCCAATCTCACGCGCGAGGGGCTGCTGATGAAGCTCGGCGCCGCACAGAGCAAGGCCCCCGCGGCCTGGCGGCTGGTCACGCTCGAGATGGCCGTGCAGGGAGCCTCGTTCGGCTACTGGCTCAATCGCAAGAAGCTGCGCGAAGCACGTCGGCGTGAAGGTCGCTATCTACTGCGCACGAACCTGACCGAGTCCGATCCGGCCAAGCTCTGGGAGTACTACCTGCAACTGGTCGCGGTTGAGGAAGCCTTCAAGACGCTCAAGGGGGACCTGTCGATCCGGCCGATCTTCCATCAGTACGAACGGCGCATCGAAGCGCATATCCTCATTGCCTTCCTCGCCTACTGCCTGCACGTGACGCTCGGCCATCGACTCAAACATCTGGCCCCTGGACTCACCACGCGCAGTGCGCTGGAGAAATTCTCCGCCGTGCAGATGATCGACGTGCACATCCCAACCAACGATGGCCGCGAGCTCACGCTCACGCGCTACACCCAACCCGAGCCCGATCTGAGGCTGCTGCTCGAGCAACTCAAGCTCGTCCTGCCCCCGCAGCCGCCGCCAAAAATCACCGCTCAGCAGGCTGTCGCGGCCACCCCAGTGTAGTGCAGACCTACGGGGGTGCACCTCAGCAAGATCAAAGGTTTACCTTGACTCTACCCCTCGAATCCGCGAAGACGGGTTAAGCACGGTTGCAATGAAGCATGCATTGCTGAACATTCCCTGTGGGTCACGCCGGTGTAAGGAGCGAGACATGCGCGCATTTGCCGTCCAGAAGTTCGGCGAAGCCCGGCGATTCACGACCGAGCGCTCCCCGCCCGGACGTCAAAAGGAGTGCGGTGGCGATCAAAGGCGTCCCCTGAGGGCAACCCCAAACGGCACCTTTTCATTCCTTGCGCGGTGACATCTGAGGAGGTTTGCGCGGGACAGCTTGAGAATGGACCGCAGGCGTCGTACCGAGATCAGAATGCTCGACTAAATTTGCGCACCATTGCTTTATAAGAACGTAGTTAGGACCTAAGCAAGAGAATCAGATCGAAGCCTGCCGCGAATAGGCTCCGTATCACGCTTTCGGTGGGGATATCTGTTCCGTCCCTGCAGCTTTCCGCTCTTTCAACGCTTCGTGGCCAGCGACTGCAGAATCAGCATTACCCTTCCGGCTCGAATCTGTCTCTTTGCGGGGCAATATTGTCGTGCTGCTTGGCGACGTCTTACGGCTCGTACGAGTCCGTTGATCGCCGCAATAATGGGTGACGCAGCAGAAAGCGCCAGGCGCGCATCTTGGTAGGCGTCAAGCTGGCAGTTCTGCCGCGGATCCGCCTCGTTCCTAAAGTCAGGGACCCCTTCTACCGCGATATCCGTTTAGCAAGAAGGCAATCACAACAACGGCAATGATCAATCCGATCGGACCAATTCCCCAGCCCGCGCCCATACCCCAATACAAACCTCCGCCCCCGCCAAACAGCACTAACAGTACTATCACAACAATCAGTAGATCCATGTTCTTCTCCTGCCGCTAACGAAAGTCTGTCAATCCACACTTAAGCATGATGGAATCATTCAGTCAGTGCGCTGGCGCACCCATGGCCTCACGCTGGCCGCACCGGCATTCGACACGCCGCAAGTCGGCTCCGCAACCGTATAATTGAGCAGAGAGAGTGAACGGTGAATCTGTAGATGAGCGTCATTCGTGATGATTCAGCTCCGCGCCAATGGACGCCGACCCTCATGTTTGCGCTGACCTTGGCCGTGGCCGTTACCGCCCCCGGGCGTGCGCGTTGACGTGCCGGCGCGGCTCGCGCAGCTACTCGTCCTGGACTTTCAAAGTCTTGTCATGTTCGACGCCGCACGGAGCAAGCTCGCGTTGGCGAGTAATGTCTCACGCCTGAGTCCAAACCTCCCTAACGAACACCACTCGACCCTCGAGCAACTGTTCGGCGGATTCAGCGTTTGACCCGTTGGCGCGGTTGTCCGCGCCAACGGTCTTTTTAGACGGCGCTCACGGGCGGCGCGAGCCGACTGAAGACATCGACGCTGCGCGCAAGCACCAATCCTTGCTCGTGGCGGCAACGCCCTCGTGTT
>OCTA010005420.1_pt1 | contig 11030 bp, 11 predicted proteins | sample 1538991 | NCBI WGS metagenome assembly OCTA01 (sample SAMEA3539302, study PRJEB22396) | soil metagenome | biome: tundra; feature: field; material: soil | place: USA | collected 2010-05 | depth 0.15 m | reverse complement strand
GAGCGTTTGCCTCCGGAGCAAAAGGTCGGTGGTTCGAATCCACTCGGGCGTACCACAAAACAAAGCACTTAACACCTTTCGCTTTTTTCTTCGCCTACCCAGAACCTACCCAAATGAACGGATCAGGCCGGCCGAGCGAGATTACACCGAGAAAATGCAGGTCTCCCGGCACCCGCCACCAAATCCGGGGACCATCTCTTGGGGAAGAACAACTTCGGACGATCACGCCACAGTCTGCCGCAACGGGCGTTTTACGGGCCGTTGTGCTGGTCGCGATCTGCATCAGCGGACCGAAGCCGACTATCGTTCCTAATCCATTTCCATTGCTGCAGCTAGGGCAGCTTCCAGAAGAAGGATTGATTTTGCCAGAAGCGGCGGGGCCCCGATGTGAGTAAATATGCTCAGGAGCGCGGGACCCAGATCCTCTCGTTCCGAGGAGGTAGAACGCCGCTCCAGCGATTGAACGGCTGGCGCAGATGCCAGGGAGATCGCGCGGCCTGAACGACTTGCGGTCAGCGATACCACGCGCTATAACGGTGCACATGCAGCAATTCGCGGTTGGCCGTGCCACAACCTACCTTTGCGCCACCGGATGGTAACGATGGCATCGAGCAAACTCCGGCGGGCCGCTCTGCAGAGGGTCCCAGAGACAAGCTATTCGACGAAGCTCGACCTTTTTGCATGCGAATTCGGGACAGAGGACAAACTGCGGAAAGTTGTGGCCGATCTGTTCCGGAAGATGGGACACGAGGGTGTCCGCATTCCGCATGGCCCCAACGAAAAGGGCAAAGACATCGTTTTTTACTGTAATGGGCCACTCGGCGAAAAGCGCCTATTCGCGTGCGTCGTCAAGAACAGCCCGATCACAGGCCAAGCTGAAGACCTGCGGGCCGGCGCTCCTACACTCGTGAATCGTATTCTACAGAGCGTCGTCAACCAGGTACAGCAAGCGTTCAATGAACCGCTGCCAAGCGGCAAAGGAATAGACCAATGGGTCGATACCGTTTATGTCATCAGCCCTTACGAGTGTTCTCCCACAACCATTGATTCGGTCAAGGGCACGCTTCAACGTAGCGGGCAAATCACGTTCGTCTGCGGTCAGACCCTGCTGGAGCTGTTTGCAGAACACTGGCGCGAATTCCTCTGGTTTGAATCAACTGTGCTCTTGTCGTATCTGAGCGCACTTCGAAAAGGGCTGGAGGAAGACTATGCGTTGGCCAACCTGATACTGCGCAAATCTTACCTCGCAAACTCGCCGGGATCATTGTCTGAACTGTACGTCGAGCCGACCTTCCTGCGAGAACTGAAGACTCACAGGCTCATTGGACAGCACGGGTTAAATCTCGATCTTTTGCGGCACGAACGGTTCCACCGGGAAATCGAGGAGCACGTCAAGTCATGCAAGAGACTGACGGCATTGCTGAATACTGCGCCACTTTGGGAACCCCATGTGAGCATCGACCAAGCTTGCGGACTGGCGCAGGATGTCCTCTCGATTGCGGGCGAGATGGCCGACCTTTGGGAGGCGAGCCGCCAGAGACATATCGCCAAGGTCATGCAGGAAGCACGCCAAGGAGGCCGGCGGCACTCACCACTTGGCTTCGCCGCATCCGGAATGCCAGACGCCTCACTCGCACCATCGAGGAACGATGTACAGGTGGCACTCAACCCGTCGGCCGCATTCCTCTCTCGGGCCGAAGAGGTGCAGCAGCGGGTTGCTCGCACGATTGACGACTTATGCACGGCTGTTACCGTGGCTTCTCGCTTCGCGACCGAACCACACGAACGTTGCCTTGCCGCGCTCGCTCAGCCTGAATACTTGACGTATTGCCAGGTGTCAGATGCCTCTAAGCTCGTACCTTACGCGTTTGAGGTTCCAACAAAGTGCGCAACGATTCGCTTCGAAGAAGATTTACTCGACCGGTTTTCAGGTTCCGTGTTAATCACCGGGCCAGCCGGCTTTGGCAAGACAACGTTCTGCCGCTGGCACGCTATTCGTGACGCGAGTCGCCTCGTAAGCAAGGAAGCTTGCATCCTGCCCGTTTATGTTCCCCTGCACCCACTCTCACAGGGAAAGCTTGGCGGTTTCGAAGACGCATTTCTGCGCTCCGAGGAGTTGCGCAAGCTGATTCAACAACAAGCGGCAGGCCAGTCACCATTTGAAAGCATCAGGCTATACCTGGACGGCCTCGACGAGGTGACGTCGACAGACCGACAGCGGGAGATCGCGGAATTGGCGGAGGCACTGGTTCGCCGCTTGAATTTTGTTCAGGTGGTACTGACCGGCAGGGACCACGTCAGCGGTCCAGCCCTGCGCTGGCTCCCACGTGTACGGTTGTGCCCGCTCAGCGATGAACAGGTCCGTCGATTGACTGCCAAGTGGCTCGAACCCGACCGTGTCGACGGCTTTTTTGTCCGCCTAGGTGAGAGCGGGAACCTTGCTGAATTAATGCGAATCCCGCTACTCGCCACGCTTATTCTCGCAGTCTTTCGCAAAACGGGATCGGTGCCGCCGAACAAAACAAACCTCTACGCGCTCTTCGTGGAACTGCTCTGTGGAGGGTGGGACTTTTACAAGAACATCCAACGTCGCGAGAACCGGTTCAGCCTTCAAGATAAGACAGTCGTCCTTACTCGGTTGGCCGGTATGCTGCAAAACCAAAAGAGCCGCGATGCCGATGAGGCGAACTTTCGGGCAGCACTCAAACACACATTTCCAGGCTTTATGCCCGACTGGGACCAGTTGCTCGAAGAGATCATTGAGGATGGCTTGCTGGTCCGGGTTGGTACTGCACTGACGTTCTGCCACCTGTCGTTTCAGGAGTTTCTGGCGGCGCGCGACCTCAATGACCCTATGGGAAACCGGCCCAAACAGGCACTCGGCTGGTATTACAACGGGCAGGATTGGTGGCGGGAAGTGCTGGCGTTTTACGTTACCCTTACTGACCGACCAGGGGACATGGATGAGTGGCTAATCCATCGCGCGATCACCTCATCAACAACAGTGGTCGATCTTGGCGAGCGCGTGCATTACCTGCGAAAAGCCCTGAGTGTCGCTTTTCCGGCATACAAGCGGACGCCGACGGTTGACGAACTCTATGAGAAACTTCGGCGCAAGGCTCGAAAATCCGGAGGCACTGCAGATGCTTCTCAGCAGCTCGAGCAGTCACCACGGTGATTGATCGGCGATCCGTCACGGTAGTGAACATCCCCGCGGCTGACCACCTATCCCTAAGTTGGGTGCCGCCAAGGACCCAGGTCTGCTCGATTCGGGACTGACAAACGCGCTGGCGACCGCCTATGGCGTTCCACAAGCAGATAGCGTCGGCATTCCGGAGAGGTGCACACACCCAGGCTCCCAAGGGACTCTGAGCAGTTTGGCCAGGTGGGATTCGGCTCCTCGCCATATGGCCAGCGCGCGGCGGCGGGTGGGGCCATTCGGAGGGCGCCGAATTCCAAAACGATTTGGGTCTATCCGCTAAGAGAATCCGAGTGCCAGATCATTGTACCGTGCCTTCTTGTTCGGTACCCTGGCAGAGTTCATGGTCCAGGCTATCGACTGCGGCGCGCACCTGCTCGGGTATTTCCTTCACATACCGATCGGTCATTTCCAGCTTTGAATGCCGGAGTTGGGCCTGGATATCGCGCGGCTTCCCGTGCTTCTGGAAATGCGTCGCGCACGTCCGCCGTAGCGCCTGGTACGTCATGTCCGGGATGCCCGCCTGCTTCGCCAGAGGCTTCAGATAGCGCTTCAGATAGTTACCCAGCCGGAAGGTGGTTCCGGACTCGCTGGGAAACAGCAGGTCCGACGATGACGCGGACGCCGTAGCGTGATATGGGTCCTGCTGCCTCCGCGCGTGAACCCAGATACCGAGTTCCTCCTGAAGCCCTTGGCTGATCCCAACGTAGCCGCGGCTGCCGGAGGTCTTCGTCTCACCAATCCGCCGATCACCACACTCGGCCTCTTTCACCGCCTCATCGATCCGCAGTTGACCGGGTTCCACATCATCTTCGCGCAAGGCAAATAGCTCGCCCGGCCGCAGGCCGCAGTTGATGAAGATGCGCAGGACGAGGTGTTCGCGTCCGTGCGCCTTGGACAGAAGCAGCCGGACTTCCTCAAGCGAGTAGTAGCGCTCGCACGGTTTCCTCAGAAGCTGCGTGGGCAGCTCAAGTCTCCGGCCGGGGTTATCTGTGATCACTCTGATGTCGCGACCCAGTTCGAGGGCCGCGGAGATGTACGTGCGGGCCTTCTTGACGACGCTATAGCTGTCGCCGCGGCCGGCCATTTGGTTCAGGACTTCCTGCAGCGGCTCTCGGGTTAGGTCTCGAACACGGCGACATCCAATCATCGCAAGGACACTGGGCCGCTTTTTCGTTGCGGATTCGCCCGCGAAAACCGAGGTCACGGCCTTGCGCGTGGCGGTGCTCCATGAACCGGACTTGAGAGCGGCATACCGCGTCCACAACTCCGCAAAAGTGGCATCCGCCGACACGCCGCCGGAGATCTGGCGGGCGCTCGCCGCAATGAAGCCGTCCAGCTTTTCCTGGGCCCGAGCCTTGGTGATCTCGGACACCGGGCCGAGGATTTTCTCGCGTTTGCACAACTCCTCGGAGCCGTCGGGCTGCTTCACATAGACGTGCCAGCGCCCGCGCCACATCTTGCGGGTCTTGCCCACCTTCTTAAGGGAGCCGCGCTGATACCGCTCTCGGGACATGTGCCTGCCGATGGCCCGGACGTCAATCGGGGCCGCGTAGTGCGAGTCTACCATCCTGTCCGCCTCAATGTCACGCCACCTTTCGAGTCATTTCCTCAATGAACGTCCGCACGTCCTCAGGCCGGAAGCGCACCGCCTTGCCGAGCCGTACGGACGGGATCACCGGCCGTTTGCGGTCCGCGTGATCGTACACCCACGCCGCGGAGACGTTGAGGATCTGGGCGACCTCGCGAGGTGTCAAGAGCTTCTCCATGGGCGCGCGGAATCTGCCGCCTTCCATACATGCGCAATCGAGCCGGGCATTCGCTAATGGCGCCCTCGCAGGCCGCTGACGCGGATCTTGGCAGGTTGCCTGGCTTCACGGTAATCCGTTTCCTTCCCACTCTCTCAGGCACGGCTTCGGCGCCAAAGCTGCGCCCTGCGGACGGCGGGCTTCTGCTTTTTCCGGCCTCCTCCCCCGAAACAAGTTCGGGTCCCCCTCCAGAAAATGCAGCCCTGGCCTTGGGAGCAGCGCGCCTCGCCCGCTCCGCTTCGGGTGCCCCGAGAGAAATGGGGCGGAAACGGAGAAAAAAACCATGAATCACAACAACCTCATTCAGATCCCGGCGCAGCAGATGCCAGCCCTCGATAGCGTCGCCCAGGGCAATTGCGTGGAGGTGATGCGTCAGATGCCCGCCGCCAGCGTGGACTTCATCCTCACCGATCCGCCGTACCTCGTCCATTACCGCTCGCGTGACGGCCGCACGATCCAAAACGACGGCGACGACCGGTGGCTCAGGCCGGCTTTTTTCCAGGCCTTTCGGGTCCTGCGTCCGGATCGCTTCTGCGTGTGCTTCTACGGCTGGTCGAAGGCGGACAAGTTCCTAGCGGCCTGGCGCGCGGCGGGGTTCCGGCCCGCTGGTCATCTGGTGTTCCGCAAGTCCTACGCCTCGACGACGCGATTCCTCCGCTATCAACACGAACAGGCGTACTTGCTGGCCAAGGGCGAGCCGTCGATTCCTGAGCGCCCGATTTCGGACGTCCTGGAGATGCGCTACACCGGCAACCACCTGCATCCGACCGAGAAACCGGTCTCGGCACTCCTGCCGCTGATCGAGAGCTTTTCGTTCGAAGGCGACCTGGTGCTGGATCCCTTCTGCGGCTCAGGCTCCACGCTGATAGCCGCCCGTAGCTTGCGTCGGAGCTTCATCGGCATCGAAATCGACCCGGCCTACCACGCCATCGCACTACGCCGGATGCAAGCCGGGGCCGCCTAGCGGCCCTCCCTTCTCCTTCGATCCCTCCCGCTCTCAACGTCATTCCTCGGCAAAGACGCCGAAGTTCGAACCACCAAGGGAGAACGATCCTTCACGGTCCTGTCGCTGGCCACCAAGCGGAGTTGGAAAGACCGCCAGAGCGGGGAGCGACAGAGCCAGACGACCTTGCACCGCTGCATCGTCTGGGGGCGGCTGGGGGATTTCGCGGCCACGCTCTGCAAGGGCGCGCACCTGCAGATCGAAGGCGAGATCCGCACGCGGGAGTATACCGAGAAGCCCGGCGGCAAGAAGCCCGTCGAGGTGAAGAAGTCGATCACCGAAGTCCGCGTCGCTTCGATCAACACGCTGGACCGGCCCGGTACTTCCGCCGAAGCAGCTCGCACGCAGGCGCCCGCCTAAGGGAGCGCTTCCCACGCCATCGGTGACGACTCCCGGTAGAACTGCCTCAGCGGACGGAGATTGGAACACTACGGAGCTTTTGCGAACTGGCGCGGATGTACGACGGTGATTCCGGGATAACGTTTGAAATCCTGCTCATCCAGAGTGAGGAGATGGGTAACACTATGCACGCGCATCGCCGCGACCAGGCGGGCGTCGTGCACCTTTACGCCGACAACGGAATGAACGACGACGAGCCGACGCCACTCAGCGTGCGCCTGTTCGGTATCGGGCAAGAGCGTAAAGCTCTTCTCGATCAGCTCCGCACGCCGATCAGTCTCCGCGATGCTCAACCCATATCCGTTTTGCGCCGCCGGCCTCGTGCAAACGTTCCAGAATTCCGCCAAGTTCTGCGAACTAAAGCAAAGCGTGGCTCCCGCTCCTGCAGCCTGTAAGAACCACCCCTCGCAAGGAACCAAGCGCGGTTCGTATTACGCCATAGCTCGGATCTTCGCGCTGAGAAACACGGACAAGGATGTTAGTGTCCACCAAGTACGTGGGTGCGGCCATCGGGTCAGTTGTGATCGCGGTAAATTCCGGCGCGGCTCGTCGCCTCGGCCGGAAGGACGGGCAGCTTGTCGGACCCTTCGGCCAGGGCGTCCAGCGTCGCCTCGAACTCCGCTAAGTCCATGGTCGCGCGGCGCTGCTCTCTTTCCGAGAGCGTCTCCAACGCACGTTCAATGACCTCTTCCGGCGAGTGAAACTGCCCGCTCGCGAGTTGATCTTTGAGGATCTGTTCACTATGAGAGTTAAGCCGGATGTTCATGGTCTCTTCCAACTTCTTTTACCATTATCTGACGGATAAAACAAGGACAAGAAAAGCCGTGTCATTTAAAAATTAAAAGTGAACCGTTTTCAGGGGATTTAAAGTTTAAAAGTGAACTCCTCCCGAAGTTGCGCCCTGGACGTTGACCCGCTGAAAAAATAGTAGCCGCCGGCTTGTGAATCCTGTGGTCAGGCCGAAGGCCTGTCCAAGCGATTGTGGGCAGGGTGGAGGCCGGTCGTGTGGCATCCACGCTGTCCACATGAGCGGCAGGATTCATAAGCGTTTTCCCTTCTCTGGGCGTAGCCTCAAATAAATGGGAGGCCTCGCCATGGACCAGCTTCATAAACGCTTCACGGATGCTCAGGTCAAAGAAATCCTTCAACGCTGCCTTCGCAATGAAATCGAACGCTCTTATGTCCAGGAAATGCTGGGCATCGGAAAAACACGCTTGTTCGCCCTGATCAAATCCTACCGCCAAAATCCCGAGGCATTTTCTGTCCAATATGAACGCCAAGCTCAAACCCGATCCATTGCTCCGGAAATCGAAAAGAACATCCTCAAAGAACTCACCGCCGAAAAAAAGCTCGTACAGAACAAAGACGTCCCGCTGCACTCCTACAATTACAGCTATATCCAAAATCGGCTCCGTGACCTTCATCAGCAGAATGTCTCAGTCCCTACCCTCATCACCCGCGCTAAGAAACATGGATTTTATTTAAAGAAACCCAAACGCACCGCTCATGACCGCGAAGTCCTGACCCAGTATGCCGGTGAACTTATCCAGCACGATTCCTCGTTCCATCTCTGGGCTCCGGCCGCCGATCAGAAATGGTATTTGATCACTTCCCTCGATGATTTCTCACGCATGATCCTCTTCGCCAGACTCTTCAACCACGAAACCACCTGGGGTCATATCCAGGCCCTGCAAACCGTCTTCCTCGCCCAGGGGGTTGCCTTTGTCCTACTATGTGGACTCTCATTCCATTTTCCGCTTCGTCCGGGGCCGTGATGAAATCCATTATAAACATCATCTCCAAACCGATGAAGCCGATCCCCAATGGAAACAGGTTCTAAACGACTGCGGCGTCAAAGTCATCTACGCCCTGTCGCCTCAGGCGAAGGGGAAAATTGAGCGCCCCTACGGTTGGCTCCAGGACCACATCGTCCGCACCTGCGTTCGCGACAACGTTACCGCTGTCTCCCAGGGTCAAACGGTTCTCGCTCACGAGGTCCATGACTACAATCATCGGCGCGTCCACTCCACGACCTTGGAAATCCCCGCCCTCCGCTTTCAAAAAGCCCTCCTCGAAAAACAATCTCTCTTCAGACCTTTCCGCATCAAGCCTCCCTTCAAGTCTGTCAAAGATATCTTCTGCCTCCGCTTGAAGCGAACCGTCAATGCCTACCGGAAAATATCGCTCCATACCCTGGAACTTAAGCTCAACAGCGTCAATCCAGATGACGTTGTCAACCTCCGGCTCTATCCTCTCAATGCCGCCACCACCGAACTTCGCTGCTGGCGAAAAGACTTCCTGATCGATGTTCGTATCATCAGAAATGCCGACCTCAAGGGCGTTCACTTTTAATTCTTAAAGAGTTCACTTTTAAATTTTCGGTAACAGGACAAGAAAAGCCGAGGGTGCATTCCCCTGGTGGCGAACGTTTTTCCGGCATCTGCACGCTGTATATATTCGTGGCTATCAGATTGGGGATGTTGCTGAGGAGCGGCGGTCCATGGGTGATAAGGAGCCGGAGCGGATGTATCCGATGGAGGTGTGTCGGATTAATTCCATCGTCTGGGTTGAGCCAGTGTTTCCCAGTGTCGCTGCCAACGTCCGTCTTCGCAATGATAGAGCGCGCATAGCGCCAGCATTTCCTCCGCCCCTGTTTTGAACGTGTCCTCGGCAGAGGTGGTCTCGAAATCGTTCCAGAATTTTTCAGATCCCTTGAGCCGGATGGCGAACTGTTTCACCGAGCCCTCCACCACCCCGGAGCCAATCGGCCAGCCTTGAGCGCGAAAGGCGGGATAGTCGATCGCATCCCGGTTGTTGGGAAAGTAAGAATGGGCGTTCTGGTCGAGCACCTTGCGAGGGGATCCCTCCGAATCATTCTCCTGAGGTTTTCCAAGACGTTTGGAAAGTTTCCCAAGCTCGGCAATGAGGTCATCGCGCTTGCCTTCCCAGAGCATGTCCCGATACTCTTTGTAAGAGCGCGCCGCCTTTTCCGTTCCTTCTCCAAAGGCGACTTTGGCGCAATCCGATAAATGCTCAGCGGCATGCGACCAATCCAGGATAAAGGTGGTTTCGTGGAATTGCTCGTTCTTCATCTCACGGATGTGCTTGGCGCCATCAGCGACGAAGAGCTTGGTCTTTGCTTTGGCATAGCCTCGTTCTTCGGCTTCCAATCGCAACATTCCGCCAAAGTCTCGCCACTGCTGCAAGGTCGCCACATACGTCTTGATCCGCGCCTTGGCGCCTTGATACTCTCCAGGCGCCGCCCGACTCTCTGGCTTGGCCACGGCATCGTAGACCACTCCGATCTTGTCTTCTTTCCAGCGCTCGCTTGACTCGCTCTGCCGGGTTTGAACCCGCCCTCCATCGGCGCCGACCACGAGCAAACTCACCGGCTCTTCGGTCTCCACCGTCAGCCGACGCTCCAGATAGGCTTTCACCTTCCGGTCTCTCGCCGCGGCCAAGCGCCGCCCCTCACCTTCGGCAAAGGCCCGAATGGACTTGGCGCTTAACTCCACCAGGCTGTGCACCGTCATCACCTCGTGGGCATCTTCAAAAGAGCGCGTCACCACCGACGCATGACAAACGCGCTCCAAAAGTCCAATACTGATGTCCACCTCCGGCAACCCTAGTTCCCAGTCCATCGGCGCTCCTGATATCCCGCAGCGGTCACACCGGCCATAAGGACGATGATAGGACATCAGCCCCCACCGGCTTTGAAGTTCACGCCTCTGACTCTCCCGTTGAATCCGAAATCGTCCTTTGCATTGGGGACACCGATGCGCTTGTCCGGACCGGGAACCCGCGTGGGCGCTTAGCGCATGATCCATCGTCCATTGCCCCATCTTGCGGCAGATCGCAAGGATCGGCGTTTCCATCGCTGCGAATGTGGGGCGCCCTTGGCTTTGTTGACTGATCCGGTAGAGCCCCGTCACCATCTCTAAAAGCTCCCGAGGCAGTCCGACCTCCCCGGCAGGGAGGCCCGAGTCCGATGAAACCTCCACGGTCGTCGCCAGAACGCTCATCGCCCATCCCCGCCTTTGACTTCCCGTAAGCGCCCCAACCGCCGAACGGTCTCCATCAAACCTCGGCAGGCACGCACCGCCTCCAGGCGATCGTTCTCAAAAAACCGCCACGCCCGCACCGCCGCCTCCATCGCCGCATCCCCCACAGGATCAAGCCGGCGGACCAAAACCTTGCCCGCGCGCCGCAGGGCCAACACCCGGTCCCGATGAACCTCCCCGACCACGCACCGGCAGCGCGCTTTGCCGCACCGGCGCGCGCGCTGGTAAACGCTCCCGCGCATCATGGCGCTGGAGCCTTGCAGTCTCTGCAGGATTACGCCCAACTTCTTTTGCCCCCGCTGGAGGTCTAAACGCAATTGACTCGCGCGTTGTCGTTCACGCGGGGTCATGACACAATTTGTAGCGGAAGTCCGCCGTAAGAGGATAGAGGTAAATGTCTTTGACCGGCACGCTCAGCGTGCGCTCTTTATCTTGACGGCTACGGCCCTGTGTTTGGCCCACGCAAATCCAATTCGCCGCGCGGTAGCAGGTCCCACGAAATCGGCTCCGATCGACGAACGTCTCCACTAGATGCACCGGATGAGCATACTTGGCCTGCC
>OCTA010005419.1_pt1 | contig 11031 bp, 10 predicted proteins | sample 1538991 | NCBI WGS metagenome assembly OCTA01 (sample SAMEA3539302, study PRJEB22396) | soil metagenome | biome: tundra; feature: field; material: soil | place: USA | collected 2010-05 | depth 0.15 m | reverse complement strand
CTCCGGCGACGCAAGGCCGCGAGGATGGGTGCGACCTTCATAAAATTGGGACGAGCTCCGGCAACGGTGACGATCTTCATATGGGTTTCGCGCTGAGTTTGAGGCTGAGGACTTCGAGCACAAAGCTGAGGAGTTTGAACTGACGTCGCGCGCGCGAGGGCTGCCGCAACAAGCGATAGGCCCATTCAAGACCCAACGCCTGCCAGGCGTCGGGAGCCCGCTTTACGGCACCGACAATGGTGTCGAGGGTGCCGCCGATTCCCTGGCATACCTTGACGTTCAGATGTGGCAGGTTGGCCTCCATCCAGCGCTCCTGCCGCGGGCTGCCGAGGGCGACAAAGACGATGTCGGCGCAGGAATCGTTAATCCGTTGGATAAGGGCAGGATTGTCCTCCGGCTTCCAGTACCCGTTAGCGCGGCCGACGATGTTGATACCCGGAAAGCGCCGCCTAAGTTCGATAACGGCGGCGGCATTGACGCCCTCAGAAGCGCCGAGGACGAAAATACGGTAGCTGCGCTCGAGCGCTACTGCGCAAATCCTTTGCATGAGATCAGCTCCCGGAGTTCGCCTAAGTCTGGCGCCGTGGAGGAACCGCGCGGCGACGACAATTCCGATACCATCGGGGAGAAGAAGTGCGGCGGAATCGAAGAAGGCTTTAAGGCCCGGGTCGTTCCGAAGGGCGTAGACCTTCTCTGGGTTGACGGCTAGAATACATGCGGCATGTTCGGCCTCGCGGACACAGCGATCAACAAAGGCTAGAGCTACTGACATGTCGAGGGTATCGACGGGGGTATCGAGAACGCGGATGCGTTGGATTCCAGCTCGGATCTCTGAGAAGGCAGCCGTGACCTGGTAGCGTGATTCGTCAAGGTTCTGAACATTCATACCTAACTCCTGTAGTCATTGAACATTACGTCTGCCATTCCAATGGCCGCAATACGTTAACGCGCACGAGTCTTTATCCGACCGTTTCGTCAGCATTGCCGGGTGTGCATCCGTACTCTACTCCGCGAGGATCAAGATGGAGTACCCACCAACTAAACGGACGGCGAATTTGGGACTGACCCTCGCCAACGAAATCCGCGCCAAATTCATCATTCGCGTTTGGATCGCTTTCTTCGGCAGGGCAAGAGCGCCGGCTGTGAGCATCCAGTCCGCGACGCGGTGACCTGCATACTCAAGGGACTTAATTGCCGTCTCCATCGTAAATAAATGGATGTGGCCGACACTGTCCCACAAATTGACACCTCGCAGTACCTGCACGGCGTGGGTATCCAAGGGAATGTGATAGAGTTTCCATCGGCCTTTCTGCCTTGCCGATCGCAGAAAAGCAAAGCAATCTTCCACGTGCTCAACGACGTCCATTACCAATGCCAAGTCATACGTCGAAGAGTCAGCGAAAGCATCACCTAGGACATACCGGCATTGGGAATTCGAGAATCTTGTGCTGATGGCGTGCGCTTGAGGACTGATTTCGTAGCCTGTGAGGGTAACGTGGCCGGGCAGGACTTTTTGAAGTTCCGATAGAATCCCGCCGGCGCCACAGCCGATCTCACAAATGCTGTTGGGTTGGACCTCGGGGTGCCGTGCCAACATTGTGGCGATCTGCTGTGCCTTAAAGGGCGAATCCTGCAAGTGCCATGTGCCCCCTGTCTTATCGAGGTATGCGCCATCTGTATAGATGTTTTCGACAGTTTGGTTTAAGTGCATACTAGTGAACCTCCGTCGTCCTTCCAGTAACCGTCAGTTCTACCGACAATATTGATCTTCGCGAAGCGGTGCTGAAGTTCGGTGACGGCGGTTGCGCTGACGTCATCGGAAGCTGCGAGGACGAAAATCCGGTAGCCTCGCTCAGGCGCCACGGTGCAGATATGCTGCATCCGGTCAGCACCGGAGTGCGTTTGACTTTAGCACCGTGAAGGTTTTTTGCGGCGACGACCATTCCGATACCATCAGGGAGGAGGCGGGCGGCCGACTCGCAAAGAGCCCTGAGCCTGCCATTGTTCCGCAGTACATAGACCCTCTCAGGGTTGACAGCGGAAATACACGCGGGCCGTTCGGCCCGGCGGACGCACCGATCAACGAAGGCCAGTGCTGCCGACATATCGAGAACATCGACCGGCGTGTCGATGCGAGCCGTTCAATGCCGGCCCGGAGCGCCAAGATACCTACCGGATAGCCATCGAATAGTTGGTGAGGGCTCTGAACATCCATGCTTGGCTCCAGCGCATGTACGGAATCTTGTTAGTGAGATAGCGAGTGCGTCGAAAGTAAAAGCAGCCGGACGGATCCAGCATATTGGCGAGCGTCCAGCGGAGTACTCTTCCAGCAACCTCGGAATAGCCGGGTTCGGCGGAAAAGAACGAAATTGCCTCCGCGGGAGAGTGTGTATCAATCGGGTACGTCTGTTGGTCGTAGTACTTGGGCGTACCGTCTGAAAGGAAAAAGCGCTCAGCGTAGAACCCGCGTCCCCGTTCATACGCGGCGCGGTATTGCTGCGCTTCACCGAGGCAGATAAAGCGTCGTATGCTCTCGAGCACAAAGCCAGTATGGAAGGAATCAACCCAACGGGCCCCGGTTTTCTCGGAATAGAACCAGGAACCATCTTCCCTCTGGTGACGCATGCTGTAATCGAACGCGCAGTGGGCTGCGTCACGGCAGGCGGCATCATTCGTGATCGCGCCAATTCGGATGAGGAGTGAAGCGCCCAGGACGTTTGCATTGTGGACTCCGTAGTGGTCTATCGGCGTGTAGCTGAAGCAAAAGGTGTCGCCGGCGGGAATGCGGTTGAGATCTCGGAGGATGAAGTGGGAAATCGGCACGGCGAGTTGGAGAGCACGGGGCTCGCCAAGGAACTCGTAAGCGTCCAGCAGTGCGTGCCCCACAAAGGCCGAGCAGACGATACTTGGTGTGCCCCTGGGTACGAAGAAGGCACGCGATTGCCAATCGAAGTTGTAGCCCCAGCCGTGTCCAGCGCTGGTTGCGGTTCGGGTGGTCGCGAGCAACTCGATCAGCCGCAAAACGTGGGATTTGCACTGCTCATCCAAACCCCGAGCTGCGAGTTTGACGTACCCTTCCAAGAACAGGGCCAATGCCTTGGGATTGTGGCCCGGGTGGGCACCAAGGACCCCCCGGAGGTTCACCGGAAGGCGTTTCATTGTCTGGATGCAAGCAATCCGGCTCCATTTGTCATGCCCAAACAGTGCATTTAGAACTGGACTGTTCAAAGCGTCGTAAGGGTCCCAGCCGGCGAAGTCGCGCCGCTCGACCCATGATCGAAGCGCTTTCAGTGCCTCCGAAGCGCTCACTGATGCAGCGTCCGGCGAAGAAATATCAGATTGGAGGAGCATCAGTCCCATGAGACGGCGCGACGGCTGGTGTCGAACTTAATCGGAGCGAAGCTGGCGTGGCCGATCTCTGTTCTACTGCCACGGGAGAACGCCACCCGACGCGAAGGTTGGTCAACCTCAAAGCAAACGTCCTCTCTGCCCCACGGTGGAAATGACGAATCTGAGCTTCCCGCGGGCGGTTCGAGGCAGGACGTCTCTGTATTCGACGTGGATCGCCAACTCTTGGCCAAGCCGCCTTTTGGCTTCACAAACGAGCCGGGCCTCATGGTCGGCGTTGTACCCAAGAGCCCTGACGACTCTAAAAGTGACTGCCGCGGTAGATGTTTGGCAAATCTGGCACTCGCGAACGAAGGTCATGTCTTTGAGGATGTGATCGAGGCGACCGATCTTGCGGCCGTCGGGCGTCACAACGTAATCTTCGCGGCGGCCGTCGATCGAGGCGATGACCCTCCCGGCCCGCCCGCAGGGGCATGAAAGCTCCGTACCCATTTCCACAATGTCTCCGGTGTCGTAACGGATGAGAGGGAAAGCGTGGTTCGCGTAGGAGGTACCCACCAGACGGAAGCAACTGCTGTCGACTGCGATGAGCTCAACACAGGAGAAGTCCTCGTCAATATGAAGGCGGCCCTCAGGACACTCCGTGATGCTTGCGACTGCTTCCGTCATGCTGTAAAGTTGGCGGCAGCGGGTGCCGAAGGCCTCCTCGATGATAGTGCGCTGGTGTGGCAAGAGGCTCTCGGATGAGGACATGACCACTGTCGGGATATAGTCCAGTTTGGCATCGTGTTCGAGCATATATCCGGCTATGACCGCGAGAATGGAAGGGTACCCTTGGATCCAGGGTGGCCTCCTGCGATTCAGTTCCTCTATGTAGTAGGGCAGAAAACGGGGTTTCAGGTGATATGCGCTGAACAGAACCTGTTTCCCCACGTAGTTGATGCGCCAGAATGGCGGCCTCTCCTGGGCAAAAGGGACAACCGACTTTCCAAAGAAATGTGCGTACCATTGCTGGCGGCTAATTCCGAAACGGGCGCGATAGCGCCACGCTGTTGCCCATTGCTCACGCTCAGCCTCCAAAGTTAGAGGAAATACGAGCCCCGTTCCCGTCGTACCGCTCGTCTTTACCGTGCTGCAGGAGTTACTATTCGCAGATTGGCTGCAAAAGTCGGCCAGATGCGCTTGAACGGTGGACTTGGTCAGCATTGGGAGGCGGGACAGATGCGCAGGAGATTTTATGTCAACAGGGTCGATGCCGATATCTCTGAAGAGACGTCGGTAGTAGGACACATTTTTGGCGGCATAGCAGAGAGTGCGCTGTAGCCGCTTGTTCGCAAATGCTCGAAGCTGCTCGGCTGGCCACCACTCGCGGTCGAAAACGGCCGCCTCCAATGGGCCATACGCGGCTGCGTATCGGCGTTGGTTGATGCGATATCCCATCGCCGTGCAGGCCAAGTCCTGGGCTATGTGCGGCAGCTTAAGGTAGAAATCGTTTAAGGTCATATGATACGTGGATCGGCAATCATCTACAGTTCCACATGCCCCTGCCAGCCGAAGTGCGGGATAAAGCCGAACCCGCCACTTCTTGCCAGGTTCTCGACTGTGCCTTGCCACGCAGTGACGTTTGATGCAATCGTAAGGTCACTTGGTTTACCCTCCGTGGCGGAACCACCTCTTGAGCTCCAGCCGTTGCTGACAATCGGAAGCTTTCGGAAATCGTACCCCATCAATGTCGCTGCGACTGTATCTACCGCAACGGAGTCTGCCCCCGCAATGATCACTCCGGCCGGCACGGGATCGGGCGACAGGGGACCGTCTCCCTGTCCACCTATCAGTCCGTCGACTAATGCAAGATACCGCACGGGTGAACGACGCTTATGACCGGCGCCGTCAAACCCGAGATACGCCTTGTACACGTCTAATGCCATGCGCCATGCGGTGTCATTGCCGTACCAGTTGCCGGAGCGAACTACCTCGGACGTTTCCCCGAAGACCCAGCGCCCGAGACCGAACGCTCCCCGCCACATTGGCCCGGCAACGCCACCTCTCCGCGCAAGCGCTGATTTGCAGAACTGGACACACCTGGACTCTAGGCCGGCGGCTAAGCCATCAGGCATCTCATCGCCCCCCCCGGAGGGCGTTCCGCAGGTATGATGCGGAAGACAATTGCGGTTCCCGCAAAGGCCAACCATGTTCTTGACACTCAGAGTAACGCCCGTCTTCTTGTGGGTTTTCAACTTCGACACATTGATGAACACGTCCGCGTCTAGCGCGCTTCGCGAGAGCACATACGCGTGGTGGTGCGCTCCGTCGTGAAACCGGCGGGTTTCGGCCATGTTGTAATCAGCACCATAGAACCTGCCGCTCCCCTTGTAGGTCGAAAACTCGCTAGTTTCCGCCAGTTGCACCTCGACGTACCCGCGGGGGTCACCAGACAGTTTCAGGCGTTTCGTCGGCAGCCCGCCTAACGTTGGCCACCAGAGAGGCCTCAGGTCCAGAACTCGTACGTGTCGTCCATGCGCGGCATAGAACGCCTCCAGTGCCCGCAGGCCAGTCCGCGCCACAATTAGTTCGAAGTCCGAGTCATACTGAGGTCCATCGGCAATCGTGACGGTTCCCGTCGTTTCTCCGAGCGCTATCAAGACATAGTCCACTAGCGCCCGGACCACGGATGGATGCGTAATGACATGCTCCCAGCTACCAGTGAGCGGATGCCCCGGAGAGATCATGTTGGGCTTCACCATGACGTGGTCACCGGGTCGGACGAAGCTTCGTAGCGGATTCCAGGCTGCGGTGCCGAAGTTCTCGTTGTCCAGATCTAGGCTGTGTAGCACCTCCCGCACCGCATCGTAAGCGGCATTGTGCGCGGACAACTCGGACGTATCAAAGCCGTATTCCGGATAGACGGCCGAAGGGTGGTAAGGCGATGCCGAAGGGTAGAGCGGTGAGGTTTGATGGATTACGACCTTGGAAGGCTTCATTTGGTTCTGGTGGACTGCTTGGACGACGGATGTTTTTAGAGGCCGCATAGGCATTCCAGAAACTTAATAGACTCTTCAGCAGCGAACCGGCCCCGAATTCGGCTCATTCCAGCTATTCCCATCCGCAGCCGTACACTGTCGTCTTCGATGAGCTGCCTGGTAGCCTCCGCGAAGTCCTCTGCCGCTAGGCTTGCAATGAGGAGGCCTTCAACGCCATGCTCGACAGCCCGGCCAATTCCCGCGACTGGACGGGTGACGACCGGTAGGCCAAATGCCATTGCTTCCAGCACAGAGATCGGCATACCTTCTCCGTCGAAGGTCGGGAAGACATAGCAATCGGCCGCGGCGAGAGCTTCGTATTTGTGTCTGCCTCGAATATACCCAGGGGTTGTGACATCGACCAGTTGCTTCTCCTTGATTAGCGACCGCAGGTGGCTCAACTCCGAGCCGCTGCCTGCGATCGTCAGGGTTACGCTGGGAAACAGCGGCTTCAATAACTCAAATGCCTCAACGGCCAGGTAGACACCCTTCCGTCGCTCTACTCGAGCGAGAAACAACATATTAAAAGGGCGCTGCGATTTTGCCCTCGACGATTCGGTGCGCCGGGCGCAGGCCTTTCGCCCCTCCGCTATTACCGAATCGCTAACCACTGTAGAACCGATCAGCGCTTCCCCAAGATATCCCCAACTTCGAAACATGTCACTAAAGGCCTGGCTGAGAAAACCCACTCTTTTGGAGCGAAAGTATGTGAGTCGGAAGAACAGTCGCCAGAGCGGACCGATCTGCCCTTCAACTTCGTGGTTCCATCCGTGAAAGAACACGACCGTCCTCGCGCCGAATACTTGGGAAATGCCGATAAAGAGGCCGTCGCGTACCAGAGCACGCGGCTCTAGGGAAGGGTTGACAATGACAGTGTCATAGCGAGTTCGACCGACCGTGTAAAGAAATCTCACCAAGTCACGTAAGAACGTGACTAGCTTTGCCACGAGGCCAACCGTGTCGGACTTTGCGCCGAATTCGAACAAGTGAAACTCTTTCGGCATATGCTTTTGGGCGGCTGCGTAATATGCAGCTACGCCTCCTTCTCGTATAAGAAGTGGACACGCGACAAGGATGTGTCGCGTTGTAGTCTGACGACACATCGAAGGGCGTTTAGTCATATTGAACATCTCTTGCACTTCAAGAGCCGGTGGCGCACGGCGCTTAGCGCGGTGCCCCGGCCGCTCTACGGCAACACCGATCGAGCGAGAGGCACTCTGTGGTGGTACAAGCTGGCTGCAGCATGATCGGAGCGCAACACTCGCGCAGGCACTCCAGCTACCACAGTCATGGGCAGCACGTCGTGGGTGACGACCGAATTCGCGCCTACGACAGCTCCGTGGCCTATCCTAATGGGTCCGATGATGACTGCACCGAAGCCGATATAGACACCGTCCTCGATTATTGGTACGCCATGTTCGGTGGCGTTTCCGCCCACGAGGACATTGGCGCCGATCTCAACGTCGTTGCCAATACAGGCTTCGCCATGAATGACACAGCCCAAACCGCCATATCCGAACCGGACGTTGTTGCCGAGGCGTACAGTGTGCGGCAGCACGCACGAATAGACAATTCGCGTCAAACCCTCGATACAACTAGGCAGGTAAGGGACATGAAGGGCCGCCAGACGAGCGGCAAGGCGTTGAAGGGTAGCAGGGTTTCGCATAGTGCTCAGGGGTCCGAGGGCGTATTACGCCCTGTCAATCCCAGCGTGCATCGTCGGGTTCCTACCGCGTAGTGCGGCCTCATACAATTCGGCGTAACGGAGGGCGCAGCGGTCAATAGAGTACGCTTGGACGACATGTGTCCTGGACTGAAATAGGTTGTCTTCCGGCCGCGCGGACAGGAGAACTGCAAGCGTTTCGGCTAAGTTTGCGGGACCCTTGTCGCAATAGAAATGGCAGCCCGGTACACACTCAGCGATGTCACGATGCTCACTGATCGGAGAAAGCAGGAGGGGCGTGTTCGTCGCCATTGCTTCCAGGACAGCCAGCGGTAGGCCCTCGTGTGCCGAGGTGCTGAGAAACAGATCCGCGGCGTTGACTAGGCTACTAACGTCGGTTCGAGCGCCGAGAAAGTGAACACGACCTTGAATATGGATTGCTGAGGCCAGTGCGGACAGAAACGGTTGTTCAAGACCAGCGCCGCAGATAACATAGTGTATGTTCAGATCTTGAAAGCGCGCTGCGACCTCCGCGATAGCACCGATAGCCATGGCATAGTTTTTCTGCGGACGTAATTGGCCGACCGCGATGACCAACTTGCATTCGACCGGTAGACCAATTGAAGCGCGAACTTGTTTAGCCAACTCGGCCGAAGAGGGGGGCGAAGGGACGTCAATGCCGTTAGGGATGACCACTCCCGTGCCTCTGCGCGCCCAATTCGCGCGCGATACCGCATCGGAGCAGAATACCCGTAGAGCATTAGAGGCGAGCATGCGCCCCAAGGGAGATCGGTCATCACGGGTGTTGTGGAGCGTGGAAACATGTACAAAAGCGGGCCCAGGAAGAGGCCGGACACAAGTGGCTAAAGCGTCGGGCAATTGACCGTGGCTGTGCACGACGTCGAAGTGCCGAGTACGCTGTAACAGCCAAAATCGGGCCGCCGCTCGCAATCCAAGACGTCTTGGGTGTCGCCCAAGCGCAGCAACACCGATTCCTGCACTTCGCAACGCTTCCACGTATGCCGTCTCACGTTGCGTGCCGCTGAAGGCGTCATGAAGCAGCACATCGACAGTGTGACCTTGGCGTGCCAGAGCACGAGCTAACGACGCTACTAAGGCCTGTATTCCGCCGCCTTCGAGATTAGATACGATCTGGGCTATCCGAAGGGAGGTTCCCATGCAGCGCTCTCGCATCAGGCGACCTTGCCTTGTAGCAGTTGCGCAACAAGCAACCGCACCGGCGGACCGTATTGGTTGTATGCGAACTCCCTAGTAGCCACCTCACGCCCTGCTCGGCCAATTGCAGCCGACTCAACCGGATGCAGCAAGATCCACCGGAGGCGCGCCGTAAAGTCGTCGGCGTCGCCGGGTACGGCGAGTAGGGCAGATTTGTGATCCTCCAAATAGCGAGCCACCTCACCGACACGGGAGGTGAGCACCACGTTACCGCTGCAGAGGTACTCGCCCAATTTGTGAGGGAACCGGGCTTTCGACCGACCGTCGTCCTCCAAAGGGACTAATAGGACAGAGGCGTTAGCGTAAGCGTCGGCCAATTGCTCTCGACTAAGATAACCTGTGATAACAACCCTCGAAGCACTCAAGCCGCAGGCAACGCTCTCAGACTCGATCGCTGTGCGTTCTACATATCCGGCGTGCCCAACGATGACTAAGTTCACATCGGGCAGGCCAGTGGTAGCTTTGGCAAACGCCCGAACCATCCAAAGCACGTACCCCAAATAGGCGTCAATCTGGCCGCACCATAATGCATAGGGAGCATGGGGTCCGCCCGACGGCGGACGCGCCCATTCGTTAGGATCAACTATGATTGGCACGTCCAAAATTCGCGGTTTGTCGTGATGGACGTAGGTGGCCACTCTGTCGTGAAGGTGGCTCGAGATCACGATCGCCCCATCAACCAGTCGAAAAAGCAGGTGTTCAATGTAGAGGCGTTGGAGTAAGGTCGAACTGGACAGCGCCGGCCTCCATTCACACACGTCCGCGATGACTGGAAACTTCAGCGCCTTTGCAAGGAGAATGGCCGGCAGAGACCAAGTGGGCCGATCGTTTAACAAGTATAAGACCGTCCGCACAATATGGCGGCGGCGCCAATACTGGAAAAGGCGCGTTAATAGGACACACTGAGAGACAACGGCTTGGCAGCGCCGGACCCAAAATGAACTGGACCTAATGGGAGTGCCGCAAGTGTATTCGAATTGGATTCCACGATGTGTTCCAACAGTAGCGTTATTCAGAGGAGCCAACCTAGACTCTGTCGCCTTCGTCAAGAGCAAAGTTACTGTGGCACCCGTCTCTATTAAAGCTCTACCGAGCAACGTCATCTTACTTGTGGTCGCCTGCCCAACTGGAAACGCACTCTGGCAGTCGATGCCGACAAAGTGGACATTCACCGTCTGATTCATAGCGTACGGAGCACCTTAGCTGGTCGGCCAGCGGCGAGAACATTCGGGGGCAACGACTTGACCACGATGCTGCCGGCAGCAACGACGGTATTGCGGCCAATCGTGACACCCTTGAGAACAATCACATCAGTGCCCAACCAGACGTCGTCTTCGATGACGACTGGAGCCATCGCCGCACTCGCCTCAGCTCGCCCTTCTGGGGCGAGGGCATGCCAGTCGGTGTCTGTGATCGTCGTGTTTGCGCCACACAATACACGGCTTCCAATCGAGATACTCAGCGCCGCGCTGATTACGGTGGCGCTAAAGCCACACTCTTCGCCGATTGAGATCAAGGACTCCGGGTGAATCGTACATATGTAGCAGGGCCTGTTGATTCCACAGAGGTTGGATCTCTTAGAGGAACGGAAAGTGCAGCGGCGTCCGACTGCAATATGGCTATTTGGAAACCTGCGCAGGATCGGCACGCCAAAGAAGCGGCAGCCAACCCCGAGGTGGATACCTCGCCAGGCTGCTAGGACGTGCACCAGCGGCGCGGTGGCTGTAGTGGCGGCGGCGGTAACCCGCGCACCAATGGCAGCGG
>OCTA010005413.1_pt1 | contig 11043 bp, 23 predicted proteins | sample 1538991 | NCBI WGS metagenome assembly OCTA01 (sample SAMEA3539302, study PRJEB22396) | soil metagenome | biome: tundra; feature: field; material: soil | place: USA | collected 2010-05 | depth 0.15 m | reverse complement strand
AGTGGCACCGCGCGCAGGCGCAGGTGCACCAGGAGAAGGCCGACGACGGGAACCGCATGAAGTACGCGGCGGACGAGCAGGCGCGCGCCGCCGAGGGGATCAGTAAGAAGGCGGAGATGGCGGGGTTCGGGCGCGACTCGTCGCCCGACGCCGACCCGCGGAGCGAGAAGCAGCTCCACCAGGACGCGAGCGCGTCGCACAAGAAGGCCGCGGACCTCTACAAGATGGCCGGGCAGGACAGAAAGAGCATGTACCACCAGGCGAAGGCGGAGTCGCACGACTCGATGGGCGGGGCGCTCAAGTGAGGGGGCTCACTGGTGAGGAGACCGCGTGCTTGCGGCGGTGGTTGTCGGCTGCCCCATGCGTAGGCGGCGTCTGTCCGAGCGTGGTGATGGGACCCTCTGCCGAGGTCGTGATGGAGCGCCTCTTGTCTCGAGGTTTGCTCGATCAGAACGACTGCTCGCGCGATGAGGGTTACGCGCACTTCAGACCCAACGCGGAGGCGAAGGTAGCGCTGCTAGCCAACGACGCCGCGAGCGGAGTGTTCACATGAGGATCTACTTCTGGGGAGTCTGCGCGCTCTGGGTGGCGATCATCTCGCTCGCCAACTGCAAGGGGTGGGACGACGTCAACCCCGAGACGACGAAGTCGACGCCTGATTACCCCTGCGGGATCTTGTGGGTGGCGTGTGCGGGGCCGGACGGTGGGTTCAACCACACTTGCTGCAAGCAGAACGAGACGTGCCCTGATTCACTCGGGTGTCTGCCGGGTGTCTGCTGTAATATCGCCCCGTTCAATCCCAGCTACTTCGGGGCGTCGCGCGGGGACGCGGGGGTGCTCCCGGTGCCGACGAACGGGCACGTGGCGGCGAGCGACGGGGGACTCGTCTGGGTGAAGTCGGTCGAGCCGGTCACCCACGTCCCGTGAGCACGATTCACATCGCCGCCACGGAGGTTCGCATCGGCCCTCTTCAGCGTCAGCTCTGCGCGTGGTGTGGGTTTCGCCTCGTCGACAACGACCTTCGCAACATCGCGTGCGCCCCTGGTGACACCCGTGGTCCTCTCGTATGGGAGGTCGGCGGACTCGTCGAGGTAACCGAGGGGAACCCGACCCAGTACATCGCTCTGCCGCACCCGGCAGACGGGAAGCTCCCGGACAACGCGTGCTGCCCGCCTGAGGCGCGCCGGCCGAAGCTCTCGCTGGTCTCACCGTGAGCCGACTCGAGCAGCTCGATGGGTTGACGATCCTACTCCTCGCGGGGGTGGCGTGTGCTGAGGAACGAACCCCAGCCACCACGGCGGACGTCTGGGCGTACCAGCAGGAGCTCGACGGCTGCGCCTTGGAGCAACCCACCCCAGCGGGGGTGAACGCTTGCTGGCGGGCCGCGTGGGCCCGGTGCGAGGCTACCTGGCAGCCATGCCCCTCACGCCCACCAGTCCCATTACCCACGAGCAGGTGAACGGGTGGCTGCTCGACTCGGCGCGCACGGTCGACGAGCTCACCAACGTGCTCGGCGTCGTGAAGGGGCAACTCGAGGCAGCCAGCATGCAGGGGCGGACCGTGCAGGCATTCCAGGACGCCACCCAGGACGCTGAGGCGCAGGCGCGCAGGCGGTTCGGTGGGTAGCCCGGAACCCGGGTTCCGGGGATTCAGTTGGGCGCTATTCACGCTCGACGCGGTCCTCTTCGTCCCGCGGCTCTTGAAGATCGGCATCCACCTCCTGCGATGAGCCGACTGCGTGACGACGTCGACCCCGCGGTGCGCGCCGGCTACCGCAGGGGCCACTGCCGGTGGTGCCACGGGCCGGTCGCTCCACCGCGTAGGACGTTCTGCAAGAACGAGTGCGTGGAGGAGTGGAAGCTCCGCACCGACGGGAAGTACCGACGGCAGAAGGTGTTCGCGCGCGACCGCGGGGTCTGCGTGGACTGCGGGCGCGAGTGCCACGCGCTCGAGGCCCGGTTGCTCAAGATGCTCTACGAGAACCCGAGCGCGCTCGACGCGGAGCTCGCGCACCTGAAGCTGACGCGGCGGATCTTCAGCGGCCCCAAGGAGCACCTGCCCGCGGAGGTGCAGCGGCGGCTCGACAAGATCGCCGGCGTGAAGCGCGACCTCGCGCTCGAGGAGTGGACGCCTGGCCGGTCGCTCTGGGAGGCCGACCACATCCTCGAAGTCGCTGACGGGGGTGGGGGCTGCTCATTGACCAACCTGGCGACGCGTTGCGTTTGGTGTCACCGGGCGAAGAGCGCACTCTCGCGCAAGCGCCGCGCGGAGGCGCGAAGGGTCGTGCAGCCGGACGCGGAGTTCTTCGATCGAGTCACCCAACCCGACGACGACCTCTTCGAGGCATAGCAGCGGGTGCGATGATCCCTGCAAGCGAGTGCGTTGGGTGCCGGAACAACTACTACAACTCGAGTGCCGGGAACTCGGCGGGTCGGTGCTGGTCTGCGGCGACGGGCGTGATGAAGACGAGCTACCAGATCCACTTCATGCAGGTCCCGACCGCGAAGGGTGCGTTCACGCAGGTCCGGAAGCCGAGCTGCTATCACCAGGTCGGCGCGGGGATCTTCTACGACAAGCTTCCTGACTTCGTGAAGGCGTCCGACGTGAATCGGGCGAAGCGACGGGTGCGGTGACCGCGAACTCAGTCGTCCGGTACAAGCAGGCGCGCTTCGCCCACGCCGCGCGCGTCCCGTGCCGGTACTGCGGGCGACTCCTCGGGCGGGGGGACGCGACCGTCGATCACAAGTGGCCGCGATCGCGCGGGGGCGACAACGCGCGCGAGAACCTCACCATCGCGTGTCCCGAGTGCAACGTCGACAAGGGGTCGATGACGTTCGAGGAGTTCAAGGCGTCCCCCACGCTGCCGACGAGGTGCAGGGCGCACTTGAAGATCTACCCGGCCGAGCCGGTCGTCGAGAAGCGCGCTCTGAAGGACGGGACGACGTGGTCGAGGGTGCTCGACGAGTTCGACCCAGACCGCGAGCGGTGGAAGGCATAGCGGCCGGCATGCTGAAGTTCCCATGGATGGCCGTGGTCGTAATGACGATGAGCTCCGCGCTGATCGGGATAGGTGCCAGTAACCTGCTGCGACAACCTCCACCCGCGGCGGCCTCGCCGGCGCTCACGCGCGAGCCGATCGCGGAGTGCATCCAGGCTGGCGGTACCTGGCAGGAGCGCGAGGGGACGACGTATTGCACGCCCCCCAAGGCGGAAGTGGGACGGCCCGCCGTACTCACCAGAGCATTCAGCATTGGCGCCATGCAGTGTCACGAGCGCGGTGGGCAGTGGGCGAGCAACCCAATGCAGCCGCTTGGCGAGGGGGTCTGCGTGTTCCTCGACGGCGGGGACGTGTCGGGGCCGGCGCGATGAGCAAACTCGAGTTGAAGGACCCGGAGGACCTCGCGATGGAGATCGTCGAGTCGGGTCGGCTCACGCGCGGCGCGGTCTTCATCCTGAACGACCGGCTCGCGATCTTGAACTGGGCAGTGAAGGCGAAGCGGAGAGAGGTTCTCACCGCTCGCAACGCGTGCGCGGTCGCGTGGACGGAGGCAGACGAGAAGGACGCCGCGGAGATCGAGGTGTTGATGGACGAGCAGTACGACAAGGAGCCGGGTCGTCCGCGAGCAGCGCGATGAACGCGGAGACGGCGATCAAGTACTTAGTCGACGAGGCGATGAAGATAGTCGGGTGCCACGACCCGGAGGACACCGAGCTCGAGATCATGCACATCAACGAAGCCGCGCGGGCCATCCGCGATGCGCTCCAGCTAGGGGTCGGCAGCGTCTCGAAGAAGGATGCGCGCAAGTTGCTGCGTGCCGCCCCGACGGTGGAGTGCAGCTACTGCGGCAGCTCCGGTCACAACCGACGCGGCTGCTCGAAACGAAAGTTAGAAACGCAGGAGGCGGGGCGTCCGATCGCGAGGGGTAGTAGGGTTGCGCGATGAACCTCGTCGTCTACGTCCTGGTCGTCGTCGTGATCGTCGTGCTGGCCCTCTACCTGGTCAGCATCATCCCGGTCCCCGCGCCACCCGGCCCGGTCCCGACGCTCAAGCTGATCCTCAACATCGTGATCGTCGTCGTGGCGATCGTCGTGCTGCTCGGACTCTTGGGAGTAGGGGGCGGGGCGCTCTCGTGCGGTCGCCCTCTTGGACGACCACTCGGCCCGTAGTGCTCGTTTGGTGACGCGCCGCGTCCTCCTGGGACGTAGTGGACTCTGCTACAGATTTCCAACACCCCGCGCAAATGGTGCGTGACCGAAATCTGCGGAGGTGCCACGGTGTGAGGCATCTTGCGCCCCCGAACCATCTCCCTCCGCCTCCCAATAGCCCCGGAGGACGGGGTGAGTTATCCGCGCGGCACGCGCAGGCCGGAGACGCGCGGTGACTGCGTCGAGGGCCCCCGGCCGTGCCCCTGGGCGAGCTGCAAGTACAACCTCTTCCTCGACGTCACGAAGGCCGGCTCCCTCAAGCTGAACTTCCCCGCCGACACCCTCGACGGCGCCGTCGACAACCTCTTCGCGATGAAGCAGACGTGCGCGCTCGACGTCGCGGGGGGCAAGGACGGCAACGGGGACGGGGTGACGCTCGAGGACGTTGGTGGCTTGATGAACGTGACGCGCGAGCGCATCCGGCAGATGGAGGAGAAGTTCAAGCGCCGGTTGAGAGAGGACCCGCGGGTCGCGGCGGCATTGGGGGAGCATGGTGACGACTTCGCCGACACGGGAGAGGTGCCCTCAATGCTACCGGGGGAGGCGGCGCGCCGCCTTCGTAGATCCCCGGGGCACGAGACGGCGGCTCTGCTCGAGGTGCCGGACGACCTATTCGACGTGGTCGACGATGACGACGAGCGAGAAGCGCGCGAGCGCGATGAGGCGGACCGCGCGAGCGGCGTCCGGGCCGTCGCGGTCGCAGAGGGTGTTGCGGAGGTCGGGGAAGCTCGGCGGTCTGCCGGCTAGCCTGGCGGCATAGCGGCGGGTCATGAAGGGCAAACCGATCATGTCAAACCCACCGACACCAAAGGAACAGACGATCACCGAATTGGCTAATGAGGTCGTCAAGGCGTCCACGGCGTTCGAAGATGCCAAAGAGCACGAGCGCGAGACGAGCAGCGCGAACACCCGGGCGCGTAACGTGATGAACGCTGCGCGTGGTGAACTCGACCGCGCGAAGAAAGCGTTTGACGAGCGCATCGCGCAGGTTGCGCGCTGATGGCCCGGACCAAGGTTCCCGGAACCCGGGTTCCGGAGTCGTCTTCAGCGGTGCTCGAGGCGGCCGCGAGCTTCAACGCCAACGAGCAGGAGCACATCCTTGCCAAGACCCACCGCATCCACCTGCTCAAGCAGAGTGGGGGTCCGGGTTCGCTCTGCGGGGGTCTGCGATCAGACCGCGCCGTGCAGGTGATGGTGCAGCTAGACCACCCGGCGCTCTGCCCGGAGTGCAAGGCGGAGCGCGCGAAGAACAAGGCCGCGCATCCCCACGCGCAGATGAGCGCCTACCAGCCCGTGATGGTCGCGCTTTGAAGCTGACCCTGCGGACCCGCTTCCGGCTCTTCTTCTGGGGGGCGGTGCGCGAGCTCGCGGTGGCGAGTGCGGCGATGCGCGAGCTCCGGCAGTACAGGGACGGGTTGAACGGGCTGGTCGACGGGTTCTTGAACGCGCAGCCCCCCGTGCCAAACGTCCTCTACATCATGGTCGACTCGCGCATCGCGCTAAACGTGATCGAGCGCGCCTACGGGGTCGACCACCCCTACGCGCTGAGGATGCACGAGGTGATCGGTCACATCTCTAGGCAGGCGCAGGTCGCGCCCCCGAGGCTCAATTGAGTGATTCAATCTTCAAGTTCGATCGCACCGATAAGCCCGACCTCAAGAGCGAGGAGGAGCAGGCGAAGCGCGAGGGCAAGTGCCTCTTGCTCTTCGTGCACGGCGAGGGGCTCGTCCTGACGTGGATGGCGGGCGTCTACATGGCCGATTTCATCGGCGAGGGTCCGGGAGGTTCGGAGGGCAAGTCGTTCAAGACGGACGACGTCTCGTTTGATGCTGACGTCCCGAGCGCGGACGGGCTTTACATCGGCGAGTTCAAGTTCGTAAACGAGGGGAAGGACTGGGAGTCGCAGACCTACGAGTACAGCCTCGGGATCACGAAGCTCAGGCCCGCGACGAAGGAGGAGTGGGAGCACCACCGGAACGGCGAGTGGCCGTGGGAGCCGCTCAAGGGCTCGTGCTTCTACGACAACCTCGGCAACCGAGATCAAAGTCTCGACGAGAACGGGAAGAAGCCGACATGAGAGCGTTCAGGACGCGCGAGCTCGCCCCGCTGCGCGATGGGGTGAGGGACGTGGGGGTCGTGGTGGTGAGCGAGGTGGGGCACAAGACGCTCAGGTGCCGCCGCACCACCCTGCACATCCGGCGCGAGGACGAGCCCGACGTCGACCCCGCTCTGCTCAAGTGCGAGGCGTGCGGCCGACCCATCGCGGTCACCCAGGTGGTGCGGGCGATCGCGGCGATCTCCTCGTCGGGGGTCCTCGGGTACCAGGTGCTCGAGACGGTCGACGGAAGTGAGCGCCCGGTCGGGCCGTGGCGATACGTTCCTGTTGGTGCTTGGCGGTGAGCAAGGGCGTGTTCCTCATGATGGTCGCGGCGGGGGTCTGCCTCGGGGTGGGGGCGGGGCTGCTGGCGACGTGGATCGCGGCCCCGCTCCCCCTCCTGCCGCGCTGACGCGCTACCGGGTGATCGCCGAGCAGGGCAGTCACTGCCGCGTCCTCCGGGCGTGCTCGGTGGTGGAGGCGTTCGAGATGGGCAGGGCGCTCCGCCAGGAGGGCTGGGAGGTGGCGTTCGAGCCCTTGGGGTCCGCTGCGTGAGGGAGTGCCTCCGCCCGCCCCCGCCGGACTTGCCGGTGCTGGTGGTGGTGCCGAGGGCGCCGCCCGCGTGGTGGCTGGGGGAGCGGGAGGAGGCGGGAGCCAAGCCCCCTGAGTCGGGCGTCCGCACCGTCCCCCCACCTTCCGGAACCCGGGTTCCGGGAGCAATCGAGCTCCCCGAGGGGGCGGTCGACTTTCAAGCGCTCGACGGCACCGTATAGGCTGGCTCACGTGTGGCCCGCCCGCGACGAAGACGACCGAGAGGACCACGAGCGCGCGGCGTGCTGCTGGTGCGGGCGGTGCAAGCGGCCGGTGTGGAAGATCCGGCGCGGCGACACGCTGGTCTTCGGGGTGCAGGTGCGCAAGCGCCCGCAGCTCACCTTCGACACGCAGGTCGAGTACTGCGCGCGCTGCCCCAACGGGATCTCGGTCGACCTCACCGGGTGGTTTCTCTGGTGCACGGTGAAGCGCACCGTCAGCGACCCCGACCAGCTCGCGGTCGCCGCAGTGACCACCACCCCCACCTCAATTCCGCTCGGCGGGGGGATCGCGTGGGTCGCGAGGACCGCGGGGCAGGCGCTGGTCACGGTCCCCGCGCTCGCGACGCGTAGCTTCCCGGATGGGCGTGTACGACTCGAGTACGACGTGCAGGGCAAGGACCCCTCGGGAAACATCTTCACGGTCGAGGATGGGGCGGTGATCGTGCGGCCCGACGTGACCAACGCGATCGCGTGATCGTGCCCGGTTAGATGATCGGAGCGGGGTGCACCGCGTAGGCTCGCCAGCAAGATGACCCAGTACATCCTCGTCAACGATGTTTCTTTGAGCCAGAACGGTCAGACCTCACACATGCAGGCGGGGAAGCTGATCGACAGCACGAACCAAAACGTGTCCGTTATTCGCGCAGCTGGTGGTGTGCTCTGGCCCGCGTCGGACCCTGGGATGGTCGCGGCGGCAGCCATCGCGCAAAAATATTTGAAGCGCGGGCGTGATGAGGTCGCGGCGGACCTCATCACGCTCGCTTCCGCGACGGGGGGGAAGGCGGCGCCTCCGGCATTTATCAACGGGGTGGCTATCACCAACCAAGCGAGTCCTGCGGTTTTCAATGGGTTGGTTGTCGCCGGTATTCCGTACACTCCTACGTCGAGCGGCATCTGCGAATTTGGTTTTCAGTGGAGCTCTGCGGGCGCGAGTGCCGTCGATAATCCAGCTGCTGAAGTCTATTTGTACGTGGGTGGGGCGTTGTCTGGGGGGACGGTGGCGAACGGTATTCGCTACCCGTTGGGGAGCACCATCGCGATCGCGGGAGGAACGTTCAGCGCGGTGCTTGCTAACGCGCAAGGCGGGCAGAGTGGTCCCACCCCATCGTTCCCGGCGGGATGTATAGCGCGAGGCATCGTGCAGCTCATTCCAGGGATCGCATACACGCTCTTGCAGGTGGTCGTGGGGTGGGTGACGGGGGTGAATTACACTGCCATGACCGTTAGTTCGATGATGAGGGAGATCAGGTGATGGAGACGATCGACGGCTGCTCGGTGCAATTCAAAACGGTTCACTTGCTTCAGGATGTTGACGCCTCTGAGCGCACCAGAATCGATGCTGAGGTGCAGGTGTTGGCGGACGAGCGCGGGTTTCGCGTGAGACTCCTAGGCCCCAGCGGGGAGCATCTTGGGAACTTCCTCCCCAAGGACAAGTAAACTCCGCTTCGCGCATTATCTCGCGCTCATCCAGCTCGTCGCGGCCGTGATGGCCTATCCGCGTAGGTTTGCGTCACCATGACCCAGTACATCCTCTGCAACGACGTCTTGATGTCGACGGCCGGGCAGACCGCCCGTCTGCCGGCGGGTAAGCTGGTCGACACAGCCAACCAGAACGTCAACGCCATTCTGGGGGCTGGGGGGGTGCTGGTGGCGGCCAACGCGTCTGCGATCGCGCAGGCCACCTTGCTCACGAAGTACAAGCGCTACAAGGGCCAGGGGTTACTGCTCGACGTGGCGCGCGAGCTCATCGCTGTTCAACCCCCGCAGGGCGCGGGGGTGCTTGTATCGGCGTGGACTGCGACCATCACGGCGGCGCTCAACCCGTACCAGACACTCGCCATTCAACCCTCGGTGGCGTTCGACACGCTTGCCGCAGGGCTCGTGGTCATCAAGACCCCGTTCGCCCCCGATGGGGTAAGTCTCCCGCAAGATCAGCAGGGCTTCCTCACCAAGCCGGTCACCGCGGGGATCGTGTCTGGGCAGGTGCAGACGTCTGGCGCGGGGGTGATGATCGAGGTGCCCAACACACCTGGGACTTTCTCGGCCGTTATCTCGATACCGGGTCAGGGTGGGGGGATCGCATGGAAGTACCGCGCGAGTGACAAGAAGTGGATTGGCGTCTCGGGTTTCTAAGAGGACCAATGCAAACGCGCATCAGTTTTCGTCAAGCCGCTCAACTACTACTCGTCTCGCTTGGGTTCTACTGCTGCTCGACGTCGAGGGTGCAGCACGACGTCGGTGCGGTGTTGCCGAGCAGCTGGACGAACCCATACTGGTACCTCGATCCGGTGAACTCGCTCAGCTGCACGTCGGACGCAAACAGCTGCACGTCTGCAACATGCGTCTCTCCAGGGGTCGGTCCATGCGTATCGGCCGCGCAGATCGTCAAGCTTTGGAAGACGTCGACGCCGATCCTCCCGCAGTTGACGACTGTTCAATGGCTATCCGATGGCGTGGCTACGGACCCGTGGTACGCGGTGCCGACGCTCATCGGCAACGGCGGTCTCGCTCTCAAGGGCACACTCATCCAGCTCGCCACAGCGACGATCGGTACGTACACGGCACCCAACTTCACCGCGGGAACGAAGGGGACGATCACCGCTCTTGGGCAGAGTGGTGCCTACTGGACCCCGTTTGTTGGGATGGTCGTGCATGACGCGACCGCAGCTGCGAGCTTCGTCATCGACGCCGATCTTGGCTCAGCCACCGCGAGCATCTCGACGCCTTTCGCGTTACCCGTGCAGGAGTTTCCAACGGGGCCTGCGACGATCGTGAATAACGACGCGCTCACGATCTACCGTCCGAGTACGATCTACGGGTTGCAACTTGACACAACGGGACTCGGCAACGGTTCGGGTGGTGGGTTATCCATCAACGCGCTGACCCTTGCAGCGGATTACTCATTCACGTTCGGTCCGTATGCCTCAGTGACGGAGAGCGTGCTGACGTCCCCTGTAGTGTTGTCGGTCCAGAATAGGAGCAACTACGTGCCGGCATTGACCGGTTGTTTCATCTCCTCAACTATCGAGGGATCGTTCAATATAGTCGGTGGTTCGCTCTCTGCGGTCGGCAACAATTTCCAAAACGGGTCGAATCTTGATGGTGATGTCTTGGTCAATCTGCGGATTCACTACGGTGACGGACAAATCACATTCCGACGGGTCTACTTTGCGCAAACGAATGATGTTGACTCGCCCGTCGTCGACATCCAAGTGTACCCGAGTAGCCTGTCTGATAACGCAAATGCATCTCGCATCTGGGGCCCCGGGGGGTTGAACGTTTACTCGGGCATGCACTTAGACCTACACAACGGCTCGGCAGTCTCGACCCTCCTCCTGAAGGGAACTCTCATGATCGACAGCTCGACGACCGCATACCCGTGGGTCGCGGCAAGTCATGCGTTTGGAGCGGGCCTGACCATCACCGCCGTGAACATTGATGCAAACGGAAACCTGCAGAACCCTGCCTTCGGTTCGATCATCGCGGTGGAATGAGTTGGAATTGACAGCGAGCTGTGTAGGCTCGAACCCATGACGATTGAACAGGTCGAAGACGCCCCGCTCCGTCGTACCCCCAAGCGCGGGTTCGCGATGGGGCACAAGGCGATCCCACTCCCGGCGAAGATCCTCCCCGCCCAGCACCTCTTCGGGGCCAACCGCATCAGACTCGCGCAGTCCGCGGACCTACGCGGGTACGTCGACGTCATCCGCAACCAGAACCAGACCGAGAAGTGCGTCGGGATGAGTCTCGCGCGGATCATCCACGTCCAGGCGCAGGTGCAGAAGTTCGGCGCCCCGAACCCGCACGCCACCCCCTACCCGAGCGAGATGGGGATCTACGACCTGGCGCGCGAGGAGGAGAGCACCGGCGATCTCCTCGACCAGGGCTCGTCCCCCGGGATGGCGATCCAGGCGCTCACCGAGGACATCG
>OCTA010005412.1_pt1 | contig 11043 bp, 10 predicted proteins | sample 1538991 | NCBI WGS metagenome assembly OCTA01 (sample SAMEA3539302, study PRJEB22396) | soil metagenome | biome: tundra; feature: field; material: soil | place: USA | collected 2010-05 | depth 0.15 m | reverse complement strand
CGTTAATTCGGAGCGCTGGAGTGTCTGAAGAGTGACTTTTCAGACACTCCAGCGCTCCGAAAGAGTCATGCCGCAAGCTGACGGCTGATAGCTGATAGCTTCTACGGCGTCATCCCCAACTGCCAGAACAGGAACGAATAGATGTCCGTCCACTCTTCCACCTGTTTCGAGATGGGCTTGCCGGCTCCGTGTCCCGCCTTGGGCTCGATCCGCAGCAGAATCGGATTTGGGCCGCCATTCGCCGCTTGCAGGCGCGCGGTCATCTTCTTGGCGTGCATGGGATCGACGCGCGTGTCCGTGTCGGCAGTCATGAACAGGACGGCCGGATAGGCAGTGCCATCCTTGACGTGGTGATACGGCGAGTAGGCGTACAGCCACTCGAACTGCTTCGGGTCCTGCGATGAACCGTACTCGGGGACCCACAGTTTGGCGATCTGGAAATTCTGGTAGCGCAGCATGTCAAGCAGCGGTACCTGGCAGATGACGGCGCGAAAGAGGTCAGGCCGTTGGGTGAGCGCCGCGCCCATCAGCAGCCCGCCGTTGCTACCGCCGCGAATGGCGAGGTGCTCTTTGTCGGTGAAGCCCTCTTTCTCCAGATATTCCGCTGCGGCGATGAAATCGTCGAAGACGTTCTGCTTTTTGTCGAGCATGCCGGCGCGATGCCAATCCTCGCCGAACTCGGCGCCGCCGCGCAGGTTCGCCATGGCGAATACGCCGTCATGATCGAGCCAGGGGAACAGTACTTTGCTGAATTCCGGCGTCACGCTGATGTTGAAGCCGCCATAGGCGGTCAGCATTGCCGGATTGTGGCCGGTGAGCTTCAATCCCTTGCGCATGACAAGGAACATTGGCACCCGCGTGCCGTCCTTGGACGTGTACCACACCTGCCTGGTTTCGTACTTGTCGGTGTCGATGCCGGTTGGTACTGAATCCCACAGTGTGCTCTTGGCCGTCTGAATGTCGAAGCGATAGATCGTCGTGGGCACGGTGAATGAGGTGAAGAGGTAGAACGCGCTGGTGCTGTCGTACTCGCCGCCGATGTCGGCAATCGTTCCGAGGGTGGGGAGTTCCACTTCACCGAGCGGCTTGCCTCCGATGGTGAAGCGCCGCAGCAGCGAGTGCGCGTTCTGTTCGTAGAGTGCGAACAGTTGTCCACCAATGATGTGCACTTCCTTGAGCACCGCGTCAGATTGCGGAACGATCTCGCGCCAGTGTTCGCGCGTCGGCGCCGTTACCGGAGTCTTGAACACACGATAGTGCGGGCCATCTTCGTTGGTCAGGATATAGAGATCGCCGTCGTACGCCTCTGCAAAGTAGAGGAAGTCCTTGCCCGTGGTGATGCGAAGCGCTGGGGCGTTCGCCTGCAAGTCCTTGAGAAAGAGGTCGGTCTTGGTCCAGCCCTGCTCGACCATGATGCTGAGCCAGCGGCCATCATTCGACAAAGTTACGTTCGGCCAATCCTGCGGGTCGCGCCCTTCACCGAAAATGAGCGGGTCCTTCAGGGGATCGCCGCCCAGCGCGTGATAGAAGACGTGCCGGTTGTACACCTCCTGGCCTTCTGCCACTTCGCCCTTCTTGGGATAACGCGTGTAATAGAAGCCGCTGTTGTCGGGCTTCCATGCGATGCTGGCGGCCCGTGTGCGCTCGATCGTGTCGGGCAGTAGCCTCTTGTTGCCGGTCTCGATGACGTGCAGCGTGCTCATCTCGGAGCCACTTTCGGAGGTGCCGTACGCGACATACTTGCCGTCGTGCGATGTCTGCCACCAGTCGAGCGCCACCGTCCCGTCCTTGGAAAGCTGGTTGGCGTCCACCAGCACTTCATCTTTGCCGTCCACGCGTTTGCGGACGTAGAGGACGGGCTGGTTCTGTTTGTCTTCGCGGCGGGTGTGGAAGTAATACTCGCCGCCTGCCTGCGTCTCGCCCAGGTTGCCGATTTCCAGCAGCTGCTCGATGCGGTCGTGCAGCTTGTCGCGGCCGGGCAGCTTGTCGAGGATGCTGCGCGTGTAGGCCAGTTGCTCGGCGACCCACTGCTGCGTTTCCGGACTGCTTCCGTCCTCCAGCCAACGGTAGGGATCCACAATCTTGTGGCCGAAGTAATCGTCGGTGACGGGCTGTTGCTTGGTTGCGGGAGGCTTTGGAATTTTCATCGTAGAGGGGGCGCCGCCGTTATCGTTCTGCGCCAGCGCAGTTGCGAGCAATAGGAGTGAGGCGCCGAGTGAAAGGAGCGAATAACGGACGAGGTCATAAGAATTCATCGCATCGAGTTTACCAGTGCGGCGGGTCGGCAATCCGCGGTTATGGCGGCGAAAGCGGCGGAATGGCGCTGCAAAGATCGTGGGCAATCGGCGACAATTTGTCTGCGCCAAAACGGAACTACTCGCTCATGCTAAGCGGCGTAATTTTTTTGACGCCACGCGTAGGTGCCGCTACAATACAGCTACAACTTGACGCGCTGTTGGCAGCGCACAGACACTCCTCAGTAGCTCAATGGCAGAGCATCCGGCTGTTAACCGGAGGGTTGTAGGTTCGAGTCCTACCTGAGGAGCCATTCTTTTCAGTAACTTACTGTACTTTCTCCGGTTGCCCCGTTTCCAATTGTGCCCATATCTGTGCCCCCTCAGCATCCCAGGTGGTAGCGCTTGATAACGTATCGATAGCTTGTTGCCGGGCCTGGTTGCCGATGTGCCCGTAGCGTTTTGCCATCTTGGCCATGGTGCTCGCACTCCAGCCCATGATGTCGGCGACGACGCTCAGCGGCACGCCTTTCTCCAGCATGCGCGTGCATCCGGTGTGCCTGAGGTCATGGAAGCGACAGGTAACGCCAGCGCGAATCTTGGCCGCTTCCCATGCTTCTTTCCAGTCGCCAATCGGCTGTGTGGGATCGATGTCATAAGCAACGCCGCCGGCGAATCCGAATACATCATTACGGCCTCTGCCCCCATACAGTTCGCGTGGGAACACGTAGTGGTTAGGCTTGCGGTTGGGAAAGCGGGCCACCCAGAACTCCAGCACGCTGCGAACCCGTGGGCTCATGCGGATGACGCGATTGCTGCCGCTTGCTGTTTTAGATTTACCCACTCGCAGTTCACCTCTGGCGAAATCGACCTGTTTCCAATGCAGGAGCCGGATTTCGTTGTGCCGCATGCATGTGGCGAGAGCTATCACGACGGCGGCGTACAACGAACGAGAGCGGCTTGCTATGCATCCGTTCAGCAGCGCCGTTTCCTCGTATTGGGTGAGCGCAACCCCGATCTCATCCTCACAGTTGAGCATCTTGACATCCGGCTGGATGTCCGCCCACAAACGGTTTTTGCGAAGGATGGCACGGAGAGTTCCAAACTCCAGGTTGATTGTTTTCGGCGCGGCGCCTTCGGCCTGGCGTGCGGTCTGATAGTCGGCCACGCCGTCAGCGGTGATGTCGGTAAGCAGCAGGTTCCCGAACACGGGCTCGAGATGCTTGAGGTTCAGTTGCTCTATCTTCACGCTGCGGGGAGAGAGAGTGGCTGTTTTGGACTTGAGCCATTGGGCCGCGGCAACCGCGAATAGCTGCGGAGGTGTCCGCTTGCCGACGCGATTAAATCCGTGTTCCAATTCGGTGTGCCGTGTCCGCTCGGCAGCGGTTGCAATATTCCGATTGCTTGACTTTGTAGATTCGCGGATGAGTTGTCCGGCGAACTTGAACTTGTACCACCAGACTCCACCACGTTTGAAAGTACTCATTTCGTTGTCTCCTTACTGTCGCGGTATCTCTTCTGCCGGCATCGGTTGCTGCAATAGGCGGCGTCTGCCCGCCGAGCGTCAGCGGCTCGTCCTATCTGGAACCACACACCGCAAACGATGCACCTCTTGAACTCGTACTCGGAAGCCTGTGCCAGGGCGAATTGCAGCCACAGGGCGGCATTTAGCGATTCGGGAACATGACACAACTGCTCCCCGCTGCCCTGGTCCCGCACTAGCTGGGGCGTTGTGCGGTGTTTCGTCAGCAACTCGTTAACGATCTGCCGGAGTGCGAACCGGCCGGGCTGGATGACATCTCCAGGCCGCAAGCCCCGCAGCGTGTCTGGATTCAATGCTGATGAGGCGATGACCTGGACCCGGTGGTCGCCCATGCTGGTTGGACCGTGATAGAAAACGGCGCCATCCTTCCACCTAATGAATTTCGCGAGTGTCGTTACATCTTCAGCGCGTATTGCATCCCAAAGCGTGACGAGAGCATGCATGAGCAGCATTTCGCTTTTCCATTTGTTCAGACTCTCGTAGTCGAGTCGCAAGGGCTGGGAAGAATGCGGTTTGGTGATGACCAGTGTGATCTCCTCCCCGATTGGCAAGCCTAGAGCGCCAAAGGCATTCGCAAACGCCAGGATGCCAGGTCGCGTCGGCGCAGTCTCCGCGAAGATGCGAAACAGGCCGGTGTGTGCGAGAAGCGGCCTGTAAATCTTTCCTCGAAATGGGGGCAGTCGTTTCTCCCGCAGAAACCATTCAGACTTGGTCGCCTCAATCTCTGCCGCGGTCATGCCCACTCGCACCCCGCGTCCGCGGAGCCACTCGAAGCCGGCATCCGGTACTCTCTGGACAAATTCAAAGGGTTGAAGATTTCGCCTTGCGATCATTCACTCCTCTTCCTTTTTTTCGTTACAGATAGTTACATATAAACATCTTGCATACAACTATACGCCGCGATATAAGATAAGTGTCAAGTGAAAAAAACATCACGTTACAGGATGATGGGCAACGGGGGAATGAAAAGTGACAAAGACAAGCGAGCAGCGATTTACGAACGTCAGAGGTGTTTCGCAAATAACCGGGATGAAAGAGGTCACCGTGCGCAAGTGGATCGCCGAGCGCCGGTTGGCATGCGTGAGGATGGGTCGGGCCGTGCGCATCTCCGTCGCAGAGGTGGAACGGTTCATCGCCGCCAATACTGTGCCGGCGGCGGATCACCGGCGTGGCTAAGGCGGCCCACGAGTAACGCGACGCACAACGATAGGGCCCGCCTGTGGAGCGGACCCAGAAAGCCGAATTCTCTGTGGGTAATCCACCACCAGGCCAGTTTGAAAAGCGAACATCCGGCGAGCGGCCGCAGCGGCAGGCGATAGTCCGGAAAACCCGTGCGTCAGAAGCCAGCCTTTTCGATGATGAGGCCGAGTCCCGATTGATCGGCGCATGTCTCCTGGTCAACTCAATGGTCCAACATTGCAGGGAATTGCGGCCGGATGACTTTGCTGGAACCCTCTATCGAGAGGCTTGGCGAGCGATTCTGGAATGGTCGCGGGCCGGCCTTCCATTTGATGAAGAAATGCTCTCGCGCAGGCTTAGAGACCAAAATCTAAGCCTCGATTCATCTGTGATAGTCGAATGGATGACTAATTCGCTGCCTGACGTCCAACGGTGCCGCCGCCGTGTGGATCGGATCGCCGGCCTGTCGCGCAGGAGGCTATTCGCGAGAAACCTGGAGCGGGCACAGACCGCGATATACGATCCGAAAATATCGGAGACCGCGATTGCCGAACAGATCCTCGCTGACGCGCGGGTGATTCTGGAAAACGTGGCCGCGGCGGAACCCGACCACGAAGAATCAGATGGACCACCCGTCGCACCGGAAGATACGGCTGCCCTGTTAGAGGACGGTCGCCAGTTTATCCAGCGTTTCGTAATGCTCTCCAAGGCCCAGGCCTTGGTGTTGTCCCTCTTTGTTCTTTATACCTATGCTGTTGAACAGTTTGACTGCGCGCCATATCTGCAAGTCACTTCGGCCGAAAAGCGTTGCGGTAAGACTCGACTATTGGAAGTGCTGTCGCTAATTGTCAACCGGCCGTGGCTAACCGCCAGGACTTCCGCCGCGGCACTTATTCGCAAGCTCCACAATGACCGGGTGATTCTTTTGTTGGATGAAAGCGATACTGCTTTCGGCGGTGACAAGGAATATTCGGAGGTCTTGCGCGGAGTTCTGAATGCGGGGCATCGCAAAGGGATGAAGGCATCCTTATGCGTGGGCAAGGGCGCTGACATCAAGGTTGCCGACTTCGATGTTTTCGGTCCGAAGGTAATCGGCGGAATTGGGAAGCTGCCTGACACCGTTGCGGACCGCGTGGTTGCGATTAAGCTCCTTCGGAAGCAGCACAGTGAAAGAGTGGAGCGGTTCCGGCCGCGTGTGGTTGGCAAGGATGCCAAGAAGCTCCGAGAACGACTGGCGCAGTGGGCGACGGCCGCCCGGTTGAACAGTTTGCGCTCCGCCTGGCCCGAGCTGCCTGAGGCATTATCAGACCGGCAACAAGACGTGAGTGAGCCCCTGCTCGCGGTTGCCGATCTCGCCGGCAGTGAGTGGGGCCTGTCCGCCCGCGCTGCTCTGCTTGAACTGTTTGGCGCCGCCGGCGGCGAGGATGATTCTGTCGGCGCTCGATTGCTGGCCGACATACGTACCGCGTTCGACACCGCGGGCACAGACCGTTTTCCCTCGAAGGACCTGGTTGCCGCGCTGGTCGCGGATGAAAGCTCCCCTTGGCCTGAGTTCAACCGCGGGAAGGAAATCAGCCCAACCGTACTAGCCCGCCTGCTGAAGAGGTTCGGCGTCAGCCCGCGGAACGTCCGCTCCGAGAGTGCCCAAAGCAAAGGCTACATCCGTGCCGATTTCGAGGACGCTTTTGAGCGATATGTTAGCCGTCCGCTCACACTATCTGGCTTTCAATCCGTCCCACCGTCCCAACCCGCGAAAACATTGCACGAAACAGCGATTTCCGAAACGTCCCAAGAACCTTCTGGGACGGCTGCGAAAAGTGCCCCGGAACCGCATAAACAGAGGGCTGGGACGGGTAGGACGGTTCAAGACCCGAATAGTGAGGAAGAGAGGTCTAAAGCCGAACCGGAGCAGGGACCGACCCACTGCCCGCTTCACGGATGGCGATATGAAGGCCAGCGGCGTTGTCCGGAATGCTCGCCCCAAGTTCGCGTGAAGTACCCAACGCGATTTGCAACGTCCACGCCATCGGCCTAAAGCCGATGGAAACCAACTAACGCAACTGAGCAAACTCTCCCCCAGAGAGAATGAGGAGACGAGATGCACGCAAGGGCAACAGGTTAGGTGGCGCGCGATCCGGTGACGCTAGAGCGAGGCTGACCGATGCCGCTCGCACCAAAGAAACCATGCCGTCATCCAGGATGTCCAGAGCTTACGAGCGATGGCCATTGCGTCGCCCATGCCAGCGACAAGCGCCAGGCAGCACGTCAATTCGATGCACAGCGCGGCAACTCAACAGAGCGCCTATACAACGCAGCATGGAAGCGATTCCGATTATGGTTCCTCAGTCACCCCGACAATGCTATCTGTCTTGACTGTCACCAAGCGCCAGCGACCGAAGTCCATCACGTCCTCAAGGTGCGCGATCGCCCTGACCTGCGCCTCACAGCGAGCAACTGCCTCGGCCTGTGCCAGTCGTGCCATGCCAAGCGCACGGCGCGCGGCGAATAGGATGGGTGCAGGGCAATGGGGAGGGGCGGGTCAAATCCTTGGGAAAACACGACCCTGCGACCGTGGCCATACCCAAATTTTCTTGACCGCGAAATGACAACTTTCGCGAATTGCAGGTTTCAGGCTGAAATTGGCGAGAAATGGCTCAAAATCGAGTAAAAACGGCCAGGTTTCTGGCAGGTTGGCGAAAGTTGCCGATCTGACGCCTGACGCGCAGAACGCCAACAAGGGAACGGAACGCGGCGGCGCGATGATTGAGGACTCGCTGCGGCGGCGGTCCAGCGCATGGACCTGGACCTGAAGACAGACCTCATGGCGAAGGAGTTGGCGATCGCCGATAACCGTTCTGGCGAACTTTCGCTCGAGTGGGATTCTGAGGTCCTCGCGGCTCTGGCGCAGGATGTCGATCTGTCTGGGTTCTTTACTGACAAGGAATTGAAGGAGTTAGGGGCGCTCACTGGCGATACTCCGGAGGCTCCGGATGCCAAGATTGACCAGGCAGAAGAGCTGCTCAAGATCTGGAAGGTGGAGCGCGGCCAGATATGGTCAATTCCGAGCTTATCCCAAAGCGGGAAAGCGCACAGGATCGCCTGCGGAGATTCGACTTCGAAATCTGATGTAGATGCCCTATTCGAAGGCCAGTCGCCCGGCGTGGCCGCGCTGATGGCAACGGACCCGCCCTACGGGGTGGCCTAGGGGACGGAAACTGGGACCAAGGGGCAGTACCGATGCGATGGCCAATGATGAGAATGATGGTCCGCGGCTGCAGGCATTCCTTGAATCCGCGTTTCAAGCAGCCATACCACACTTAAGAGCCGATGCGGCATGGTACCTTTGGCACGCTCAAATGGCGCAGGGATTCTTTGCTGCTGCTGCTGCTGCTGCTGCTGCTGCGCAAGTGAAGGTCCATAGGCAAATTATTTGGGTCAAGCCGTCGCTGATTCTCGGTCACGGCGACTATCACTGGCGACATGAACTTTGTTTCTACGGCTGGCGAGAGGGGAATCGGTGCCGCTGGTTCGGAGATCGCTGCCAGACCACAGTGTGGGAACTTGGGCGCGAAAACGACGGCATGCATCCCACGCAGAAGCCAGTGGAGCTATTCGCGTGGCCCATGCAGTTCAATACCGAGCCCGGCGATCTTTGCTATGAGCCGTTCAGCGGGAGCGGGACCCAACTCTGCGCCGCCGAGCCCCCTTACCTTCCGTTTCGCCCCGATGGGGCTGTCTTACCCTGCTGGCCAGCATTGGTATGGCCAGAGGTCGCGGACATTACCCAACTGCAGACTTGTTCGCGTTTCGAAGCGTACTCATCTCCCCCTGAACAGGTGCCTTGCGTCGACTCACGCAACTCGGTTTGAAACATTCCCTATCACGGAGCAGCGATTCTCGATGCCCGCAAATCAGGAGAGTCCGTATCAAGGGTGACAATCAGCAGCAGATTAGGAATGTGTGAAGAAGTCCTCGACGCGCTGACTCAGAATTTTGGACGTGCGACTAGCGTCACAAGAATTTCCGAAGATCAGCTTCCCGTCCGCGTAGCGTTGGCGCACATCGCAATCAGTAACCGTTGGGACACGGCCTGCGCGGGTTACTTCTGGAGGCCGGGATATCCTCTGGCATCGAGTAGAAAAAACTTCGTCGCAGGTCGCGGAATCGGTCGTCCGTTTCGAGGTCGGAGGTGGGAGACTCAATTTGAGGTCTCTAAGTTTTCGAAAGGACAGAACCATGGGTGGACCGATTCCAACACAAAAGGGATACCAGGTCGGCGAAGTGATCTCTGCTCTGCAGAAGGAGATTCGCCGTAATCATGAACGGGAGGCGGTGTTCTGGGCGTATGAACTCTGCCCTCAATATGAGGCGTATCTGTGGCGGCGGCTGCTGGTCATCGTGCACGAGGACATCGGGGTCGCGAACCCTTTGCTCCTCCTTAATGGTGCCGGAGCTGCGTTCGCAATATTCCGAGTTTCGCTCCTCCCCGGGCAAGGACGGGGCGGCGCGCATGGTGCTGACCAACTTAATCGTGCTGATGTGTCGCAGTCCCAAGTCGCGGCTGGCGGACGAGCTGAAGACCATCGTATGCGACGACCGGGAACGCGGCCTCCGGCTGGAGATTCCGGACTACGCGATGGACAAACACACGCTGCGCGGCAAGCGCAAAGGCCGTGGCGTGGACCACTGGCTGGAAGAAGGCTGTGTGCTGGCACCGCCGCCATCGGAGGCCAACGGCCAGTACCGGGAGGAGGCAGAGGAACGCTGGCGCAAGGGCAACAAGTCTCCTGAGTGGGGTGGCAAGGCAACCATTTCAAAAGCGTACCGCCCGCCACCGGATTCACTGCCCCCGCTGTTCCGGCAGCAGCAAGATCCGGACGATGCGGAGAGCAACCACTGACGATGGGATCCTGAGGGCTGGGACCCTTCTAAGCCCCAGCCCTTCTTTCTCCTCCCTTAACTCACCGTTCCCTGCCCGCAAAAGCGCAGTAAAACGCCGCCTAGGCTTCCCCCTATCCTTTCTCCTCAGATAGTTCTCAACGCCTGGCCCGGCGACAAACCCACGCGACTGGAAAGCAACCTAAGTCCATCGCAAGGTGCTCGGCTTCGCGCCGTGATCCGGCCCGAGCTCCCGGGCCGCCTCATTCGCCTCTTGCCGTTTCGCCATAGCTTGATTGAACGCCGTCAGCGGATGCCAGCCCAAGGGTGCCGAATGAACTCTCGACCGGATTCCTGCCACGTTCTGGAATTAGTCATAGGTGCGCGACAAGGGTGCTGTGGCCACATGACGATGTTCATGGTTCTCCCGTCGCTTCGCTTCCTCTTCCATAATCTGAAGCGATACTGACTCGGGGTGTATGCCACAAATGGGAACTCAACTTCAGGTCGATTCCAGTCGATACGCAACCGATTGCAGGGGTCAAACTCTCCGTTCGATTTCTTCAGCCCATTCAAACCCACCAAGATGAGATAACAGGGTTTAAGATAATCCATCAGAACGTCTGGCACCCAGCGGCAGTAGTCCTTTTCGAGCGGCGCTTCTTTGGCCTGACCGAATGCCCCAGTGCCAAGGTTAAGTTGTCCAATCAGTGCGTGCGCATCTTGCTCTGACATTGCTGGCGCGTAGCGTTTGACGATCACAGACCCCAGTTCACGGACGCGAACCCAGTAGCCACGAGCGTCTGAGCAGTCGAGCTTCGGATGGCGAACACCGGCAGTCGGCAGGGCATAAGGCGGGCGAACCAAGTAATCTGCATCTCCCGCTGCTGGGGAGTTGCCAGGCGATTTCCCAAGGAAGACCACGAAGGGATTTATCGAACAAGGCATTCCGTAGGGCCAAGGCTTCATCGGTGCAGTGTTCCCTATGCGCTGGGGCCAATTCGCGACTATTTCGGAATCCCTCGCAGCAGCTAATCTTTCCAGCGGATTGTTGCTCCACAAGTCCATTTTGTCGACAGCGCGCTCGACGCAGCCCCGTTGCTTAAACGCCCATTTTATTCGAGCGGAACTCGCGATCACAAGCTGGTCGTAGATTAAGGGATCAAGTGAGGTTTATGCTTGGTGACGCGGACGGCAATCCGATACGAG
>OCTA010005411.1_pt1 | contig 11045 bp, 9 predicted proteins | sample 1538991 | NCBI WGS metagenome assembly OCTA01 (sample SAMEA3539302, study PRJEB22396) | soil metagenome | biome: tundra; feature: field; material: soil | place: USA | collected 2010-05 | depth 0.15 m | reverse complement strand
CTCTCACGCATCATTGAACGGGAAGTCCGTCCGTCCACTTTCGCGGCGGCGAATGCTGCGTCCTGATCCATCGCGTTACAGCCCGGGGTGTTCGGCAATTCCCGCCTGGGGGTGAAGATCGCTGCCTTTGCTCGACGTGGGCGTTAGGGCCGGGCAACCCGCCCCCGCGTGGCGCTTCCCGGTTAAGAGTGGTCCGCCCGCCGACCGTGTCTTGGTGTGATGGAACGGGCCCGCCCAAGCGAAGCTTGGACGGGGCACCCTCGTGAGTTCGGAAGGATGCTATGGGCTGGGCCACCCGCCACATCTCAGTGACGTTTTCGGATAGCAATAGCGGAGGCAACTAGGCCGTCCACATTCCCGGTAGCGGCATCTTTTACTCCTTGATCATTGGCGAAAATCAGCCCGCTACTTGCGCCACCGTCCAGGTTCAAAGCTGCTCTGATGCCGAGGTTGAGTTTCGGTCCATAGAGAAAAGCCGCAATTGCAGAAAGCCGAGCGCCCTCCTTTGTGACAAGAATTAGCAGGCGACCTCCATTGTCAACCGCCACTACTGTTCTCCGAAACTGTCCGGAGCCGTCGTTGGCTGCGGTTAGGTCCTGAGACAAAAACGGGCCCCTTTGTACTGCATCTAGGCAACCTTTCGGCATAGTTGAAGAAAACCGTACGATGTCTACGCTGTCGCGTTTGATACACAGAATACCGGCATTTTTATCGTTCAGCTTCGCCTTACTAACTATCGTGCTTCCTATCTTCAGAAGGCCCGCTGGAGAGGGCACTGAATATGACGTGGTCGAGCCAGCGTTGACGACGATCGAGGCGTGTGTCTCATTCAACACCTCTCGCAGACTAAACGCCGCGTATGAATTTGCTTTACCCAATGCCCGAGCCGTATCAATAAGTCTCACCTCACTGAGCTTTGGATCACATCTAAGCAGGACGGATCCAACCTCACGTCCACTGTCTTGAAGGGTACTGAGCTGCCACTCACAGCCCGAGCCAGTTGCCGACCACGACATCTGACATTGCGCAGCCCCAACTCCGAGAAACAGCACTAGAAGGCATCTGAAACATGTTTTTTTGATTTGGTTTCTTGTATATGTTCGCGAACGCGATGGTAAACGATAACTAGACACTTCACTTCGATATTGGAGTTCTTTAGCAAACCCGCAGGCAAAATTATCCGCAGACTGTGGAGGCTTGGTTGGTTCGGAGGACACTTAGCGAGGGTTGGGCTTATGTCGAAATCAAGCAATTCAAATGGCTCGTCCCACCTTTTATCCAAGGTACAACCGTCAATCTGAAAGCTGACTGGTGAAAAGGGGCCCGATGTCGGCGTCGCTTGGGCCACAAGCGTTACCCGCTGGCCCGGCTTCGCGTAGAACAACATGGTATTGTCCGTCTTCGCCTTGCCGATTGACTGCTCATACTCTATGAAGAAGTCTCTTGAATAGCCCGAATCTAGCTCTTCCGAAATGGTATTCAGAATTTTAGGGCGAACGTTTTGAGTTACGCCGATATACTTGTCCAGAGCATCGAAGGTTACAAAATTTCTCATTATGAAGAGAAGTGGCACCGAGAGAAGCGCCAGGACCACCACTGCGGTGAGTAGAATCGTTCTGATCGTGCTGAAGTCGAGCTTGAGAGCATCGAAAAGACTGGATAGTTTATTCGGGACTGATTTTTCGGCTTCTGGACCCATCGGGACTGATTACCTCCCAGAATGCACACTACTAAGTTCCTGCTAGAACAGTCTTTGGCGAAGCCTTCGGCCAGCTAGCGCTAAGAGTGACTAAATTGTTCAGTCCAAGCTATGCAGAGAGAGCTTCCCACTCTCTTTGGGGGCTGTCAAGGGGACATAAACATGCTGGGTAATATACTTACAGTACATACCCAAGAATGAAACCCTGGGCCCCTCCAAGGCAGATTTCTCCGCCCAAATAAAAAACCCTCTCGACAATCCGAGAGGGTTCGCGAACTGGTGGGAGAAATTTATGCCGCGCGCACGACGTTGCCCGCCTGAAAGCCCTTGGGGCCTTTGAGCAGATCGAACTCGACAGTCTCGCCTTCGTTCAGCGAGCGGTAACCGTTCTCCTGGATGGCGGAGAAATGCACGAACACATCCTCGCCCGTGGAGCGCTGGATGAATCCGTATCCCTTCGCCCCGTTGAACCACTTCACAGTACCCTTCTCTCTCACAAAGAAACTCCTTTCCCCTCATCGCTAAGAATTATTCTTCCGTCGCTTGCCGGTTTGCCCGATCGGGGCAGCCCTCAAAACGGCGTAAGAATTTTTGGCTGGCGTCGCCGTGCGCGGGCGATAGCGCACCAACAGAAACGGCTCCCCTGCATCTCGTCGAACAGTTGCCCACGACGAAATGCGGCGAAGCCGCGAAAACGAAGGCGCGATTTACGACTGCTAACACAGAAACGTCAATCCTGCTACGCACTCGCTAATCGGGCCCGAGTGACAAGCAGAAAATAATAGCAGGAAGATTCCAGTTGGCAAGGGCGAAGTTGCGGAGAATGAACGGGAAACCAACATGACCCGGGCTCACTAAAGGGCGCGCCCAAGTCGAGCCTCGACGGAAAGCCGTAACTATTTGATAATATTTGAGAAACCGTCTCTTCGATCAATGTCTTCGATCACTCCCACCGAGCTTTCGGATAAGAACGGCGCGGCCGAATTTCGCGCGGCTCCGGCCGAAGGCATCGTGCGCTCCACCGCACGCTATCTGCTCCGGACAGAGGTGCACACCTTCGCCTTCTCTGTCGCCGCCAACTCCATTCTGTCTTTCTTCCCCTTCCTGCTGTTGCTGCTGACGCTGATCCGCTACGTCTTTCATTCCAAGGTGATGTACGGCGTAGTCGAGAGCCTGTTGCGCGACTACATTCCAACCGGCCAGGAATTCGTGATCCGAAACTTGAATGCGCTGGTCGGTGCGCACCACCGGGCGCAAGTGTTTTCGCTGGCCATGCTGCTGATTACTTCCAGCGGAATTTTTCTGCCGCTCGAAGTTGCGCTGAACCGCGTCTGGGGATTTCGCAACAACCGCTCTTACCTGGGAAATCAATTGATGTCGCTCGGACTGGTGTTTGCCTGCGGATCGCTCGCCCTGCTCTCGGTAGGATTGACCGCGGCCGGAAGCCTGGCCATTTTGAAGAGTGCGCTGCACGGCTACGGCGCCTGGTATGTGCAACTGGTGGATTTTCTGATCATGAAGATCTGTTCGATCGCGGCCAGCATCGCCATCTTTTTCCTTGTCTACTGGCTGTTGCCGAACGGCAAGGTGCCGGCCCTGGGAGTCCTGCCGGCGGCGGTGCTCATGGGATTGCTCTCCGAGGCGCTCAAGTACGCATATGTCTTCGCCCTGCCCCGGCTGAATTTCGCCGAAGTGTATGGGCCGTTCGCCATCTCGGTCAGCCTGATGTTCTGGGCGTTCCTGTCGGGGATGCTGCTGCTGACGGGAGCCCATCTGTCGGCGCGAAAAATATTGCGGGCCTGAAACGCAGGCGGGAAAATTCGGGCCTCGTATTAGGGCATGGCTTTACAACTTGCGGAAAAAGTAATTCCTGATCGAGAGCCGCGCCCGCAGCGGCTAAAGCCGAATTCAAAACAAGGCAGTTACCGCAGCGGTAAACCGCTGCGCCACCCAAAAGCTACCGCAGCGCCGTTTTTTCCTCAAGCTGTAAAGCCATGCCCTGATACGATGGCCGAATTTTCGCGCAGCGCCCTACTGCACCGTCACCTTGAGGCTCACCGACTTGACTCCCGCCGTCGAGGCAATAATGGTGGCGGTCCCCGCATTCGGGCCGGTCGTGTACTGCGCCGTGGCGTTTCCATTCGAACCGGTGACGACCGAAGTGGCAACGAAAGTCCCGCCCGCGCCGTTATCCGTAAAGTTTACGGTTACTCCCGGCACGCCAAAACCCTTAGCGTCAACCACCTTTACTACCAAAGGCGCTACCAGAGGCGCATTCGGCGGCGCCGTTTGATTGTTGCCGGAAACAGTGCTCATACGCACGGGAGGGCCCACCGTACTGGTTTCGCTGAACAAAGCGCTGGTATAACCCGGACTGGAGCAGGTGATCGCCACCTCGCGCGATTTGGCGGGAAGTTGATAACTGTACGTCACCGTTCCTGTTGCATTCGTCGTCTGCGTCGCGCTGGGCGTGAACACCCCTCCCACTCCCCCGTCCTTGCAGGTCACAGATACGCCGGCCAGCGGCCCAGAACCGTAGGCAGAGGCAGTCGTGGCCCGGACACTCAAAGCTACGGGCAAAACGGTTTTCTCCACACCTGTCTGGTTGTTGCCCGTCACCACGGAGAGCGCAGGCAGCAGTCCATAGACCTGCAGAGCGGTTGTTCCCCCGATATAGACCTTGCCATTGGAGATGGTTGGAGTTGCGAATCGTATAACGGGGAGCAAGTGGTCTCGCGCCTGCAGCGCTTGCGTGCTGTCGTAGAACTCGTGCGCGAGGTTGGTGGGATCGAAGGCGAACAGGGCCGGGTTCGTGTGCCGTATCGCCCATAGGATTCCATTGCTTTTCCCGTTCGCGGTAATCGAGGTAGAAGCCGGACCAGCGCCGCCGAAGGCCATGGTGGTTTGGGAAACCGGCTGCTGCGTGAGCAGTCCGTTGAGCAAAGCGAACTGCTTGATATAGTCCAGTTCTCCGGCCACATACACGCTGTTGTTCCAGTAGGTAGGCACGCCGAGGAGTTCGCCGACCACGGCCTCGGGAATGGACTGGATGACGTCGTCGTCATCCGAGGCGTACTTCCCCGGGACATCGCGGTTGACCAGGTAGAGAGTGCCCTGCTTTCCTCCCGCAACCAGTTCGTGGGGGAAGAGGCCGGGCTGGTCAGGCAGAATAAGCGGACCCGACGAACCCAGATCCAGGTCCTGTTGCGAGAGTTGCAGTTGGTTATAAGGCGTGAAGTAGTCCAGCACACTCAGGACGTTTCCGATCCATCCCATCTTGAGCACGCTGTCGCCAAAGTCGTTAGCTCCCGTGGGCCCGTCATACGTCCCGTTGGCGGTGACCACGTAAATGTAACCGTCCTCGTCCGCCGCCGGACCACTGCCGCCCTGCCAGATCGAAGCGCGAGCCCCACCGGGAGTCACCAGGAAAGCGGACTCCTGGTGCAGCGTTCGGGAGTTGTAGGCAAAGAGCCAGCCGTTGTAGGCGTATTCGTCACAACCGTTTCCGCCAAATGCAATGTAGACCACGCCGTTCTGCAGAAGCAGCGCGGGACGCTGCATTTGAAAAACTGGATTGAACGTTCCCGATCCGTTGCTGGACGGCGCCGTGCCCGTAATGACCACTGGCCCACCCAACCGTTCGTTGCCCGAAGCGACGTCCAGCGCATGCAGGCTGAAGTTGCGCACCGCGCTGCTTCCTGTCCCGGTCACCGTCTTGGCCACGACGTAAAGCGTGGTCACGCCCGGATCGATCACCGGCGTGCCCATGATCCCGATTTCGGTGTAGTGCGTCCCGGTGCAACCATAGTCCGCGATCGGATCGGGCGTCCCGCCATCGTTCAGGCTCACCGACCATATGGGAGAAGCGTTGTTGCCCTGCGCGCTATCAGCATCGAACGCGTACACGCTGTTATTCTGCGTTGCGACGTAAACCACATTGTGCACATTGCCGTCGTTCATCAAAACCTGACTGGCATAAAGCGGTTGTCCGACGATGATGCCGTCCACACTCTGCGTGAAAAGCTTTCCGAAACTGCTCACGTTGACGTTTGCCGGTGTCAGCCGGGTCTCATTCGGATTCAAGCCCGACCGCGTGTTGTCGTTGTGCTGCGTCAACACATTGTTCTGACCCCATGCCAGGGAAACTCCCAGGCAGAGCACGAAAAAAATAACGGCCAACCTTGTAATCGGCTGTGGGCGGGCCATCCGGCTTGCTACTCGATGATTCATAGTTTCAGCATTCTGATCTTGCGACCCGGAAGAGACAGCTTTGATAGGCATGAATTGATAGGCATGAATCTTCCCTCACCACATGGAGATGGCATGAGCAAAAATCGCACTAAGCAAATTTCAAGATTTATCCGCGCACTCTTTCGCAGCAATGAGTGCAGTTGGCCCCACAGCAGATATTGAGCAGTAGGTAGCCCTAGGAATAGAACTCATTCTTCCATATCTGCAGCCGAACGACAACCACCAACGTCGGTGTTGCACTTGATTTCGGGTGGCGCTGCGGCTCCCCGCTGCGATAATTGCCCAGCCTCCAAACTACTTCTTCAATTCCTGCACCGCACGGTAAGCCTGATCGATGGCGCAGTCGAGGTAAGCGTATGCGTCGGCATCCGAGTTCGCGATCGCCAGCCGACCAAACGGTTTGCGCGCCACCTGGCACGGCGTCTCGCCGCCTTCCAGCCAGAACTGGTCGAACAGCGAATTGTATTCATACGCGTAGCCGTGCGGCCAGCGGTTGACCGTGATTTCCAGGATGTCGCGCGCCGGGTCGAATCCGCCCGGACCCAGCATCCGCGCCAGTTGCTCGCGGATGTTGCGCTCGTAAGTTTCGAACGTCGTGGTATAGAGCTGGATGCGCCCCAGCTTGTGCTGCTCGCGCGCCGGGCGTCCCTTCTTGCAGGCCGCCTTCATCATGTGCACCACGATCGGCTCGTCCGGCTTTTTCGTACATTCGTAGCCCCCGATGCTGACCGGAATATCCAGGTTCACGCCGGTGTAGTACATGCCGGGCGCGTAAATCGCACTCGTGCCCAGCTTCTGAAACGCGGTCCAGTTGCGCACCAGCACGGTGTTGTAGAGCAGCGGAACTTTCTGCGCCGAAGCCAGCGCTGCTCTCTGCGCCTCCGGCAATTCCTGCGCGATGTAGGGAATCACCACATGCCAGCACGCCAGAATGCAGTTTGCGGCGCGCAGCGTCTTGAGCTTGTTCTCGGTAAAGTAGCTGACTTCCACTTCCTTCGCCGAGGCCGGATCGCCCCGGTGGTTCACCTTGACCACCGTGCTGTTCAGCCGGATGCGCATCGGAGAAGACGGCTCGTCGAGCTTGGTGTAATCGGCCTTGGCCAACACCACATCGGTGGCCGAGTTCCCCGGAAGCGCCGCCGGGATCAGCTTGCGCACCAGCAACCGGGCGATGGTGGCCGCGCCGTCGGGATGGTGAAAGAAATATTTTTCCGCTTCGTCGTTGTGAATGGCGTCGCGGTTCATCCCCTTGCCCGGTGTGGGATCGAGTTTGAGGCCGTTGAATCCCGGCAACTGCAGGCCCCACGCGTCTTGCGACGCAACCGCATCAATGCCCACGCCGAACAGCGGATGCGGGAAGGCCTGCAACAACTTCACGATTTCGTCGCTCACTCCGGCCGTGTCGGTCAGGTATTTCGCATAGCTCATGCGAGCCAGGCGCGCCTTTTTTTCATCGGAGCTGAGGCCGGGGAAATAATCTTTCTCCCCAGTGAGCAGGCGCTGGAAATCTTGCTTGGCTTTTGCCGAGAGCGGAGCTTCCTTCAGAAAATCTTCCAAGCCCCATTTGCCCTCATCGCTGAGGCCGCTCTCATCTTCTCCGGTATGCACCGGATTCGCGACCAGCTTGTCAGTCCCAAACGTTTCTTGATCGAAGAAAATCCGCGGCTTCAGACCCAACGAACGGTAGAGATCTTTGCTGACATATTTGTGATACGACGGCACATCAATACCGAGTTCTTCGATCAGAGTCTTGGCGACGGCGCTATAGGGCGCCGGGCTTTCAATCGAATACGTGCCGCCGAATCCCAAAATCGTGCGGCCGCCCGCGCGGAATTCGTTGCGCTTGGCGTGTCCGCCGAAGTCATCGTGGTTCTCGAGAATCAGGACGCGCGCTTTGTCGCCCGCGGCCTTGCGGAAATAGTGCGCCGCGGCCAGTCCGCTGATCCCGCCGCCGACGATGACCAGATCGTAGGATTCGCCCGTGTCCACGGCCTTGGGAGCACCGTCCCAAAAAGCGCCGTCGGCGACTTTGTGCATGGTTTCGAACGACCCGGCGTGGTCGCCGCGCAGGCCAGTCTTGCCGGGAGGATAGTAACCTGGGACGTAACCTGGGAGGTTCTGGGCTTCCAGATCGACGGCTGCCGCCGCCCACATTTCAGGAGGAACGATGCCATGAACGGCGGCCGCTCCCACCGTGAGCGCGACCCCGTTCAGAAAATCCCGGCGCGTGATCCTCGCACCCATCCCCAGTGCTTGATCCCGTCCTTTTTTCACTTCCGACGACACAAATTCGTCCGACAAAATGCCCTCTGGCGAGGCAGTGTATCACTCCACCGGTAGAGACGCCGCTTGCCACGTCTCCGCGGACGAGGCGAGCCCCGTCTCTACAGACGGAAGAACGTACGCTGATGCAAACCCCGCACTATCCGACTTTGATCGCGGTATCCGGTGCTTGGAAGGCCACCTTGTGAGTACCGTCGCAGAAAGGCCGGTTGGCGGAAGCGCCGCAACGGCAGAGGGAAAAAACCGCTTTGCCCGTCAGATCGTACTTGTTGCCATCGGCGTCCACCATTTCAACAACGCCGTTGGGATCGTCTACGCGCAAAGGACCGTTCTTGCGCACCGTAATCGTGACTTGTGCCATGGGAAACTCCGCTGAAAATGGATAGCTTTCAAACTATCGCAGAACAAACAAAGTTGCCAGTACTCAGTACCCAGTACCCAGTTCGGAACCCGCCTTTGACTGGTTACTGGCAACTGGTCACTGGCTACTGGCAACCGACTACCGCCACCGGTCCACCGCCTCCCACCACAGCATCTTCAACCACTCATCAAAAGTGGCTTTTGCCCATTCGCGGTTCGTCCACCAAGCGTCGCCGAAGCTCTTTGGACCGCGGGCCGCGGCCACGCTGAACTGGTATTGCGGCAGGCGATGGCGAAAGATCAGCAAGGCGCGGCGGGTGTGATAATCGGAAGTCACGATCAGCACCCGATGCGCGCCCATCGACTGCAGGCACCGGCTTACGTCGTCGGCCTCAGCGTTGGTCGAAAATCCATCGATCGGGCAGACTGAGACGCGGTTTGCCTCCGCAAGGCCGTTCACGTATTTCCGCACAATGTCGGTCAACGGCTGATCGTAGATCACATCTCGCGTTTGAACATCCAGAAAGACGCGCGGCGCTACTCCCTGGCGCAGCAACTCCAGAGCGCGAGCCGGACGGACGTTGGTCTCCCCAGCCAGCGCCACAATGGCATTGGACTTTCCCGGTTCGTCCACCACCAGAAAGCGCGCCGCCTGGCTCGCCAGCACGGCAACAATAACGACAAAAACAACCACCAGGAACCGCACGATGTGTAGTCGGAAGAATCGCATCTGAGGCGCAGGTTACTGTACTCCGCATGTTACTAAGGAAACCGCTGCACGGTCGAATTCGATTCACCGGAGTAATCAAGATCGCAATCCGCCCAGCAAAAATCGTATGACGAGCGCAGTTTCCGCGGCCTCCAATGCTAGAATTATTTTTACCCTATGAATACTCAACTCGCCGCTTCTTCCCTCTTTACCGATTTGAAAAGCCGCATCGATGCGCGCCAGGCGCGGGTCGGAATCATCGGACTCGGCTACGTCGGATTGCCCCTGGCCCTGCTCTACAGCGAACAGAAATTTCCCGTCACCGGGTTCGATATCGATCAGCGCAAAATCGATACCCTGGCCAACGGCGGCACCTACATTGTCCGCATCACGCCCGCGGAGATCGCGGCGGCCAAAGCCAACGGCTTCAAACCCACGGCCGACTATTCGCAGATCACCGCCATGGATGCGATCATCATCTGCGTCCCCACCCCGCTCAACGAATATCACGAGCCCGACCTCAGCTACATCACCGACACCGCCCACGCCGTAGCGCCCTATCTGCGCGCCGGTCAGATCGTCATCCTCGAGAGCACGACCTACCCGGGCACCACGGAAGAAGTCCTGATTCCGATTCTCGAAAAGGAGAACAAGGCCGGCCTGAAAGCTTCCCGCAACGGAGCCGCCGCCGACAACGAGATCTGGGTCGTGTTCTCGCCCGAGCGTGAGGATCCCGGCAACACCCAGGTGGCTCGTCACGACATTCCGAAAGTGATTGGCGGACTCGATCCCCAGGCCAGCGAAATCGCAGCCGCGCTCTATGGCTCCATCTTCCGCCGGACCGTTCCCGTCTCCTCGCCCGCGGCCGCGGAGATGACCAAGTTGCTCGAGAACATCTACCGCTGCGTCAACATCGCGCTGGTCAACGAACTCAAGATGCTCTGCCTGCGCATGGACCTCAATATCTGGGAGATCATCGACGCCGCCGCCACCAAGCCTTTCGGCTTCCATCCGTTTTATCCCGGGCCGGGTCTCGGCGGACACTGCATTCCGGTGGACCCGTTCTATCTTTCCTGGAAAGCGAAAGAGTTCGACTTCCGCACCCGCTTCATCGAACTGGCCGGCGAAATCAACGTGGCCATGCCCTACAATGTGATCGCCTCCACCATCTCCGCGCTCAACCGTCAGAAAAAGGCCATCAACGGGTCCAAGGTTCTGGTTCTGGGTATTGCCTATAAGAAAGATATTGACGATCTGCGCGAGTCGCCCGCGCTGACCATCATTGAGTTGCTGCAAAAAGAGGGCGCCGTGGTCAGCTATAACGATCCCTACTTCCCTTTCGTCGGGCGCGGCCGCAAGTACGACCTGCAGATGAAGTGTTCCTCGCTCGACAATCTTGGCCAGTACGACTGCGTGCTCATCATCACCGATCACACAGACTACGACTACAAGAAGATCGTCAACGAGGCCAAGTTGGTGGTGGATTCGCGTAACGCCACGCGCGGCATTAAGAGCGACAAGATCGTGCACTGCTAGCAATAACGACGTGGCGCGGACACTCTTGTCCGCGACCACTTATTCGGCAACCGACCGTCCGGGCGGGATGCCAGCCATAACGCGCCGCCTGTGCTAGTATTTCGCGTTGAGCCAGAGCAGCGTCCGCATTGCACGTTGCGTCCATACGGTGTGCCGATGAAAGATACGCTCGGAATCTTGCTCGCCGGTGGCGCAGGGGAACGCCTC
>OCTA010005406.1_pt1 | contig 11055 bp, 9 predicted proteins | sample 1538991 | NCBI WGS metagenome assembly OCTA01 (sample SAMEA3539302, study PRJEB22396) | soil metagenome | biome: tundra; feature: field; material: soil | place: USA | collected 2010-05 | depth 0.15 m | reverse complement strand
CGGTTTAGAAGACCGGTGCCCTGATCCCTTGGACGACGCGCCCCGGCATTGGTGGGAGCGGTCGGGCTCGAACCGACCCTGGCCGGATTAAAAGTCCGGTGCCTCGCCATCTAGGCATCGCTCCCTTCGAACTTGGTGCCGGGCCTGAGAATCGAACTCAACTGTGCTGGTTTGTAGGACCAGTCTCCGCGACCAGCGGAGTTGCCCGGCATGGCTCTGGGGGCAGGATTCGAACCTGCGCGTCTCCCGATTAACAGTCGGGCGCATTGCCGCTTTGCTACCCCAGAACGAACCTGGTGGGTGCGGAGCGAATCGAACGCTCTGCCTGACGGTTAAGAGCCGCCTGCTCATCCTGATGAGCTTCGCACCCGAAATTGAAGCGCTAAACGCGCCGCCAAAGAGCCGGCCTGGGAGGCCGGCTGCAGCGCACGGCGCTGCCCCACGATAACCCGCGAACGATCTCATGGCGCGATGGAAGGGAGTCGACCCCTTCTGGTCCCGATAGACAATCGGGCGCCTTTGCCGCTCGGCCACCACCGCTTACGAACCTGGCCCAGCCTCCCGGATTCGAACCGGAATTTCAGCGTTCGGAGCGCTGTGTCCTCTCCGCATTGAACGAAGGCCGGATGGCACGGGTATGCCGACTCGAACGGCAATCTGAACGTTCGTAGCGTTCTATCCTTTCCCTTGAACGATACCCGCCTAAAATCTGGCAGCCGGGGATGGACTCGAACCATCGACATCTGCTGTCAGAGAGCAGCGTCCTGCCGCTGAACGACCCGGCTGTGGCTGGGAGGGAGCGAATCGAACGCCCGAAGTCAGCTTCAAAGACTGACGGCTTTCCACTAACCGACCTCCCACTAAGCTTTCAGCGATCAGCTTTCAGCGATCGGCTTTCGGCATTCAGCGTAGGCCTCACTGCGGCGCCAGCACAAACCTACCAGCGACGCACCTACGCAAATAGCTGACCGCCGATTGCTGCCGGCTGAGCGCTCTTGGGTTGACCGGAGAGAATCGAACTCTCGTGGCAGGGGTCACAACCCTGCGCCTGAGCCACTCGGCCACGGCCAACATAACTGGCGGCGGGACTCCGAATCGAACGGAGATGATCTGGGCTTCAGCCAGACGCCGTGACCACGTAGGCTATCCCGCCGGTAACTTGGTGGACAAGAAGGGAATTGAACCCTTATCTACTGGGTGCAGGCCAGTAATCCTCCCGTTGAACGACTTGCCCCGCTTGCAACACGCCTCATAGATGGTTGCGGAGGTGCGACTCGAACGCACGTCTTTGGCTTATGAGACCAAGCTGGAACCGCCTCCAGTCTACTCCGCAATGAAACTTCGTCAAAAATGGTTCCGGCAGATGGAATCGAACCATCTCCCTATCGGTTATCGGCCGATTGCTCGCCCGGAGAGCTTTGCCGGAATGGAGCCGGGTGTCAGAGTCGAACTGACTTATCCGGTTTACAAAACCGGCGCATCGCCACGCATGCTTACCCGGCGGACACACTTGGAGCCGGCGCCGGAAATCGAACCCTGGATCGGCCGCCTACCATGCGGCTGCTCTGCCACTGAGCTATACCGGCTGGAGCCGAAGCGCGGATTCGAACTGCGGTCTGGACGTTACGAGCGCCCCGTTCTTCCCATTGAACTACTCCGGCTGGAGCGAGTGCGGAGAATCGAACTCCGTTGGCTGGACTGGCGATCCAGCGCTCAACCAATGAGCCACACCCGCGAAGTAAAGCTTTCAGCGGTCAGCTCTCAGCACTCAGCCCCAAACGCTCCGGCTGATGCTGATAGCTGATCGCTGATAGCCGATCGCTAATTGTCAAAGAACTGGTCGGGGACCCCGGATTCGAACCGGGAGTCTCTTGCTTCCAGGGCAAGCGGGTTAAACCGTTTCCCAAGTCCCCGAAAAACTGAAAAAGGGGGTGACCACCTGGTGGCCACCCCCTTTTCCTGAAATCGGAATGTTATCCCAGGTTCCGGTTAGGTAGCCTCCCACGCGTCCGTATTGACGCGTTCCTGCCGCATGGCTTGCGGTTTAGTACCGAAATGGATAACTGGTCTCACGCACTTAGATTCTAGCTTACTCTGTGGCTGGAGTGCAAGCACTTTTTTTCGATTCTGATGATTCTGATAGGCTGTCTGCGGCCACCTGCCGCGGAAGTCACTCCATGGCTTTGTGGAATGTGGCCTTTACAGTGGGGCAGGCCCCTGGCCTGCGCGAAACTTTCAGTCCCGCTCTTCGGCCAGCTATGCTCGCCTCAGACGCTCCGTTCGCCGCGTTCATGTGCCGGCCTCCGTGTTCCCCCACCAATTTGATCCGGGGCCGGCAGGGACCCCGTCGGCGGTATCCTGCAGCGGTCATAGCAACCGCACCAGGCGATGCCGCGAGCCTACGGCAGTATCACTCGCCTCCGCAACTCCAATTCGACGTCCACTTCCGGTGCGCTCCAACTCACGCCGGCCAATAGCTTGAGTAGATCGGCCCAGGTGACAACCGCCAAGTCGGCGCAGAGCGCGAGAAGCTGGGCCGGGGCCCGGTGTGGCAACGCTCGCTGCAACTCTGAAGCGCTCCGATAGCGCTCCATCAGGTTGAACGTAGGCGCGCGTTGCCGCGTGGTCGCACGAACATCCAGAAGGCCGGCCGGCGGCTGCCGCATCTGTCGAACACACAATCGATGTTGCGGGCGATCTGATTCCGCTCGGGATCGTATTTCGTGTTGAGCTGCACGTTGGAGCCCAGTTTCGCCTCCACGAAGACGAGGTAGCTTCGGCCTTCAAACGTGATGTCGATCTCGGACGGTCCCTCGACTGGCTTTATATTAAGGCTGCGCCTGCGCCATTTTTCGTTTTCCGCTGCGCGCATTCGCTCGCGGCTCAACACTTCATACGAGCGCGGGGCGGCTACCGTTTGCCAGAGCCGGACAACCGGGCAATCGCCCGGGTCGATTGAACTCCCGCCTGCGAGTTTCAAGAGATTCGGCCACCAAGAGGAAGCCGGCACGCTGTCGAGCAACTGAAAGAAGTTCCACGTTACGTAGTCCTCGCTGTTTGGCGAATGCAGAATCCGCTCGATATCGCCGCGCTTTTTCGATTTCGGCGAAGCCAGCAGCTTCGGGAGGTTGAGGATCGGGAAAGACGGACTTGCCGGAGCGTCGCTGGTCGCCTGCGGAGCAACAATCGTGGCGGGGTGAGCCGAAGGAGTTTGGTGCGTCAGGTACTCGGAGTTCTTTGCCCCGATCACGCTGTGCCAGTGATCCAGATCGGCCGTGGGGTGCGCCGGGGCGGGGAAATCGTACTCGGCCGACGCACGGATCTCGGACGCAAGCGGGATGTGGCCGGCCGCATCCTGAAAATCGGACGCGTAGCGCAGCCCGACAGAGCCGGGCGTTGAGTAGTCGCGGACGCTCCATGACGTCTCACTTGGTCCTTTATGGAAGAAGAACACGAACGTGTTTGGGGCCAACCGCTCGTTTATACAGGAAGCGGCGTCTGCTTTCCGGTCGCATGGTGTATAGAGCCAGTCCGGAAGGAATTCTCTCAAAACGAGTCTAACCCAAGCGCTTTCAATAACCTACCGGCATCGTCCGCTCAATTACCGAAATCCTCCGTTCAACACCCGAACTTGCCGTACAACCAAGGAAATCAACAGTTTGATGGCCGCCGGTGGTATTGTTCAACCGTCATTAACTATACTGGGACAATCGAGCACGCGGCGAGGCCGTGCCGCGCGAGCGCGTTTATCTTAAACCGGTGGTTGCAAGGAATGTGCTGGCAACCCACAAGAGGAGTTCAAAACGGATGCACAAGCCTATCAAGTACGTGGAGAAAGCCCTGACCTACGCGGCGCAAGCGGCGTGGACCGTTTTCGATAAAGCCAACCAGATCAAGCAGAACCCGTCGTTCACCCCCAAGTGGTCCGAAAAACCGCTGCTCAAGTCGTATCAGAAGACCAAGCCCCCGCTGGGGTGGCCGCGCGAGACCGACTCGCTGTGCCCCCGCTGCATCCCCGAGATCCGCTCGGAAATCCTCAGCGGCAAGAAGCCGTTGTCCATCCTGCTCAACGATAAGGTGGGCGAGATCAAGGCCAAAGTCATCGAGCGCGACGGCAAGATCCTGATGGTCAAGGATTGCCCCATTCACGGCCACTTCGAGGACGTGATGTCCATCGATACGGCCTTCTTCAAGCATTTGGAAGAGTGCTTCCCCGGGCGCGACATCCGGTCGCACAACGATGCGCACCTGCATCATCACGGCACCAGCACCATCACGCATGGCCGCGGCTCCGTACTCACGATCGATCTCACCAACCGCTGCAACATGATGTGCGATCCGTGTTTCATGGACGCCAACCAGGTCGGCTTCGTGCACGAACTCACTTGGGAAGACATTCAGACCCTGCTCGACAACGCCATCTCCATCAAGCCCAAGCGCCAGATGTCGGTGCAGTTCTCCGGCGGCGAGCCGACGATTTCACCGTATTTCCTGGACGCCGTGTCGTACGCCCGCAAGGTTGGGTACACCAGTGTGCAGGCCGCCACCAACGGCATCGAATTTGCCAAGAGCCCCGAGTTCTGCCGCAAGGCCGCCGACGCCGGTCTGCGTTATGCCTACCTGCAGTTCGATGGTATCGGCAACGCCGCCAACTCCCACCGCAAAGTCGGCAACCTGTTTGATGTAAAGCTGCGGGCGATTGAAAACCTGTACACCAACGGCGTGGACATCGTGCCCGTCATCACGCTGATCAACGGCATCAACAACGAGCAGGTGGGCCGCGTCATCCAGTTCGCCCTCGACAATCCCAAGCGCATTCCGTTCCTTTCGTTCCAGCCGGTTTCTTTTACCGGCCGCGACGAGGCCGTCACAGACGAGCGCCGCATGGCGCAACGCTATACGCTGGCCAACCTGGCGCACGACGTGAAGAATCAGACCGGCTTGGGCGAACCCGCCCGCGACTGGTTCCCGCTGTCCTTCATCAGCACCTTTTCCGACTGGTCCGATCTGGTACATGGCCCGGACCACCAATGGGGCCAGTTAAGCTGCGGCTGCCATCCGAACTGCGGCGTAGGCATGGCCGTGATGGTGGATAAGGAAACCGGGGAATCGGCGCCCGTCACCGCGTTCTGGAACGCCGATCAACTGGCCAAGGACGTGGCTCGCGTTAACGACGCGGCGCGCGGCAAGTGGCTCTCGATTATTGGCATGGCGCTGGCAACGGCGCGCAACTACGATCCCTTCAAGTCGCCCACGCACTTCAAGCTAACCGACCTGATGAAGAAGCTGGACAAGACCTTCGGCGCCACCGGCAAGAATTACGGCAAAGTGGGTTCGGACCGCACCATGCAGGATATCGAAAAGCGCCGTCAGGACCGCTGGAACTTCCTGCTGATCGCGGGCATGTGGTTCCAGGATCTGTTCAATTACGACTTCCGCCGCACAGAGCAGTGCATCATCCCGTACGCCACGCAGGAGGGCGAAATCTCATTCTGCGCTTACAATACCGGCGTCGGCTGGCGCAACATTATCGAGAAGATGCACATGACCGCCACGCTCACCAAGTGGTATGAAGAGCACGGCCGGCACGAGATCTTCGCCGGCGGCAAGAAAGTCGCGCTGCAGAGCGCGGACCACTCCATGGTGCTGCGGGATGGCATCATCACCACCGAAGTGCAGCACGATCTCGACAAGCTGGGCATCGCCAAGAACTCCGGCGAGGAGAAGCTGCGCGCCCGCGCCGCCAAGATCAAGCAGGATGAAGAGAACGCCCGCATGGCGAAGCTGTACCGCCAGCACGTGTTGAAGGAGCAGCCCACGCCTGATTTGGTGCCGCTGGGAGCGATTCAGCTCGCACCGAAGCCCGCTGCAGTCGAGCGGGTAGAAGAGCGGGAAGAAGTCGGCTCGTTCGGGGATTAGTAGAAACGCTACACAGAGCGGCCTGCATTCTCGCTTCACCGGGACGGGGCATTACGAAGAAAATCGCACCAGCTTCGAGCTATGGATTCGTGCGTCTCCGGTGACGAGCGGAACATCGTGGGCCAAGCTGGTGGCTGCGATCTTCACGCCACGCAGGGTTCAATTAGCGGCGGGTGGTCCAGTCCAAACCCGATGCGTCTTCGAGCATAGAGCATTTCGATTTCCCAGAGTACGATGTCTGAAATGCCCCACGCGTCCGCAGCCAGCACTTTCCGTTCGGCTTGCGTTAGCAAACCGCTGACGGCATGGATGAGGATGTGGGTATCAAGATTCTGCATCCCACTTGATCCCAGCCGTGAATAGGTCATCGCTCGGATCGATCACCATTCCTGGAACGCTCCCGATCAGATCCGCACAAGACTCGCGGACCGGCGTCAGTTTGGCCACCGGATGGCCGTGGTTTGTAATCAGGATGCCATCGGCCGGCAGGTCGTCCATCAACGCCAGCCACCTCTGCCCGAACTCACTGACGTTCATCTCTTGCACCACTATAGTGTACCAACGCAGGCAATCTTGCTAAATCGGCCGAACCGGCCAGGACGGTTGAGGACGCGAAAGGTCCCGATGCCAGTCAACGCCAGCGCGCGGGTAATAGGCCGTACAGCGGTTTACGTTACTCCCAGCGCAACGCCTGCATCGGATCGATGTGCGTGGCTCGGCGCGCGGGAATATACCCCGCCAGGATCGAAACCAGCAGTACCACGGCCATCGCGCCCGCAATTACCGCCGGGTCGCTGGCCTGCATTTCAAAGAGCTGGCTTTCGATCAGCCTGCCCAGAGCCAGACTGGCCACCACCCCGATAACCAGCCCGGCCGCGGCCAGGATCAGCACCTCCTGCATGACGAGCCGCAACACACTGCCGCGCGCCGCCCCCAGCGCCATGCGGATGCCGATTTCCTGCGTTCGCCGCGTCACATTGAACGCCGTGATGCCATAGAGGCCGATGGAGGCCAGCAGCGTGGCGAGAAGCCCGAATGCCACCGACAGCCACGCCAGCAGACGGTCCAGGAAGTGCGTCTCATCGATCTGCGCATCGAGAGTTTTCAGGTCGTACACGGGCAGCGCGGCATCCATCCGGCGCACCACCTGGCGGGACGCCGGCGCCACATCGAGAGGGTTCCGGGCCGTGCGCACATAAAACGTAACCGCTCCGGGCGCGGTGTTCTGCAGCACGGGCGTGAAGGTCCAGGGCCGGGGCTTCTCCTTCAGGTCGCCCTCCTTCATGTCCTTTACCACGCCCACGATCTCCATGTTCGTCGCTCCGGAATCGCCCCAGCCGATGCGGTGCCCGAGGGGATTTTCATGCGGTAAGAAGCGCCGCTGGAAGGTTTCGTTCACGATCACGACCTCGGGCGCGCCGGCGGTATCTCTCTCGTTGAAGTCCCGCCCGGCGATGAGCGGAACTCCAGCCGTGGAGAAGAATCCGGGCAGCATCTCGTTATAGCCGGGGTTCATATCTTCGCCGTTGGATGGCCGGTACCCTTCGATATGCACCGTGTTCTGCCAGTTGTTGTCCGCCAGAACCGCGTTGGATACGCCGCTCGCCGCCTGCGCGCCGGGCACGCGGGCGAGCGCGGTTTGCACATCCAGGAATAACCGCCGCGCCCGGTCTGGCGTGTAGTTGTGCATCGCTGGATCGATGGAGAATGCCAGCAGCCGGCCGGCTTCGATGCCGGAGTTCACGGTCATCAGCTTGTACAGACTGCGCGCAAACAGTCCGGCCGCGGCCAACAGCAGGAACGACAAGGCCACCTGCGCGCAGATCAGAACTCTCCGGAATCGGGTCTGGCCCAGCCCCAGCGAAGCTGTCCGGGATTCGTTTTTCAGCGCCGGCGCCAGGTCGGGCCGGGTGGCCTGCAGAGCGGGAGTGATTCCAGCCAGCAGCGCGGCCAGCAGGCTGACTGCGGCGGTGAAGCCCAATATCCGCCAGTCGGGTGACGTTCGGATGGCGGCGCCGATGTTGTTGAACGGCAGTGCGCTCAACAGCAGAGAAGCAATCCAGTCGGAAAGCAGCAGCCCCAGCACCCCGCTGGCAGCCGCGATCAGCAGGCTCTCCGTCATGATGAGCCGCATGAGCGATCTCCGCGTGGCCCCCAGCGCCAGCCGGATGGAAATCTCCTTCTGCCGGCCTTGCGCCCGGGTGATAAGAAGGTTGGCGACGTTCGCGCAGGCAATCAGCAGGAGTGTCCCCACCATCGCCAGCAATACGTATAGCGGCTTCGAGAAGAACTCCGGCATGCCCGCCCCGAAACCCTGCGACCCGCTGGCCAGCCGCAGTTGGTTCTTGACGTACCGCTCGGAGAATTTTGCGTTCCGCCCGTTCGCCGCCAGGTCGCGTCCCAAAGCGGCGCGGTAGGCGCCGGCCATGGCGCCCAGCGCCGCCCGCGGATCCGTGCCCGGCCGCAGCCGCGCAAAGACGGTGCAGCCAGATGCTGTCCCGCCGGCCCATATCGTCCCAGGTGGGCGTCACTACCGTCTTCATCATGAGCGGGACGAACAGATCCGCCGGGCTCATCAGCGACAGACCCTGGAACCCGCGCTGCGCGACACCCACGACGGTCATCGGATGCCCATTGACGTCAATCGCGCGGTTCAGTGCGGACGGATCGCCTCCGAACCGGCGCTGCCAGTAGTCATAGCTCAGCACCACATACGGTTCGCCGCCTTTGCGCTTGTCTTCGTCCGGAGTGAGCATGCGGCCAAGAGCCGGCATCACTCCCAGAACGTCGAAATAGTTGCCCGACACCAGCTCGGCGGTGGCCCGCTCGGCCGGTCCTTTGTCCGACACGTCGACCGCATCTTGATATCGCGCCGCGATGCCGGTGAAGGCATCGGAAGAACCCCGTAGATCGGCATACATCGGATACGAAAAGGAGTCCTCGTAGCCACGGGTGCTTCCGCCAATGAACTGGCCCGTCCAATGGAACGCGACCAGCCGCTGGGGATCCTTGACGGGAACCACCCGCAAAAGGATCTGGTAGGTCAGCGTAAAGATAGCCGTGTTGGCGCCGATGCCGAGCGCCAGGGATAGGACGGCAGTCGCAGCGAATGCCGGATTTCGCAATAAGTTGCGCAAAGCGAGTTTCATTGAAGGGGACTCAGAGCAACTCTCGTTCCAGTGGGCCGCTTGAAACCAAAGGCGTTGTGCGAGGACCTGGGCAGCTACTGTTCGCAGCCGGATTCCGCCGTTCGGAAACGGACACAACCACCAGCCACCAACCACGGCGCGCGAAGCGCGGCCCGGGCTACCAGAAATACAACACATCCGGCCGCACGTGCCCCCTGGCCTCCAGGCAAGGGCCGCACTCCATCTGGTAATCCGCGCGGATCTTGCGCACCGCGGCCGGGATGGTGTACTGGTCATCCGGCTTGTGCTCGGTGGCAATCGCCGCCTTCGATGTCCATCTTGATGAAATCCACGCGCGGCAGCTTCAACTCCGCCACCAGCTTATCAATCGTGGTCAGCGGCACCAGAACGCTGGGATGCGCCGATTCCGGACGCATCACTACGCTATTGGCCGCAAAGTTGGTGTCATCCAGATTCAGCGTGAGGGTGTCGTCTTTATCCCATACGCCTTTCGGGTACACGATCACGCGTCCGCCGGCCGTCTCCGCGGCCAGATTGCGCCGGATGCATTCCACGCTGGAGGGCGAGATTTCGATCGAAACCACCGTTTGCGCCCCGGCCTCCAGCGCCTGGCGCGTGAAATCGCCGTCGCTCGCGCCGCAATCCAGCACCACGTCGCCGGCTGGGCCTTGATGGGACCTGTCGAAGACACGCCCATCGCCGAAGCCCGCGCGCAGATGGAGACCAACTTCTTCGGCGTGCTCCGCGTCTGCCGCGCCGCGCTGCCCGTCATGCGCGAGCAGCGCTCCGGTCACATCGTCAACATCAGTTCTCTTGGCGGCATCTTCGGCATTCCTTTTTCAGGCATTTACAGCGCTGAGTATGAGCGGGAGATTATGGGGAAGCTGGCAGAGATGGAGCGGGAAGAGTGCCGCGGGCAAGCGGCGCCGAAATTGGACAACCCGAAAAAGGCGCAGGCGATCAAAAAGCGGGGGGAAGAACCCCTGCGCCAGGCGCTGTACCGGATCAGCGGGGTGGACTTGGCCGGGATCGATGCGATCGGTGTGGAAACCGTCCAATTGGTGCTCAGCGAATATGGCACAGACTTGAGCATGTTTCCCACCGAGAAGCAGTTCGTCTCGCACATCACCTTAGCTCCACACAAGGCCATGAGCGGCGGCCAGCCGGTGAAGAAGCAAAAGAAGCGCGGCAGCGCCAGTAGCCGTGTAGCTGCCGGGCTGCGCATGGCGGCCCTATCGCTACGCAACAGCAAGACGGCACTGGACGCGTACTACCGCCACGTTGCGGCGCGCAAGGGCGGGGACGTGGCGGTATTTGCCACTGCCCGAAAGTTGGCCACGCTGATCTACCGCCTACTGCGGTGGGGCCAGCCTTACCTGGACGCGGGAGCAGCGTACGAGAAGCGTTATCAGGAGGGCCGTATCAAACGCCTAACTGCCAGCGCCAAAGATCTTGGCTACCAGCTTACCCCACTGGCTACCACCGCCTGAGCCTCCGTTGTCGGGCAGGGGAAGTCACAGACCAGAAGGTCGGGTTAGGCCCTAATATGTATTCCGTATTGACGCTCTTCGACTCGCGTGTGATAATTCGTCATCCTCATGGCGAATCCAAAAATGAAACCGATGTTTCTGCCCGGCGTGGAACACAATCCCCAGCCGGGACCGTATGCGGACATGATCCGCATGATGCAGGATAGCGGGTCCGAATATCCGCAGATTTGGCACATGTTCGCCTATCTGCCCAAGGCCACCGAGCACCTGGCCCGTTTCACGCAGGAGATTCTGCGCGGCCCCGGGGCATTCAGTCCGGGCATCCGCGAGCTGATGGCTGCGTTTACCTCGTATCGAAACGCGTGCCCGTTTTGACTGAAGTCGCACGCCGCGGTCGCGGCGGAACTGTTGGGAGATGAGGAACTGGTGTCGGGGGTGTTGCGGGACCTGGAGACCTCGAAGCTGGACGAAAAGCACAAGGCCCTGTTCCGGTTCGT
>OCTA010005405.1_pt1 | contig 11056 bp, 5 predicted proteins | sample 1538991 | NCBI WGS metagenome assembly OCTA01 (sample SAMEA3539302, study PRJEB22396) | soil metagenome | biome: tundra; feature: field; material: soil | place: USA | collected 2010-05 | depth 0.15 m | reverse complement strand
ATGCCATCCGTACAGAGCTGAAAGGCTCCGGCATCGTCTCCAAGGACGATCACCGAATGGATGTTTTGACGCAGCGATCGGAGCTTACCAGTGTCGATCGGAGTTGGGCGGCGAACTATCAGCCGGACGATGTTCTCTACTACACGCGGGGCAGCAAAGAACATGGCATCGAGTCACGCAGCTATGCAACCGTGGCTTCCATCGACGCCGCAGCCAATCGGATTACAGTCGGCACCGAAGACGGCAAGCAAGTTATCTACGACCCGGCACGCTTGCGCGGCATCACGGCCTACCGCGAGATAACCCGGGACTTCGCCGAGGGCGACCGCATCCAGTTCACGGCCACAAACCGCGAGCTGGGCGTCTCCAATCGTGACCTCGGAGCCATCGAGCGGATCGACGGCACGCAAATCGACGTGAAGATGGATGGAGAGAAAGAGCGCACCGTGAGCTTCGACGCCGCACAGATGCGGCACTTCGATCACGGCTACGCCGTGACCTCGCACAGCTCCCAAGGACTCACCACCGACCGCGTATTGGTGAACATGGACACGAATGTCCACCCGGAACTCATCAATACCCGCTTTGCATATGTCTCCATCTCACGCGCTTCTCAGGACGCGCGGATTTACACCAACGACGCCGGGACTCTCGGCGAACGCCTCAGTACCGACGTGACCAAGACCTCAGCCGTAGACCTGCAACAGGTCCACGACCAACCGACCAAGAACCAGCCAACGCAAACCCAGGAGCCACCGATGACTAACAGCAGAGAGCATCCGCAAGATGACTTGCGCCGCCATCCCCCCACAGAGACGATGGTTTCTATACCCGAAATTGTCCGCGTCGAAGCCGATATCGAAAACCGGCATTACGCCCCCATTGAAGCAGCCCTGCCAAATGAAACGTCAGGCTACGACTGGAAGCGCGAGACAGGCGAAATCGAGAGCTACCAGCACAATCAGAGTGGAGGCTGGCTGCACATCGACCCGCAAGGCCAGTTCTACGACCGCCAAGTCCAGCCGGCCACACGTGAGGCTGCCCTTGAGCACGCGGGACACTTTTTCAGCCCAGTGGCCCATAGCGAATCCCAAGATGTCTCTTCCAACCGCCCACAGAATAATGAGCAAGGAATCGGCCTCTGAAGGAAATACAATGGGTATCTAGCAAACGATGCCCGAGATGCCAGAGCAGAAATCCCGTGTCCTGATCGACAGCGACCTGAAAGCCACAGGTTGGTTAGTCCAGAATCGCGACGAACTCGACCTAACAGCCGGTCGCGGGGTAGTCGTGCGTGAGTTTTCAATGAAAACCGGGTTTGGGTTCGCCGACTACCTGCTCTATGTTGATCGAAAGGCTATCGGTGCTATCGAAGCAAAGGCAGAGGGTACGCTGACGGGAGTTGAGGCTCAGTCGGCCAAGTACGCAGCGGGCCTTCCCGACAATCTCCCCGCACACCGGCGTCCGCTGCCGTTCCTATTCGAATCGAATGGAACAGTCACTTTCTTTACAAACGGGCTTGATCCAATACCGCGTAGCCGTCAGGTCTTCAACTTTCCTCGACCCGAAAGTCTCGCGACCTGGGTGGTGCAGCAGAATCAGCTTCGCGGAGCCCTTCAGCATCTTCCGCCGCTAGACGAGACCCGGCTCTGGACGGTTCAGGCAAGAGCGATCAAAGGGCTGGAGGCCTCATTTTCCAAAGCTGCTCCGAGAGCCCTGATTCAAATGGCGACTGGCTCTGGAAAGACCTTTACTGCCGTAAACGTCGCCTACCGGTTGCTGAAGTTCGGCGGAGCGAAACGCATTCTATTCTTGGTGGACCGCGGAAACCTCGGCAAGCAGACAGAGGATGAGTTCGCCAACTTCGAGCCATCGGATGACCCGCGCAAGTTCCCGCAGCTCTATACCGTCCAACGGCTGAAGACGAACTCAATCAACCCTGCCGCGAATGTCGTCATCACGACCATTCAGCGACTCTATTCCATGCTCAAAGGCGAGGAAGAGTTCGACGCCGGGAATGAGGAGGGTTCAGGCTTCGACACAGCAAAGCCGTGGGAAGGAAAACCACCTGATGTTGTATACAACTCCGGGATTCCCCCGGAGTTCTTCGACTTCGTCATCGTGGACGAGTGCCACCGGTCCATCTATGAGCTTTGGAGCCAAGTGCTTCTCTACTTCGATTCGTTCCTTGTAGGGTTGACTGCAACTCCAAGCGGAAAGACCATCGGATTCTTCAATCAGAATCTCATCATGCAATACGGTCATGCAGAGGCAGTTAGCGACGGCGTGAACGTCGATTTCGATGTGTATCGCATTCGTACCCGGATCACCGAACAGGGCGCAACAATTGCGGCAGGGGATACCGGCGTATATGTAGACAAACGCCACAAGCTCACCCGTGCCGAACGCCTTGAGCTGCTCAATCAGGATCTCACCTATGGGGCGAACAAGCTTGACCGCGATGTAGTTAGCGAAAGCCAGATTCGTACCGTTCTTCAGCAGTTCCGCGACAAAGTATTGCCGGAGGCCTTTCCAGCTCGCACCGAGGTTCCAAAGACCCTCATCTTCGCCAAGGACGACTCACACGCCGACGACATCGTGCGAATTGCCCGCGAAGTATTCGCGGAAGGAAACGACTTCTGCCAGAAGATCACCTACCGAACGGGATTCACCAAAATCACCAGGACGGTCATAAATGACGATGGAACTGAGTCTGAAGTCACGGATTGGGTTAGGACAACAACACTCACTCCAGACGAGATTCTGGGAAACTTTCGCAACAGCTTCTATCCGCGCATCGCGGTTACTGTGGACATGATTTCGACCGGAACGGACGTGAAGCCCATCGAATGCGTCTTCTTCATGCGAAACGTGAAGTCAGCGGGCTTCTTCGAGCAGATGAAGGGTAGAGGCGTTCGCATTATCTCTCCCGACAAACTGAGAACCGTCACGCCGAGCGCCCGTAGCAAAGAGCGCTTCATCATCGTGGATGCTGTAGGCGTCTGCGAGCACGACAAGACTGAGTCCTGCACACTGAACCGCAAGCCTTCGGCCACGCTCCCAGAACTACTGGAATACGTTGCTCAGGGAGGCATTGACGCCGACGCCCTCATTACACTTGCAGGTCGTCTATCTAGGTTACAGCGCGATTTCACTCCAGAGCAGCTTTTGGAACTGAGAAAACTGGCCGGAGGCAAGTCAATCCCAGACATTTCGCATGACTTACTAAACGCTTGCGACCCAGATCAGCAGCTTGCCGCTGCTCAGGTTCTGGCTGGACTCGGCATTGTGCCGACAGAAGCGCACCTGCAAGCAGCAACCGATCAACTCGCTCAACAGGCTGTCACCCCACTGCATAAAGCGGCGTTGCGCCGCCGCATCTTGGAAATTCGTACCCAGAACGAACAGACGATTGACCGACACAATCTGGACGAGGTTCTCTACGCCGGTTTTGATGCAGCCGCAGTTGAAAAGGCGCAGTCCAAGGTTCAGGACTTCCGCCGTTGGATCGAGAAGCACCATGATGAGTTGACCGCGCTCCAGATTCTCTACTCAGGTACTCGTCCACTGAAGCTATCTCTTGCCGATCTCCGCCAGCTTCGCGACGCTCTCGCCAGCCCGCCACTGGCAGCAACACCAATGCAACTCTGGTCCGCCTTTCAAGCAGTCGAGTCTGACAAAGTGAAAGGTAACGGTGGCAGTCAGCTTGCCGATCTTGTCACCCTCGTTCGCCATGCTCTTATTCCAGCGCTGACGCTCGTACCCTATCGCGAGGAGCTGCGTTCCCGCTACGAGGCATGGCTCAAAGAGCACAATGCAGAACAGAGTTTCACGGTGGAGCAACGCGAATGGCTCGACCGGATGGCCGAACATATCGCGACAAGCCTCAGCATTGAACCTGCTGACTTCGAGGATGGTTGGTTTGGGCAGCATGGCAGCGTCGGTAAGGCGCACTCCTTGTTCGGAGCGCAATTGCCCTCATTACTGTCTGAGCTAAATGAGAGGCTGGTCGCTTGAGTGACAACAACACCCAACCGCTGCCTTTAGGCTGGTCGATTGCTCAGCTAAGAGACATAGCCGAGATCAATCCCAGCACTATATTTCACATTGAAGACGATTCGAGCGAAGTGAACTTCGTTCCAATGCGAGCTGTAGCGCCGGAAGGAGGTGGCTTGACTGAGCCGGAGATTCGTCCTTACGGTGAGGTCAAGAAGGGCTACACCTCTTTTCTCTCCGGCGATGTCATCATGGCGAAGATTACGCCTTGCATGGAAAACGGGAAAACTACAGTTGTTCCAGACTTGCCAAATGCGATTTGTTTCGGCTCTACGGAGTTCCATGTAGTTCGCGTTGAGACTGGTATTCATGCAGCATGGATTTCTCAATTCCTCTTGCGGCATGATCTGAGGCGATTAGCCCAGCGACAAATGACCGGGGGAGTTGGCCAAATGCGGGTGCCCGCGACATTTTTACAGAATGTCGAGATTCCAGTACCCCCTACGGCGGAACAGGAGCGCATTACCGAACGTCTCGACGAATTGCTGTCAGACCTTGTGGCCGGGTCGGAAGCTCTCCATCGCGCACAGGTTAAGTTGAATCTCTATCGAGCGTCAGTGCTGAAGGCCGCCGTGCAAGGAGACCTTACAGCCAAGTGGCGCCAACAGCATCCCGACGCCGAGCCAGCGTCTGCCCTACTCCAACGCATCCTCACGGAACGTCGTCAACTCTGGGAACAATCACAACTACGCAAGTTCAAAGCCACCGGTAAAACCCCGCCCGATAAGTGGAAAGAGAAATACAAAGAACCCGTCGCCCCCAACACCACTTCGCTTCCATCTCTCCCGCCAAACTGGTGCTGGGCGACCGTGGACCAATGCAGTTCGCTTCTCCAGTACGGATCGTCTTCAAAGACAAACGCCGATGACAAAGGCGTCCCCGTCTTGAGGATGGGCAATATCAACAAAGACGGCGTCCTAAACCTCGATAAATTGAAGTATCTACCCACAAATCACGAAGAATTTCCTGAATTACTTCTTAGTGAAGGTGATCTGCTATTCAACCGAACAAATAGCGCCGAACTTGTCGGTAAGACAACGCAATATAAAGGGGTGCCTGAGCCTTGCTCATTTGCGTCATACCTTATACGAGTGAGAATGATTGAGTTGATCTGCCCAGAGATCGTCGTTCTTTCCCTGAATAGCCTTCGCGGTCGAAGTTGGATCAACTCTGTTGTCAATCAAACCGTGGGCCAAGCTAATGTCAATGGCACGAAACTCGCCAGTTTTCCCTTGGCTCTGCCACCAAGAGCAGAACAAAATGCCATTGTGGAATTGGCTGAAGGCCAGCTCTCAGTTATAGAACATCTCTGCAATGACTTGCGCGTTACATTGGAAAGCTCGATGGGGCTGAAGCAAACGATTCTTGGTAGTGCTTTCAGGGGGAAACTTGTTGCACGAGGTCTAAGCGACGAGCCAGCTAGCGTGCTGTTAAGGCGCATTGCTGCCGAGCGCGAGAAACTGGAAGCCACAAATAAGGTCAAGCGTAAACTCCCAGCAAGACGGAAGAGGCAGCAAAAATGATGGATGCATCACAGATCGGAAAGCGAGCCTGGAGCTACGCAGGCGTATTGCAGGATGCCGGACTCAGCTGCTTTGAGTATGTGGAGCAACTGACGCTGCTGCTCTTCCTGAAGATGGCCGACCAGCTTACCGAGCCGCCATACAATCGCCCGCCGCTTGTTCCTGCCGAGTGGGGCTGGCAGGTGCTGCTGAAGCTAGACGGGGCCGCGCTGGAGTTGAAATACCGCGAGATTCTCGAAAAGCTCGGCGTCAAGGGTGGAATGCTTGGTGTGATCTTCAAGAGTGCTCGTTGCGAGATCAACAACCCGGCTTTGTTAAAGCAGCTCATCCTCAATCTGATTGATAAGGTCGATTGGCTCAGCTTGTCGGTCGATGTCAAAGGGACGATCTACGAAGAGCTGTTACAGCGGTCCGCCTCTGAGTCCTCTCGGGGAGCGGGACAGTATTTCACTCCGCGACCCGTAATTCAGACCATGTGCGAGGTTATGTTGCCGACACCGAAGGATCGCATCTGCGATCCGGCTGCGGGAACGGGCGGCTTCCTATGCAATGCCTATCAATATGTGCTCGACAAGTACGAGCGCGACCTTAACCGCGACGAGAAACGCAAGCTGAAGGAAGACTTAGTCGAGGGGATGGAACTATCGCCAAAGGTAGGGCGCATGTGCGCGATGAACCTCTATTTGCATGGAATCGGCGGCGACAAGATCGTCATCCATCCTGGACACGACAGCCTTGCGGCACCTTGGAACACCGAGTACAGCATGGTGCTTGCTAATCCTCCCTTTGGCAAGAAGCAGAGTCTCCTCTTCGTGAACGAAGAGGGTGACATGGAGAAAGATGACCAGATCATCTTCCGTGAAGACTTCTGGACATCAACCAGCAACAAGCAGCTCAACTTTGTACAGCACATCTACTCACTGCTCAAGATCGACGGACGCGGGGCGGTGGTGCTACCCGACAATGTGCTCTTCGAGGGAGGGGCAGGCGAGAAGGTGCGACGGAATCTCCTCCAAAAGTGCCGTGTGCATACGTTACTTCGTCTCCCGACAGGAATCTGGTATTCGCCAGGAGTCAAAGCTAATGTTCTTTTCTTCGACAAGAAGGAGGGGCGCGCGGACGCATGGACAAACAAGCTCTGGGTTTACGACCTCCGAACCAATATGCACTTCACGCTGAAGCAATCGCCCATAAAGCGAAAGGATTTTGATGAGTTCGTTGAGTGCTACAAACCAGGCAAACCCCATAAGCGTAAAGAGACGTGGAGTGCGGAAAATCCTGACGGACGCTGGCGCTCATACGACTACGAAGACCTGCTCAAGCGAGACAAGCTCAGCCTTGACCTCTTCTGGGTGAAAGATAAGAGTCTCACCGACACAGATTCACTCCTGGCACCCGACATCCTCGCCCAAGAGGTTGTCGATGAACTTGAAGCGGCGTTGGAGCAGTTCACCAAGATCACAGCGCGGCTGTCTCAAAATGAGATAAAAAATTGAGAAATGACGATAGGTTCATCTTATCGAGCCGATTTTGTTGCAGACCAAGCCTCTTTAACCTGTAACGATTGGAACCTGAATCCTCAAGCGAGCCCTTACCTCTTCGTAGACAGGCACTTGAAGCAAATCTTCGGTTTCAAGCGTCACTGCTATTGCATAAGGGATTCGTTCTTGCAGCTTTCCCGCGTCCGCCCGGCAGTTAATTTTGAGGTTCAACGTGGCCCCATCGACGAATGCGGCGGCATCGTCGCCCTCAAAGATTTCATGTTGGAGTGTTCCTCGTTGTACTGTTCGCCAATCTCCGTCGTGACGTGCCACTGAAACAGCGCTATCAGGAGCCTGAAACCATAATGCAGCTCTCCTGTAGTCCCGGTGCAGCGGGTTTGTCGGGCTCAACCAAGCAAGCGTGATGATAATGCGGCGATGGCCTACCTTGCCGCTCAGGGTGGGAGGAAGGGGCAATGAGTACATGTGACCCTCCCCGTCTACAATTTCCCCTGCAGAGATTACGGTCACCCTTGAGTTTTCGCACGAAAGCACCCGATCCAATTCCACTGAACCATAGCCCAAATACCGGCTAAGGTGGTCCCTTCCATCGGCACCTAATCCTAATGCCGTTGATAAGAATGTTGCCGCTTGCCCCCAAGAACTCGCATGTGCCAATAGCACCTTTGCAAGTACCGTTAGCTCTTGTTCCTGCCAGTCAGGCTTCAACGTCTCAAGCATCTCAATCAGTAGAGCCGACCCCCGCGAGCCGAGAGCGGCGGCGTTGCTCGTCCCGCAGAAAAAGCGAGCCGCATTTAGCGCGCCGGCGGCACCACCCGGTGCTGCCGCTTGCTGACCGGGAGCATTCCGTGTATCGCGGACAGTCTCGATAACCGCATTAACCAAACTTGGATCAGTAGAGTAGCGGTATAGCTGCACACCTCCTTGAACTAAAACATCCGGCTTCACACCACGCTTGAAGCCCAGTCCAACAGTATTGATAGGGCTTGGTAGTCCTGCTAGCGGATACGGGTTAAAGGCCCCTACACTCTGGGAAACACCCGAATCGTCAGAGTGCAATGCGCCGATTGTAAGAGCGTTGATGGATTCCGCTGGTGAGAGAATTCTCCTGAGATGAGCAATATTGTGAATTCCTCTTGCCACAGCACCAGCGAGTTCTGTTTGGGTAAGTGTTGTGGAGACAGAGACTGGTATATCTAGCGAGATCTCGCCTAAGGCATTGCCTGCACTGATTACAAAGAGAACACGGTATCGCCAGGATAACCAGTCGATCATCCTTGCGAATGGGCTTATAGGGCCGTCGAGTGGACGACTCGGATCGCCAATAGAGAGATTTATGACTCTGACATAGGGTGCGACAGCCTCTTCTGTACCTGTTGCATCGAAGAGTCTCCTGACCGCCGTGTGCAGCAAGTCAATGGATAAACGATCATGAGGCATTGACTCTTGACGAAGAGCCCGAAAATCCCGCGAGTCCGGCTTCATAATAGGTCTGACATATACGGGACGCCTCAAGGGGAGGCTATGCGAGCCTAAGTCACCATGAACAATAAGAGACGCCATTGCGGTTCCATGATTCCGCTCTGCAGCTAGGTAATCAGCTTGCCAATCGTCTGGATCGTCGAGTCGCAGCCTCCCTGCCAGCATCCCATGATTGCTCAATGGCAAGCCATCGAGAAGAGCAACACGCGGCTCAACGCCTTCATCCGGAAGATCATCTGTTGTCGAAGGAGGAAATGAAACAGCCTCGTCCTCCGGCGGATTTGACACAGTCTGTCCTGCCGGGCGTACAAACATAATCTCTTCGCATTGAAGGAGACGCACCGGCTGGCTGTCGAGTATCTGTTGAGCGGCTGCCGATGGAATTTGACCCAACAACCCGTGATAAGAGATTTCTGGGAATATGGAGGAAGTGAAAACTTGACCACCTGCGTCTATAACTGCCTGCGTGACTTCTGCAGATGCACGCCCTCTCCTCTCCTCAGTTCCCCTGTACCAAAGCTCTGCTTCGAAGCTGACGTAGTCGCGTCCATTTAGTATCGCAGACCGCCAGTCTTCGAGCAGCCCTGTGTCTCGCAAGCGATCTCCGTAACCCCAAACTCGCAGACTGCGCAACTGTTCGAAGAGGCGGCGCCACTTATCAAAACCGTAGGCGAACTGCTGGTCGGGGTTTGCTTGGTATGAAATCCACAGGCGCAACATCTCATCGAGAGCAGCTCGATTCGACATTATGAGGAACAAGCGTGCGCCAAGTGTCCCATCTTGGTGCTCGGACCTATAAAAGTCCTCATCCGATTCGACCTCTTCGTCGAGTTCAGCCATCCACTCCATCCCAGGAATGCGACGAACAGCATTGAAGAAGTCTTTTATGAGGCCAACGGTCTCTAAGACAATGACTTTCTCCGGTTCAGCTCCGTCCAGGCTTACTCGTACTACGGCCCCTTGGGGGGTGAACGCTTGCTCTAGGAGTTGAATTTGTGGCGTTAGTCTTTCGCTTTGTCTGGCGGCTGTTGGCAGGTGAAGCTGCGGTGAGCCCCCGCCCATTTTTACTCTGGCTGCCGTTCCCCGAGTTGGGAAGATGAGTATTGGTAAACTTGCCATTCGCGCGACCTTTGCTCTTTAGATTAGAGACCCACAAGTGCAATACTTCAGCGAGGCCGCTCTTTGTTCCGTTTAGCCCATCGAGTACGCGACGCCGCATAACATCTTGCACCATATCTTCAAGTTCGGAAAAGCTGTTGCCAACCAGCTTAGCCGATAACTGATTCGAACCCGAGGCTGAAAACTCCGGAAATCGTCTAACTATAAGGTCGAACCAATCCGCGATCTGAGCAGAAGTAGGGGCCGCTAAAACGGTCTTTATCTGGAAACGTCTCCAAGTAGCTCGATCAAGAAGTTCGGGATGATTCGTGGCCGCGATCAGAACGACGTAACTTGGCAAGCTGTCGATTTCAAGAAGCAGCGAGTTCACGACCCTCTTGATTTCGCCCGTTTCCTGTATGTCCCCTCTTTCTTTCCCCAATGCATCAAATTCATCGAAGAAAAGAACGCAACGCCGCAGCCTCGCGTACTGGAATAGCTCGCGAAGACGTTGGGCAGTCTCGCCCAAATAACTAGCGATGAGACTGTCATATCTGACAACAAAAAATGGAACAGCCAACTCAGCAGCTATTGCTTCAGCCAGAGATGTCTTGCCATTCCCGGGCGGTCCAGTGAGCAAGACTCGGCTTCTGGGTTCCAAATTGAAAGAGCGGAGGAGATCTGCCCGCTGTTGCTCTTCGATCATCTGGGTCACCGTAATCCGGATCTCGTGACTGAGGATCAAATCCGCCAGACTGACTTCGGCCTGGCGTTCGAATACCAAATTGGCTCTTGCAGATTGCACAGGGCTTTGAAGTAAAGAGGTTGATCTTTGCCTCTCTGCGGCCTTCGAGAGTGTATCGGCCAGTATGTGATGTTGCTTGGACCTCTCCTCCGCAATGATTGCAGACACAGTTTTATCGAAGAGTTCCCGCTCCCCCCCCGTGCCAGCCTTAACGAGATTTATCAACAAATCTGACCGAGCCAAAATTGTCCCCCTGTTCTCACTATCATTTTAGCAGCGACGATTGTTGCACGTTTTCATATTAAAACAGGCCTCTATTGATTGCATCGTTTCTTCCTTGTGGGAGGAGGGACTCCTCCCTGTCTGCGGCCCTGCGGTCCTCCGCCACCCACCTCTAGCGGGCCTGTTCCTGCCCGCAACGCCGGCCCTGATTTGCTGAAATACAAGAACAAAAGCCGCAGCCAAAGCCGCTAAGGGGAGCTCCGCCCCTCGCGCCCGCAAGGGGTGTCCCCATAATTTTTCTGCGAAAAATCACTCGCTTCGCTCGCCCTTTCCACTCCGCTTCGCTCCGTTGCAAGGGTGGGAGATACCCCTCCCCTTGCAGTTGCTACCCCCCGCTCTTCGCCAGGAGGCGTTCGGCATGTATGTAC